>Ga0180429_10001381_pt1 | contig 20693 bp, 19 predicted proteins | sample SS_ome_FD_132428 | JGI IMG/M metagenome (GOLD analysis project Ga0180429, IMG submission 132428) | Hypersaline lake sediment archaeal communities from the Salton Sea, California, USA - SS_1_S_1 metaG | ecosystem: Environmental > Aquatic > Non-marine Saline and Alkaline > Hypersaline > Sediment ...
CCGGCCGTGATGGTCGTGTCGAAGCCCATGTCCTCCTCCGAGGCGCCCAGGATGATCCGTCCGTCCCCTTTCGGGACGAGGTAGGCATCCGGTGCCCGGATGACGTGCGGCAAGGAGTAGAGCTTGTCTTGTCTCAGTGTAATGATCTGGCCCTTCACGGGTCGGACCGGCGGGAGCAACTCCTTGGGAATCCCACCGATCTGTTTTGACCAGCAACCCGCGGCGATCACGACACAAGCCGCATCGATCTCCCCCTCTTCGGTCTTCACGCCGTTCACCCTGCCCCCTTCGTTGAGGACCGCCTCGACGGGACGATTTTCGTGCAGCGTTCCCCCGCACTTCCGCAGGGCGGTCTTCAGCGCTTCGACCAGACCACGATTGTCCACCTGGTGATCATCCGGGATCCAGATCGCAGAGCTCGTCCTGGGAGACACGAGCGGCTCGATCTCCCTTGCCTCGGTCCCGGAGAGCCACTTCACCGGCAGGCCCAGATGTTCTCGGAATTCGCAGAGTCGGCGGAGCCTCTCGGCATCGTCCCTGTCTAGGCCAATGTTCAGGGTACCTTGTGTATCCAGCCCGACCTCGACCTCTGCGTCTTCTCTCAACTCCTCCAAGAACTGCGGGTACAGGCGCAGGCTCTCGCGGCCAAGGGAGAGAAAGCCCTCGTCCTCGAACCCGACCTCGGAAAGGGGCGCGAGCATACCGGCCGCGGCCCAGCTTGCCGCCCGCCCGGCGGTGCTTCGATCGAACACTTCCACGGCCGCACCCTTCCTGGCAAGGCGCCAGCCGATCCCGAGCCCGATGACCCCACCTCCCACGATGCAGACAGGGCTGCGCGCTGAGTTTCCTCGATTTTGGTCCGTCACTTCGGGCCTCCCATCCACACGTAATATCCTATTTAGAGGATAGACTTAACGGTATGGATTCACAAGATGGGAGCGGGATGCGGGCTAGGACAGAAAGAGGCGTTTCGTGGCGAAGTCGGGGTGGCTCGTCAGATTTACCCCGAGCCTTCTCAGGCCTGCCTCGTCGCCGGGGGAAGGCATGTGGGTGGTGTGGATCTCGCAGCCTTGAAGCTCCTTGAGCTTCTCCATGGCCACCTGAGCGGTCGGGTTGGTGGTCGCGCTGATGCTGAGCGCAATGAGTGTTTCCTCCAGGTTCAGGCTCACCGTCTTTCGGTTCATGATGTTCTTCTTCAGGTTCGCGATCGACTCGATGATGTTCGGTGCCAGGAGGTGTATCTTGTCCGGGATCTCTGCCAGTTCCTTGATGGCATTCAAGACGAGGCTCGAGGCCGCGTGCATGAGGGCGGAGTTCTTGCCCCTGACGATGGTGCCGTCCTTGAGCTCGACGGCCGCACCGCAAAAGACGTCCTCGTTCCCCTTGCCCGAGCTTTCCGCTTCCTGGGCCGCCTCCATGGCGGGCCCCACCACCCTTCTGTAGTCCGGGCTCAGATCGAGTTCCTTCATTAGAAGCTCGGCCTTCTGGCATGTGTCCGCATCCGCAAATCCCATGGCGTACTCACACTTGTACCGGAAGAACCTCCTCACGATCTCCTGATTGGCCGCTTCCCTGACGATTGCATCGTCGATGATGCCGAACCCTGCCCGGTTCACGCCCATATCCGTCGGCGATTGGTAGACCGTGGCCCCGGTGATCTTCTCCAGGATCCTTTTCAGCACCGGGAAGGCATCCACATCCCGGTTGTAGTTGACCGTCGTCTTTCCGTAGGCCTCCAGATGGAAAGGATCGATCAGATTGAAATCCTGGAGGTCCGCGGTGGCCGCTTCGTAGGCCATGTTCACGGGATGCTTGACGGGCAGGTTCCAGATGGGGAAGGTCTCGAACTTCGCGTAGCCCGCCCGTATCCCCCGCTTGTGGTCGTGGTAGAACTGGGACAGGCAGGTGGCCAGCTTGCCGCTGCCCGGGCCCGGGCCGGTAACGACCACAAGGGGCTTCTCGGTCTCGATATACTCGTTCGCCCCGTACCCCTGGTCGCTGACGATCAGATCCACATCGGTCGGGTAGCCCTTGGTGAAGCTGTGTGTGTAGACCTTTACGTTCCGACGCTCCAATCTGTTCTTGAACAGCTTGGCTCCGGTCTGGTTCTCGAACCGCGTGATCACGACGCCCACGACCTCGAGGCCCCATTCCCTCAAATCGTCGATCAGCTTGAGCGCGTCCGAATCATAGGTAATGCCGAAATCCGCCCTCACCTTCTTTCTCTCGATATCCCCTGCATAGATGCAGAGCAGGATGTCCGCCTTGTCTTTGAGCTTCTGCAGAAGCTTCATCTTGACGTTCGGGTCAAAGCCGGGAAGGACGCGAGACGCGTGGTAGTCGAAAAGCAGTTTTCCCCCGAATTCCAGGTACAGCTTGTTGTCGAACTGCCCAACTCGTTCCAGGATGGCGGAAGTCTGCTCTTTCAGGTATTTTTCATTGTCGAATCCGTCGCGCATGATCGTCTCCCCCTTCGTTCTGAGGGGAACCTACCGGAATGGCAGGACAAGAGTCAACAGGGCCGAAAGGCCGCCGGATCGGTGAAACTTGATAACCCGGCCGACTTGTTGTATGGAAGGGCTCAGTACAGACAAGGGTTCGAAATTCAAGCAGGAATAGGGGGTATGGGATGCAGGCGGGTCGGCTCTTCTCGATCCCGGTAGCCGCGTCTATCTTCATGGCAGTGGTCGCAGCAATCCCCGGAGCGCCGGAAGCCTCCCGCCCTTTCGCAAACGACCGGGCGGTTTTCTTCTCTCCGCATGTGGGATTCGATTCAAGCCGGTCGCTTCAGGACGACGGCGCGCACTCACCGCTTTCGATTGCCCTACGTCTCGGAGGAGCAAAGGATACGGACGGGGATGGCGTCGAAGACCGGGAGGATGGGTGCCCGGAAACGCCGCTGCAGGCTATCGTCGATGGGAGCGGATGTCCGTCAGACCAGGACGGGGACGGCATCTTCGACGGGATCGATCTGTGTGCGGGAACGGCTCGGGGCGCCACCGTCGACGGAGCGGGCTGTCCGAGAGACTCGGATTCGGACGGGATCCTCGACGGACTGGACAAGTGCCCGGATACAGACCCTCGAGTGTTGATCAATGAGGAGGGTTGTCCGTACGATTCGGACGGGGACGGCATTTTCGAGGGCATCGATCAATGCCCGTCCACCCCTGCGGGGGCAGCCGTGGACGAAAGGGGCTGCCGGGTCGACACGGACGGAGATGGCGTGGCGGATGGGCTGGACAAGTGCCCGGACACGAGCCCGGAGGCAGAACCGAACGAATCCGGCTGCTCCTGGATCCAGAGGGGGGAAATCGTTCTGCCCACGATCCGATTCGGGGTCGGGAGCGCGAGGCTCGCCCCCGGATCCTCGCCCGCCCTGAACGAAGTCGCGGATATCCTCAAACAAAACCCGGACGTAACGGTTGAGATAGGCGGGCACACCGACAACGAGGGACCGGCGAGGCTCAACCGAAAGATCTCCCTTGAGCGGGCGGAAGAGGTGAAGCGATATCTGACCGCCCGGGGCGTTCCCAGCGCCCGGATGATCACGAAAGGCTACGGCGAGGTCCATCCGATCGCGAGCAACCGGCACGCCGAGGGCCGCGCGCAGAACCGCCGGATCGAGCTGAAAGTCCTCCCACCCTCAGATGGTTGAAATTGACTTGCTTTACATTTTTTAATAAAGTAAAGCGAGCGATGAAGGGAGGTATACCATGCCTGTAGTAAGGCTCAGTTCAAAGAATCAGATCGTGCTTCCCAAGGAAGCCCGGGAGGCTATGCACTTGAAGGGGAAAGATGAACTCCTGGTCGTGGTGAAGGGTGGTATCACCATCATCATGCCCAAGCCTGAGAACTACAGTCAGTCCGTGTCGGGCATGGGAAAGGGTATCTACGACCCTGGGCACATCAGGAAGGAGCGCCGTTCTTGGTAACGAAGTGCTTGTTGCACGAGTTCCTCGAGGAACATCCCCTCCTCGCCCTCGATACGAGCGTCTTCATCTACTTCGTCGAGCGACATCCCCGTTACCACGACGTTTGCAGTCCCGTTTTCGAGGGCCTTGAGAGCGGCAGCATTCGAGCGGCCACCTCCACCTTGACGCTTCTCGAAATCCTCGTTCAGCCCTACCGGAAGAAGCTGGATGACCTGGTGCTCAAGTCTTTCGCTCTTCTCAGCACCTACCCAAACCTGAAGTGGATCGATCTCGACGTGGATATTGCCGACACGGCTGCCAGGCTCAGGGCAGACCATCGTCTCAAGACGCCGGATGCCATTCAGGCGGCCACGGCAATCTGTTCCGGATCAACCGGGTTCCTCTGCAACGACGCCGTCTTCAAGAGGGTGAAGGGCTTCGACACCCTGCTCCTGGACGACTGCCTGTAGTGGGACCTGCCCCCTGCACCCCCGGTATGTTACTTGCGTTGGGCTGGGGCGGCCCTTTCACCTTTTCCCTTTCGCCTTTCGCCTCGGGATTCCTTGACCGGGGTGCGCGCTTCTCCTAGGATGAGGAGTTCGAAACCTTGCACCCCGGAACGAAGCAAGTGAATGAAGGATCCTTTGCACACATCTTGGCGAGATGCGAGAGGCCGCTCCTGGTGCTGGCGCACCCGAATGACGAGCTGGCCTGCTCCGGGATCCTTCAGCGGCTCAGGGCCCGGATTCGGGTCGTTTTCATGACCAACGGGGACGGTCTGGCCCGGACAGAGCACCTGGATCCGGTTCGATACGCGGCCATCCGCAAGGCGGAGGCCCGAGAGCCTCGGGACGTCCGGCTTGGACGCCGACCAGGCCCGGTTCTTCGGCTATTCGGAGAACGAGATCTATCGGAACATGGCCAGGCTGAAGAAATCCGCCTTGCGGCTGTCCGAGGTAGTCGCCTTCTTCGAGCCGATCCGCAGGTCCATGGCCGAAGCCGTTTACGAGTTCCGTCCGGATGTTACCTTTTCGGTGGGTTTTCACGGGGGTCACCCGGAACACGGCCTGGCCCATTTCCTGGGGGCCCTGGCGGTTCGTAACTTCGCAAGGGAAGTGGAGGCGGACATTCCCGTGTATCAGTTCCCGGAGTACGTTCTGACGACCCTTCTGCCCGAGAAGTTGCGCACGGGCTACCCGGGCGAGAAGTACTGGATCGTTCTGGACGGCCGGGAATTGGAGACGAAGAAGAGGATGGCCGACTGCTATCTCTCGCGGCGGCCCGATTTCAAGAAATTTCGCCGCATCGTGGGGGTCCTGAACCTGCCTCAGGCCGTGGCCCGGAGGGAGAACCCTGCGGACAGGTTCTTCGGGCGGGAGCAGGTGAGTCTCGTGCCCGGGGATTTCGATTATCGCAGGGTTCCGTACCGGCCCGGCTTCCTCGACCATCTCCTCGAAGACTTCGAGGGGACGCCGATCACGTTTCAGGAATGCATCCGCCCCATCGTGGTCGCCTTTGAAGAGGATGCCGCCGCCCAAAGGAATTGAAGTCAAAAGGGGATCCGTTGTGGACTTCGAGATCAACCCGAAACAAAGAGTCATTCGCCGGACGGTAAGAGAGTTCGCCACCGGCCGGATCGGACCGATCGCCCACGAGCTCGACCAGCAGGCGCGCTTCCCCTGGGAGCTGATGGACGACATGAAGGCCATGAACCTCTTCGGCCTTCAGGCCTCCCCGGAATGGGGCGGGGCCGGAATGGACACGATCAGCTATGCCATCACGATCGAAGAGCTCGCCCGGGTCTGCGCGGGAATCGCACTCGCCGTTACGGTCCACAACAGCGTATCCCTGTATCCGATCGAGGCCTATGGGACGGAAGAACAGAAGAAGCGGATCCTTCCCGGCATGTGTTCCGGTGACCATGTCGGCGCCTTCTGTGTGACCGAGCCGAACGCAGGATCGGACGCCTCGGCCACCGAGACGACCGCCATCCTGGACGGTGATCGGTACATCCTGAACGGAAACAAGATCTGGGTCACGAACGGGGCGATCGCGGGCGTGGCCGTGGTCCTGGCCCGCACGGACCCGGAAGACAAGAAGAGGGGCATGAGCACGATAATCGTCGAGCGCGGCATGCCCGGCTTCTCTGTGGGCCCGCTCGAAGATCTCTGCGGCATGCGCTCCAACCCGGTCTCTTCCCTGATCATGACCGACTGCCCGGTCCCGAAGGAGAACCTGCTGGGCCGGCACGGGGACGGCGTCCGGATCGCCCTGCAGACCCTCGACGTGGGACGGATAGGGATCGCCTCGCAGGCCCTGGGCATAGCGCAAGCGAGCCTCGACGTCTCGCTGGAATACGCCCAGCAGCGAATTCAGTTCCGGTCCCCGCTCACCAAGTTTCAATCGATCCAGAACATGCTGGCGGACACGGCCACCGAGGTCGAAGCGGCCCGCCTGCTCGTCTACCAGGCGGGCTGGCTGCGGGACAACAAGCGGCCCTTCTCCTCAGCGGCGGCCATGGCCAAGCTGTATGCCAGCGAAGCGTCCAGCCGCGCCGGTTCCCGGGGAGTGCAGATCCACGGAGGGTACGGCTACTCGAAGAGCTATCCGATCGAGCGCTACTGGCGGGATGCCCGCGTAACCGAGATCTACGAGGGCACATCCGAGATACAGCGCATGGTGATCGCGAGAAGCCTGCAGGAGAAGAGCAAGTCATGAAATCGATATGGGTCGTCTGTGTCAAACAGGTCCCCCGGGAACCCGTCTTCAAGAAGACGGCAGATGCCTATCAGATCGACAGGGACAGGACCGAGGGAATCATGAACCCCTACGATCGCCGGGCCATCGAGCTTGCCGTGGACCTGAAGGAGAAGCAGGGCGGGGAAGTGGTGGTCCTGTCCATGGGCCCTCCGCAGGCGGAGGAGGCCCTCCGGGAGGCACTGGCCTTCGGGGTCGACAGGGCGGTCCTGCTTTCTGACCCGGCGTTCGCAGGCGCGGACACGCTGGCGACGGCTCATACCCTGGCCGCCGGTGTCCGCAAGCTCGGCCCATTCTCGCTCGTCCTGTGCGGGGCAAGGACCCTGGACAGCGACACCGCTCAGGTGGGGCCGCAAATGGCCGAGATTCTCGATCTGCCGATGGCGGCCTATGTGGGCAAGGCCACATGCAAGGAGAGAAGCCTGCGCCTGGAGAGGACCCTGGACGGCGTCCGGGAGCGGTTGCTCCTGCCCCTGCCGGCCCTGATCACAGTGGCCGGACAGATGCAGACCGAGAGGCCCCTCGCGCTCGGGTCGGTGGAAGGGGCCTTCGGGAAGCCGCAGGTGGTGCGCTGGGGGAGGCAAGACCTCGAGGTGGACCCGGCCCGGATCGGATGGGAGGGCTCTGCCACCGTTGCGGGCGAATATGCGGTCTGGAAACATGCCCGCTCCGGGGAGATCATCGAGACCAAGCCGGCCGAGGCCGCGGATCGGATCCTTGATGTCCTCGTGAAACACAACGTGGTAGGAGGCTGAGGGCGCCGTGGGAAGAACAGAGAAGAAGAAGGCGGCAAGTCCGGACCCGGTCGAGGTACACGCTGGAGTCTGGGTCCTGGGGGATGTTCGGACAGAGGCCCTGAAGAAGGCCACTCGATCTCTCCTGGACGTAGCTTCGGGCCTTGCCCGGAAGCGGGCCGCACCTCTGTCTCTCGTCCTCCTGGGAAGGCATCTCAACCCTCATATCGAGTCCTTTCTGCCCTGCCCGGCGGACCGGATCCTCTTTATGGACCACCAGCGCCTGGAACACTACCGGCAGGAGACCTACACAGGTGCGCTGGCACACCTGGCTCGCGAGGAACGCCCCGAGATCTTCCTCTTCCTCTCGAATGATTGCGGGCGGGAACTCGCTCCCCGTCTGGCCGCCCGACTGGAAACGGGCCTTTGTGCCGATTGCATCCGCCTGGGCATCGACCCGCAGACAGGCCTTCTGGTCCAGACCGTACCCGCCTTTGGAGACCAGATCTACGGAAAGATCCTGACCCCGGAGAAACGGCCGCAGATGGCCACCGTCCGGTCGGACGCCATGCTGGACAGCACGGACGACCTGCCGGGAAAAGGCAGCGAAACGCCTCAGATCCGAAAGGTTCCCTTCCCCGGCAAGTCGGTCAAAGAGCGGGTGAAACGGCTCGGGGCGAAAAAAGACCCGGACCAAGATCGCTCCATGGAGGATGCGCGCATCGTCCTGTGCGGAGGACGGGGAATCGGCAGTGAAGACCGTTTTCAAACCCTCTGGGATCTCGCGGGGCTGCTGGAGGGTGAAGTCGGGGCCACGAGGCCGGCCGTTCACGCGCACTGGGTCGACGAAGGGCGGATGGTGGGCCAGACGGGCCGAACGATCGCACCCGAGGTTCTGCTTACCTTCGGCATCTCCGGGGCGATCCAGTTCACGGCCGCCATACAGCAGTCCCGGTACATTGTGGGGATCAACCGGGACCCGAAGGCGTCGATCTTCTCCTGCGCCGACCTCGGGATCGTGGGGGACGTCAAGCAGATCCTGCCCGAGTTGCTCCGAAAGCTCCGGAAGCTCTTGATCGAGCAGTACGGCAAAACCCCGGAGGAGGTCTATCCGGAGGGGATCGGAAAGCCCATCAGCGGCCTGGGGAAGAGGTTGAGGGATCTCCGCGAGCAGAGGGGGTACGAGATCGCGGAGGCCGCCCAAGCGCTCGAGGTGACCTCCCAGGACGTGGAGGGCATCGAGAGAGGTCAGACAACGGCCTCTGTCTCGCTGCTGCTCGGGTTCGCACAGCTCTACCGGGTTGACCCGGCCCCGTTCCTGACGATGGCGGATGGAGCGCGCGCCGACCGGCAGCGAGTGGAAAGCTACACGAAGAGAACGCAAAACTACTCGTACCGGACCCTCACCCCCGGGGCAGAGCAGAAACACCTCCGGGCCTTCCGCATCACGATCGATCCCCGCAGGGATCACAAGATGATAGAATACAAACACGAAGGCGAGGAGTTCGTCTACGTGCTCCGGGGAGAGGTCGAAATCAAGGTGGGGGAAGACCTTCACGCCATGAGACGGGGGGAGAGCCTTCACTTCGAGGCCTCGATTCCGCATCATCTGAGAAACCCTTCGGCACAGAAAACCGAACTGATCGTTGTGTTGTATACGCCGTGAGAACCGCAGGGATCAGGGGTCAGGGATCGGGGGTCAGGCGGCCCCACGCCCCCGCCCGCTCCCGCTCCCGAAGAAGCAGAGTGGAAAGAAAGGTGTCGAAAAACGCCTCTTGGCCGTCATGCCTGCGAAGGCAGGAATCCAGTGACTCCAAGTGCTCAGGGATCCCTGCCTCTGCAGGGATGACGGCAAGGTGGAGATTGTCCATTTATCGACACCCTCTCAAGGGAGAGGGAATGGAAGCGTTTCGAGGAGTACTGCGAACGCTATCGGCATCCCTTGTTCTCCTCTTGCTCAGCCTCCCCGTATATGCTCAGACCGTCACCGGGCTCCAGTGTGGGTCGTTCCAGGAGGTGGGCAGGTTCGAATCGCCGAAGATCGCGGAATGCTCCGGCCTGGTCGTGAGCCGGAAGAACCCGGGGGTGCTCTGGGTGCACAACGACTCGGGAGACTCGGCGAGGCTTTTTGCCGTAAAGGAGGACGGCAGCCTGCGGGGGGTCTTTCGTCTGGCCCATGCCGATGCGAAGGACTGGGAAGATCTTGCCCTCGGACCCTGCCGGAACCCGCGCAAGGAATGCCTGTACGTGGGCGACATAGGCGACAACATGAGACATCGCCGGAAGATCCAGATCTACCGGGTCGAGGAACCCACTGTGCCCCTTGACGGACCCACCGTCCGAAAGAAGCTCAAGGGCACGGAGAGGTTCGACTGCACCTATCCGGACGGCCCCCACGACGCGGAGGCCTTGTTCGTGGATCCGATGGCCGGGATCCCGTACCTTGTCACCAAGGAACCGGGAGACTCCGCGGCCTTCGTCTACCGGTTGCCGGGCACACGCAATCACAGAAAGGTGGTCACCCTGGAGAAGGTGGCGACCATTCCCTCCCGCTCCTCCGTAACCGGGGGAGATATCACGCGGGATGGATCGATGATTGTGCTCCGTGACTATTTCTTTGCCTATGGGTATTTCCGGCCCCACAGAGGTAAGATCTCCGAGGCTTTCGGTCTTCCAGCCCGTTGCGTGCCCCTGAGCATGGAGGAGCAGGGGGAATCCCTGGGGATCTCTCCCTCCGGTAACGAGATCTACACGGCCAGCGAGGGAGTGGATGGACCCATCCACAAGGCCGAATGCACTCTCGTCCGAAGGAAAGCGACCCCCCTGGGCAAGTCGGCTGGTGGCGGGAACGGAATCGAGTAACGATATGAAGATTTTCGCTATAGGGGACCTGCATCTCGGGCATGCCGTGGACAAGCCGATGGACATCTTCGGCCCCCAGTGGAAGGACCACGCGGGGCAGATCGCTGAAAACTGGCGGGAACGGGTCGGCGATCCGGACCTGGTTCTCGTGCCTGGAGACGTGTCATGGGCGATGCGCTTCGAAGAAGCGGAGGAGGATCTGCAGTGGCTCGATCGGCTACCCGGAAGGAAGGTCCTTCTCAAGGGCAATCACGACTACTGGTGGCCGAGCATTTCCAGGCTCCGGGACCAGATCCGCGGGACCTCCCTTTTCGCTCTCCAGTACGACGCAATCACGATCGGAGGGGCTTCGGTGGGCGGCTCCCGGCTGTGGACCATGCCGGACCTGGAGATTCCGTACGAAGACCCGCTCGAGATTCCGTCCACAGCGGGCCGGGACGCCCGCGGTCAGAGCGCGTCGGCCATGCCCCCCGACGAGAAGATCTTTCGGAGGGAGCTGGGGCGATTGAAGCTCTCCCTGGAATCGATGGAGCGTGAGGCCGACCTTCGCATCGCCATGACCCACTTCCCTCCGACCGACGAATCGGGCAAAGACACGGCCCTGACAAGGCTCCTGGAAACGTACGGGGTCGACTTCTGCGTGTTCGGCCACCTTCACAACCTGGGCCTGCCTCGCGGCAAGACCTGGGACTTCGTGAAGAAAGGCGTTCGCTACGTCCTCGCCTCCTGCGACTCCGTAGACTTCGCGCCGTACTATCTCACTGAGCTACCGGAGGCGGGGGTCGCTCCCACCCACCACTCCACTCCTGGATCCCCGCCTTCGCGGGATTGACAGCTTATTGGGGAAAACAGCTTGCGCGGGCATGACGGCTTCCTAGGGATGACAGCTTATTGCGGCAACTTGGTTTCTGCACGCACCCCCTTTCCATGGTTGGGCGGGGCGGTGGCCTTTCACCTTTGACCTGTCTTTATTCTTCTATCCCCATCCACTCCAGCTCGGCTTGGGCCAGCTTTGCCTCTCTCCCGTCTTTGTCCAGATGCTTCAGGGCCTTTTGAAAGTAGTACACGGCCTTCAGGTAGCGCCCCGCACACTTGTCCGATAGGGCCAGTTCGTAGTAGGACTTGCCCCTCTCCTGTATGCGCTCGTAGGCCTTGGCCAGACTCGCGTGAGCGATGCTGGACCTCGGGTTCAGGACGACCGCCCTCTGGTAGTGGTGCAGGGCCTCCAGCCAGCCCTCCCCCTTGGCCATCAGGTCCCCGTAGAAGACCTCCATCAGGGTGTTCCGGGGATCCATTTCGTAGGCCTGTTCGAGCAATTCCCTTGCCCGCACCAGATTCCCGGAGAGATGATATGCGCGTGCGAGATAGATGTAGCGCTCGACAAGAGAAGGGTCCATGTCAAAGGCCTTCTGGAGATACTCCAGCGCGAGGGGCAGATTGCCTCGCTTCAGGTGGAGATAACCCAACAGGAATCTCTCCCGGGCGCTTTGCGGGTCGGCGTCTACCCTTGCCTTCTGCTCGGCCGCCAGCGCATCGAACCGCTCGGTCCTCAGCCGAGCCGTGATGCGCGCGAGTTCAAACTGGGCGTCCAGTTGCGGTTTCGACCGGGGAACCGTCTGCATGGCTCGCGCCCATCCTTCCACCTCGTAGATACGCTCTGCAGGCAGGGGGTGTGTATAGAAGTAAGGCGGAAGATCCGCAGCGTTCAGGCGCGCCAGGGCGTGGAATCGCTTGAAGACGGACACCATACCGTTCGGGTCGAACCCCGCCGCCTGGACCAGCTCGACGCCCTCCCGGTCCGCCTCCCGTTCGAATTCGCGGCTGTAGTGGAGAGATGCGGTCTGCTGCGCGGCCTGGGCCAGGGTCACGCCTGCGGCTGCCCCCTGCCCGCCCCCAAGGGCCGCGGCCAGGATGGTTGCCGCAAGGCTGGCGATGTTTGCCACGTCCATCTTCTGCTGGCCCCGGATGAAGTGGTTTCCCTCCACGTGACTGATCTCGTGGGCCATCACCCCGGCCAGTCCGTCCACGGTGTCCGCCTGGGCGAGCAGGCCCGCGAAGAAGCAGACGTATCCCCCGGGAACGGCAAAGGCGTTCATCGTCGGATCGCGAATGACGTAGAACCGGTACTCGTAGGGGGTTCCTATCGCGTGCGCCGAGATCCGATGCCCGATGTCCTTGACGAAATCGAGCACCTCGGGCTCGTCCATCCAACGGAAGTAGGTGGAGGCCTCGAGGGAGAATTGCCGGCCCACCTTCTCCTCGTAGCTGATGCGGTCGCCCGGGCTTCGGGTGTGCATGTAGGTGCACCCGGCCGTTCCCAGAAGCCAGACCAGAAAGACCGCCAGGCCGAAGACCGCGCAGATGGGTCCCGCAGCCTTTCTCATGGCCAGAAGAGAGTTACGTTGCATGGTGTACTCATTATATATCAGATTCTGCATTTCACAAAATTTCTCAACATTTCAGAGTAAATCAGAGGGTATTACGTCACAGCGAAAGTTTGACAAAATCGAGCAAAAAATATATACGTGCATGTATTGTTCGTGTTCGTATCATCATCATTCGCCGCTATCACCGTGCGAATGGCCTTAGAGAGCCCTTACAATCAGTACATCGGTATCGAACCCCTCAAGGGCTCGGTCCTACTCTCTCGGTCATCAATAGCTGGCAGGCCGATATTGGTCTTCACGCCGTAGACCCTGCCGCAGGAGAAACGTTACAAGGAGCAGCGTTATGTCGGACAGCAAACTCCAGGAACTCATCGATACCCTGAAAAAGCAGGCCGTTGAGAGCGGAGAGGCTTCTTCCCGGGAGATCATCGAACAAGCGCAGAAGGAAGCCCAGGCGATCGTGGACCGGGCAAAGGGCGAGGCGGACGACATCGTCCGTAAGGCGCAGGAAGAGGCGGACAAGAAGACCATGCAGCTCGAGTCCTCGATGCAGATCGCGGGCTCCCAGTTCGTCACGAGCCTGAAGAGGGATATTGAGCAGAATCTTCTCGCTCTTCCTCTCAGGGAAAGCGTAACCGAGGCCCTGGGAGATACCGGGTATCTCAAGGAGCTCATCCGTGCGGTGGTGCTGGAGTACACCGGACAGGAGGATTCGAGCGACTTGCAGGTGCTCGTTCCCAAGGACCAGCAGGAAAAGCTCATGGATTTCATGGTCGACTTGGTAAAGGCACAGAGCGATCACGGGGACCCGGATCACAAGGGGCTGACCCTCAAGACGGGGAACGTGGACTTTGGGTTCATGATCAACAGGATGGAAAACGACGTCACGCTTGATTTCACGGACGAGGCCTTCCTTTCCCTGTTCCTCAAGTTCCTCACGCCCCGATTTCGGGAATTCTTCAAGGACATCAAACTAGGAGAAAGCGCTGGAAAATGAAGTACTATTTTCTGGTGACCTACCTTCCCGAGATCCAGCGGGACGATAAGAAAGTCAAGCTTCGTTTCGCGGATCTTCTTGCCGAGCGCGAATACATGGCGCCCGAGGACTGGCGGCAGATCGAGCTCGTGCTCCTTGCCGGTGACTTCCTGCTCCTGGAGAAACTCCTGAGTGGGAAGGACGCGGAGGTGGAGCACTCCATCTACGAAAAGGAATTCTGGAAGGAACAGGTCAAGGCACCGAAAGAGGTTCCGGACTATCTGGAGGAGTTTCTCCAGACGATCGCAGAAGAGCAGTCGTTCGGTCCGGACGAGGTCAACCAGCTCCACCGGATCTACTACGATCACGCCATCCAGGCCGCCTCCAACCCTTTCCTGAAGGAGTACCTTGCCTTTGAGATGCTCCTTCGAAACGTACTGGCGGCCATTCGGGCTCGCAGGAAGGGACTGCCCCCCTCCGACCACGTGCTGGGCGAGGGAGAGATCGTGGAACAATTGGGCCGGGCGAGCGCCGAGGATTTCGGCCTCGGCCAGGAGATTCCCTGGATCGAACGGTTGCTGGAAGCCAGGGACCCTCTTCAGCTTGAAGATACCATCGAGCAGATCCTCTGGGACTACCTCGATGAACAAACCACGCAGGTCTACTTTGATTTCGAGGTAATCCTCGCCTATTTGCTCAAACTTCAACTCCTGGAAAAACGCCTGGCGCTCAGCGAAGAGCGCGGCATGGAGATTGTTCGTCATCTGGAGGGTGTCTGAAATGTCTGTCAGCGGAAAGGTCGTCGCAGCCTACGGAAACATGGTCACTGCCTCCTTTGAGACGGATGTTCAACAGAACGAGGTGGCCTATGTGATCACCGGGGACCGCAAGCTGAAGAGCGAGGTGATCCGGGTCCGCAGCACGGTCTGCGACATGCAGGTGTTCGAGGACACCGGGGACATCAAGGTGGGCGATTCGGTGGAGTTCACCGGGAACCTGCTCGTTGTGGAGCTCGGCCCGGGCCTGCTGGAACAGATCTACGATGGTCTCCAGAATCCCCTGCCACAGCTCGCCGAGCAGAGCGGGCTCTTCCTCAAGCGAGGCATCTATCTGGATTGTCTCGACCGGTCGAAACAGTGGGAGTTCACGCCCGTGGCCAAGGTGGGCGACACGGTCCGGGCCGGCGATGTTCTGGGCACGGTCCCGGAGGGAATCTTCACCCACCAGATCTTCGTTCCCTTCGATTTCATCGGCAAGGCCGAAGTGAAGAAGATGGCCGACAAGGGAAGCTACACGGTCGCACAGACCGTTGCCGAGGTCGAGAACGAAAGAGGCGAGATCCAGAACCTCACCATGATGCAGGAATGGCCCATCAAGGTCGCGCTGGACAAGTACAAGGAAAGAATCCTGCCCGTGGAGCCGCTCGTCACCGGCTGCCGGATCATCGACACCTTCTATCCCGTGGCCAAGGGCGGAACGGCCTGCATCCCGGGCCCCTTCGGATCGGGCAAGACGGTCCTGCAGCAGCTCATCTCCCGTTACGCCAGCGTGGACATCATCATCGTGGCGGCCTGCGGAGAGCGGGCCGGAGAGGTGGTCGAGACCCTGCGCGAGTTCCCGCACCTGAAGGACCCGTACACGGGCAAGACCCTGATGGAGCGTACCATCATCATCTGCAACACTTCCTCCATGCCCGTTGCCGCCCGGGAGGCGTCGATCTACACCGCCGTCACCCTGGGCGAATACTATCGCCAGATGGGCTTGAACGTTCTCCTGCTCGCGGACTCCACGTCCCGGTGGGCGCAGGCACTGCGCGAGATGAGCGGCCGCCTGGAGGAGATCCCCGGCGAAGAAGCGTTCCCTGCTTACCTGCAAACCCGGATCGCCGAGTTCTACGAGCGTGCCGGCTACGTTGAGCTCGACGACGGATCCAAGGGCTCGGTCAGCATCATCGGCACCGTCTCACCGGCGGGTGGAAACTTCGAGGAACCGGTCACGCAGGGCACCCTTGCCGTGGTGGGTGCGTTCCTGGGCCTGACCTGGGCCCGGTCGAATGCCCGACGCTTCCCGGCCATCGATCCGCTGATCTCCTGGTCCAAGTACGTGGAGCAGATGAAGGCGACCCTGGACACGATCGACCCGAACTGGGTGGAAATGGTCAAGGACGCACAGAAGATGATCTTCTCCGGTGACGAGATCAAGAAGAGGATGGACGTGGTCGGGGAAGAGGGAACCAGCCTGCCGGACTTCATCAAATCTCTGAAGGCGGAATTCATCGACGCGGTCTACCTCCAGCAGAACGCCTTTGACGACGTGGATGCCTACAACACCATGGAACGTCAGGTGTACGTCTTCAAGAAGATCACCGAAATACTCAAGAAGGACATCACCGCAAAAGACAAGGACGATGCGCGTCAGAACTTCTTCGAGTTGACCGCACTCGTCAAGAACTGGAACTCCTCCGAGTGGGAAGGCGAGGATTTCAAGAAATTCGAAGCGCAGATCAACGAATTCTTAGGGAGCTAATACCGTGAGAGAGATCGTAACGCGGATCACAGAGATCACGGGCAGTATCGCCTCGCTGCACGCTAACGGAATCGGGCTCGGTGAACTGGCGGAAATCCAGTCCCCCGGCAGGACGACGCTCGGGCAGGTCATCCGCGTTTCGGGTGACACGGTCACCCTGCAGGTGTTCGGCGGGACCAAGGGGCTCTCCACGAACGACCACGTGCGCTTCCTCGGGCACCCGATGCAGGTCAAGTACGGGGAGTCGATGCTGGGCCGTATCTTCAACGGAAGCGGCGTGCCGATCGACGGCGGCCCCGACCCGGTCGAAGAAGACATCCCGATCGGGGGGCCTTCGTTCAACCCGGCCAACCGGATCATCGCCGAGCAGATGATCCGCACGAACATCCCGATGATCGACGTGTTCAACTCGCTGGTGGTGAGCCAGAAGCTGCCCATCTTCTCCATCCCCGGGGAGCCTTACAACCAGGTCCTGGCCCGTGTCGGCATGCAGGCCGAGGCGGACATCATCATCCTCGGAGGGATGGGCCTCAAGTTCGACGACTACACCTTCTTCAAAGAGACCTTCGAGGCGAGCGGCGTGATGAACCGCGTCATCATGTTCATCCACCAGGCCTCGGACCCGGTGGTGGAATGCCTCCTCGTTCCGGACATGGCCCTGGCCGTGGCGGAGCGGTTTGCCGAGGCGGGCCGCCGCGTGCTCACGCTCCTGACGGACATGACGAACTTCTCGGACGCCCTGAAAGAGATCTCCATCTCCATGGAGCAGATCCCGTCCAACCGGGGCTATCCGGGCGATCTCTACTCTCAGCTCGCCTCCCGCTACGAAAAGGCGGTGGACATCGACGGAATGGGCGACATCACCATCCTGGCCGTCACGACCATGCCCGGGGACGACGTCACGCACCCCGTGCCGGACAACACGGGATACATCACCGAGGGGCAGTTCTACTTGAAGAACGGCGTCATCGACCCCTTCGGTTCCCTGAGCCGCCTGAAACAGAATGTGGTCTCCAAGGTGACCCGGGAAGATCACAACGACATCATGAACGTCATGATCCGGCTCTACTCGGACTGCCGGGAGTCGCGGAACAAGATCGCCATGGGTTTCAAGCTGTCCAAGTGGGACGAGACCCTGCTCGCCTACGGCGACGATTTTGAAAAGGAATTGATGGCTCTCGAAGTGAACATCCCGATCGAAGAGGCCCTGGACCTTTGCTGGGACATCCTCTCGAGGCACTTCGATGCGGTCCAGACCGGCCTGAAGGACCATCTCGTGAAGGAATACTGGCCGAAAAAGGACTCGAACGAAAAGACAGCAGCGTAAACGCGAGCGAATTGAATGGCCGCTGAAAAGATAAAATACAACAAGACGGCTCTGAAGGCCCAGCGCGACGGGCTGGCCAAGTACGAAAAGTTCCTTCCGATCCTGCAGCTGAAGAAGATGCAGTTGCAGCTCGTTCTGCGCCAATTGGAGCCTCAGATCGAGGCCAAGGTGCGGGAACTCTCCGGGGCCGCCGAGGGCATCCGCCCCTGGTCGCAACTCCTTTCAGACCCTGGGGTGGACATCAAGGACTTCCTGCAAGTCCAGGAGGTCCGGGTGGAGATGGACAACATCGCGGGCGTCGAGGTCCCCGAGTTCCAGGAGGTCGTCTTTCAGGAGACGCCTTACTCCCTCTTTGCCACCCCGAGCTGGCTCGACCCGGCCATCGATACGATGCGGCGCCTCGTTGCAGCCCGGGAGGAGATCCGGGTGCTCCGCGAGAAGGAGGCCCTGATCCGTGAAGAGCTTCGCACCACCACCCAGCGCTGCAACCTGTTCGAGAAGAAGCTCATTCCCGAACTGAAAGAAAACATACGAAGAATCAAGATCTTCCTGGGCGACCAGGAAACGGCCGCCGTAGGACGAGCCAAAATCGCAAAGGTGAAGACCCAGGAACGGGGAGTGCTCTAGCCGTGATCGTACCGATGAAGAAGGTCACCTTTGTGGGAATCGAGTCCGAAAAGGACGGGTTCCTCGAGCGCCTGCAGAAGGTGGGCGTCACCCACATCATTCTGCCCAAAGAGGCGGTCGAGCCCTCTGAAATCGCCCGGGAGCTTCAGCGTGTCATCGATACGAAGAAGTTCCTTGCGCGTAGGGGCAGCCAGGGAAACCCGGAAACCGCGCTCGATGCGAAGGAGATCTGCGAGAAGCGGGAAGAGCTCGGCCGGGAGGAGGCCGGCCTCAACTCCGAGCTCGTGGCAACGCGGAAGCTTCGCGCTTCGGTCGAGCCGTGGGGCAGCTTCTCGGTCGAGGATGTGAAGGACCTGCGCGAAAAGGGTCTCCGGATCCAGCTCTTCCGCGTGAACCGAAGGACCTTTGAAACCCTCGCCCTGGACGATGTCTTCTCTCAGGTCGTCAGTGACCGGGGAGGGGAGATTTGCTTCGCCACCTTTTCCGCCGGGGAGCAGATAGACCTGGGGGTTGCGGAAGAGAAGCTCCCGTCCAAGAGCCTCGCCGAAGTGGACAGCGAGATCGAAACCATGCTCGCCCGGCTCCAGGCAGTCGAGGAAGAATATTCGAGCCTGGCCGAACATCTCGGGACCCTCGAGAAGGCGGAGGCCGAGATCACGGACCAGCTCGAGTACCAGCGAACCCTGATGAACGCACAGCCGGAACTCGACGATCGGGTCTTTGTCCTTCAGTGCTGGTCCCCCATACCGGAAGAGGAACTCGTCGCCAAGCTCGGCAGCGACTTCACCTTCACCCACTACAGCGAAGAACCTGAAGAGTGGGACCGCATGCCGGTTCTCATGAAGAACCCGCCCGCCTTCGAGTCCGGGGAAGACCTGGTCAAGATATACAGCTATCCCAGCCACAAGGATTTCGACCCCAGCCCCTTTGTCCTCTACTGCTTCGCCGTCTTCTTCGGCATGATCATCGGGGACCTGGGCTACGGGCTCATCCTGCTGGGCGGGACCTTCTGGATCACCCGGAAGGTCAAGAGCCGCTCGCCCCTGGCGGTGCGCATGTTCCGGCTCATGTACCTTCTGTGCGCCTCGGTGATCTTTTTCGGCATCATCGGTGCGAGCTTCTTCGGGATCGTGCTCGACCCGAACAACCCGTGGGTCAAGCACGCCTGGTTCGATTACAGCACCATGGCAGGCCAGAATCATGTCATGGTGGTTTCGATCCTGATCGGCATGGTCCACATTTCCCTGTCGTTCTTCATCAAGTTGTACAACGACCGGGACTACGGCGCTCCGGGTTGGGTCATTGCCATCTGGTCCGCCTACTTCCTGCTCAACAGCAGGATGGCGCATGGCGAAGACAACCCCGCGGCCATGTACGGGTTGATCGCCGGACTCGCCATCGTCCTGCTCTTCTCCTCGAAGAACAAGAACCTGCTGCTCCGGCTCGTCGAAGGCGTGCAGGCCCTGCTGGGCATCATACAGGTTTTCGGCGACGTGCTTTCCTATCTGCGGCTTTTCGCGCTCGGGGTTGCAACGGTCTACATTGCTCAAACGTTCAATATCCTGGGTGGGGCGGTGGCAGACAGTATCCCTGTTCTCGGTCTCGTATTCGCCGGCGTGATCCTCTTCCTCGGCCACGTTCTCAACATCGGCCTGGCGATCATGGGCGGCGTAATCCACGGGCTCAGGCTCAACTTTCTGGAATGGTATCGCTGGTGTTTTGAGGGAGACGGCTTGGAGTACAAGCCGTTCCAGCGGATAAGCGAACAATAGAAAAAGGACGGGAGGAAGAAACTGATGGACGCTTCTCTAGGCTATGCGGGATGTGCGGCCTGTTTGGGCCTCGCCGCTATCGGCAGTTCGATCGGATGCTACGTGGCGGGGGCGGCCTCGCACGGGGCGATGGCAAAGGTGGACGAGGGACACGGGAAGTTCATCGGCATGTCCGCCGCACCTTCCTCGCAGACGATTTATGGGATCGTGTTGATGTTCGTTCTCATCGGCAAGGTCAACGCGGGCGCAGGCCTCGGCCTTCTCGCCATCGGCGTGTTCTGCGGCCTCGCCATGATGACCTCTGCGATTCTCCAGGGCCGCGTCGCCGGAACGGGGATCCAGGCCTCCACGAAGAAGCCGGAGATCTTCGGTAAATGCTTCGCTGCCGTGGGTATCGTCGAGAGCTTCGCGCTCTTCGCCATGGTCGGCGGCCTGATCATCACAGGCGGAATCGGCGCCTGACGCAAGAGGGCCCTCCTCTTGCCATCGACGGGGCTGCCCCGCACGTCCCTTCAGTGCAGCGGCACCCGATCTTCGCACCGACGTATCCATTGAAAGGGCCAGAGGCCAAGCCTCCGGCCCTTTTTTTCATCCCCCGCCCGTGCGCTGACCTTCGCCCTCCCATGCCGCAGCGGACATCGCGAAGGAACGAACACGACCGAAGCGAACCCCCGGCACCTTGGCCGTCCTTCCCGCGAAGGCGGGAATCCATTGGTTCTCTTGCTTCCTTTGTCTTACGGCCGTCCCATGCGGTACTATGAGGAGAGACGCCTCGATAACACCGGGAGATTCCAGCCATGCACGACACCATCAA
>Ga0180429_10001387_pt1 | contig 20658 bp, 25 predicted proteins | sample SS_ome_FD_132428 | JGI IMG/M metagenome (GOLD analysis project Ga0180429, IMG submission 132428) | Hypersaline lake sediment archaeal communities from the Salton Sea, California, USA - SS_1_S_1 metaG | ecosystem: Environmental > Aquatic > Non-marine Saline and Alkaline > Hypersaline > Sediment ...
CGCCCTTCACGTCTGTGGGGCGGAATACCCCGGTCTCCACCGCGCGCCCGGACGGAAAACCCCCGGGCGGCTCTACCGTGATGTAACGCCGGAGGAACTGGACGTCCTCGATCGTTTTGAAGGGCCGCTCTACCGGCGCCGCTATCAACCCGTTTCAAAGAATAACGGCCAGCGAACCCGGGCCTGGATTTATATGATGGCCGCCGGCCGCCAAAATCAGCTCACGAAAACACCCTGGCACCTGGACCGGTTCATGCGCGCCAAATACCCGCGTTTCATGCGGCGCTTCGTGCGCAACCGGCGCTTCCTCTTTGAACCGGAAGACAGTTGATGCGCCCCCCACGGCCACAGGCGCAATCGTCGCAGCGGGCGGCGCCGATGATCCAACATGCCATTGTGCGCGATCCCGGTCCTGATGCTGCCACTGGGCTGACAACGCAATCCGGGGCGCCGCTTTGCTTTAAGCAGCTTCAACACCAGCATGCCGCCTATTGTGATGCCCTGGCGGCCATGGGCGTGGAACTGATCCGCCTCGACCCCGCGCCCGGATTCCCGGATGCTTATTTTGTGGAAGATACAGCCGTTGTCACCCCCGAAATCGCCGTCATCGCCCGCTCCGGAGCCATGGAACGACGCGGCGAAGAACGAAGCGTGGCCCAGGTTTTGAGCCGCTACCGCAGCCTGGCGGAAATCAGCGCCCCCGGCACGCTCGACGGCGGTGATGTCTTGATCGTCGGAAGGCAAGTCTTCATTGGGCTGTCCCGTCGCACCAATCCACAGGGAGCCGCCCAGCTGGCCCGCGTGCTGGGCCATTATGACTATCAGTGTATCCTGGTGACCGTGGATGACGGACTGCACCTGAAAAGCAGTGTGACCCGCATCGGCGACCGGCAGCTGCTTCTCGTCGCCTCCTGGGCGGCGCGTCCGGAGTTCGACAGCTACGATAAAATTATGGTGGACCCGTCGGAAGTTCATGCCTGCAATACGCTGTGGATCAATGACCACCTGATCATACCACAGGGGTATCCCCGAACCCGTGCCCTGCTGAAGGCCACCGGCAAGTCAATCGTCGAACTGCCGACCCGCCAGATCCACCGAATGGATGGCGGCTTGACCTGCCTTTCCATTCGTTTTTAGCCGTTATCCCGAGGCAACGGCTGTCTTGCTTTTTCCTTAAACGACCTTAACGTAAATCCTATCCGACCATACGGCATCCGTCAGCCATGATGCCAAGGGAACATGCTTGCCCCCAACCGTTTCACGAACCGATACGGCCTTGCTGAAAGGAGCGACAACCATGAAAGAAAAACGCAACCTACACCTCAAAGTTCAGGAGTTTTGCGACTGTTATGCCACCACGGACCCCCTGCAGGAAATGTCACGCCTGCCGGAAGGTACGGACAAGGAGGAAGAAGCTCTCAAATGGCTGGCCTTGACGGCGCTCCACGGGATCAATCACAATGCCAGTAAAATCACGATTCGCCGGGCACCCGGTGAAGCGGTCACGGTGACGGCCGAGTATCGGCGAACCGAGTTGCCTTCTCCGGGAGATGCCGTCGGCGACCACATCTTCAACGCCGTGCGCGAAATCACCCATATCGATGCGGCAAAAGGTAAAACCCAACTGGCACTCGGTTTACGAGATAGCAGTATCGATCTCCGTATCAAGGTCAAAACCAAGGACGGTGGCGAGAAAATTTCCATCAAATTCCCAGATTAGCCCCACCCTGATGGATGAAAAGAGGGTGGCATCAATGGGGTGATGCATCACACCGTAGCCATTTGAAGTCCCCACGACACATGATTTACTTTTTGCAAGGAGGTGCCATGCTGCCTGTCGACCGAGTGAAACCCGCCATCATCCCTCTCACGCTGATGGTGATCCTGCTGGCCGGATGTGCCACATCGCCGAATGGTGCGGATGGATTTGTGCGCCCGCCCCAGGCCTATCTCCCGTTGAATATCGAAGGGCTTGAAGCCGGTTTGGCGGTATTATACTTCGATCAAAACTTTGTCCGCTGTAAAAGCAGCCATCTGGATGACCTGCCCCAGGGAGATAACGCAAAGGAGCGGGGACGGCCCGGCGCCCCCATTCCTTACCTGAACCACCAGTTCGGCCGCAGTGAAATATTCGACAGCGGCACCAACCGGCTTTTAGGAATGGAGATCAGTGGTTACATCCGCTTTGATCGCCCTGGCACCTACGGTTTCCAGGCCAACAGCAACGACGGGTTCCGCCTCTATATCGATGGCCACCTCCTGATCGACGACCCCGCCTGGCATTCCGACCGCCTTTCGCCCGAGGCGCAACTGCCCATCACGGAGCCCGGCTGGTATTCGCTGCGTGCCCGTTATTATCAGTGCAAAGGCACCGCGGCCATTCATCTGTATTGGCGGCCACCCGGCGCAGAGAAGTTTTCGATCGTGCCGGCCAAGGTGCTTGCGCATCAGCAGTCCTATTGATATAGCGGTGTGACCACCGTGCGCGTCGGGACGACGTGAATTTTGCAACGCCGGGATCATCATGCAACGCTACCGCCTCATCTTCGACGGCCATCTCCAGCCTACGGCATCCCGCGAGGAGGTCCAGCGCCAGCTGGCCGATCTGTTCCAGGTGAGCCCCGGGCAGGTCGAAACCCTTTTCTCCAAACCGCCGGTGGTGCTCAAAGAGGACCTGGATTATGATACCGCCCTGAAAGATAAAGCCAGCTTCGAAGCCACCGGTGCGCTTTGCCGGCTGGAAGCCCAGTCCACCGCCGCATCCCGAACCACGATGTGGGGGGCCAAAAGAGGAGCTGCCCGGCAAACGGCTGACGAGAAGACCGCCTCCCCGTCGGGCCAAAGACAATTCGACTTGCGGCATCCTTACACCCTCGCGTTTTTCTCGCCGGCGTTTTATGCCGATGTCGCGGCACACTGGCGGGGATTGGCATTTGTCCACCTCCTGCTGGTGCTTCTGGTCTCCGCAGCGGTCTATATGATGCATTTCCGCACGCTGGTCTCGGTCTTTATGGCGGAGGCAGCGCCCCCGATCATTGCTCAGATCCCTGAAATCCTTATCCAAAACGGGAAGGTCCGGGTGGATGTGGCCGAACCCTACACCATCTACCAGCCGGGCAGCGGGAAAATATTTGCGGTCATTGACACGACCGGGGAAATTTCATCCCTCAAGCAGACCGATGCCGTGCTTCTGCTGACAGGCTCTCGACTGTCGGCACGCTTAAGCAGCAGCGACATCCGGGTGCTGGATTTATCTCCGATCGAATCGTTGCAGATCAACCAGACGGTCGTGACGCAATGGCTGGAAGATGCCCAGAAATGGTTTCCGTTCATTCTTTTTCCTTTGACGCTGGGCTTTTCATTTATCTTTCGAAGCGTTCAAGCCCTGCTCTATGGCGCTATCGGAATGGGGTTGGCGTCAATGCATCGCTTTCCCCTGCCTTTCGGTGCCGCGGTCAGTATCGCCATTATGGCCATGACCCCGGTGCTGCTCATCGATGCCCTGTTGGTGCTGCTTGACATCTACTTGCCCCTTTGGGGTATCGGTGGTTTCATTCTGGCCATGGGATTTCTTTGGCATGGCGTCCGATCGGTCGTGCGCGCATCACGCTAAGCGTTGCGCAGACCCCATCCGACACTTCGGACACGGCATCGCAATGGATAGGAACCAAGCCGGATGCGACTCCATGTATTTCAGCATGTTCCCTTTGAAGGGCTTGGCAGCATTCAGGAATGGGCGGACAACGCCACCCTGGCAACCCGGATCACCCGATTCTTCCACAACGAACCATTGCCACCGCTCCCGGAAGTAACGCATCTGGTCGTCATGGGCGGCCCGATGGGCGCCCATGACGACCACCGCTTCCCCTGGCTCCTTGAAGAGAAACGCTTTATCCGTGATGCAATCGATGCCGGGAAGTCCGTTCTGGGGATCTGTCTGGGAGCGCAACTGATGGCTGCCGCCCTGAACACGCCGGTCTATAAAAATCCGTTTCCCGAAATCGGGTGGTACCCCATCCACAAATCCAGCGAAGCCTGTTCGGATGAAACCGCATCGTTCCTGCCGTCATCCCTGACGGTGTTTCACTGGCATGGGGACACCTTCGATCTTCCCCGGGGCGCCCGTTGCCTGGCCCACAGCGCGGCCTGCCCCCATCAGGGCTTTTACATCGACCGCCGCATTGTCGGTCTACAGTTCCATCTGGAGACCACCCGGGAAAGCCTGGATGCCCTGATTGAAAATTGCGCCGACGAGATTGGGGAAGGTCCTTTTATCCAGGATTCAGCCACCATGCGTGCTAAAACGGACCGATTTTCGCCCAATCAGAAGGTCATGAAAGCCCTGCTGGAACAGTGGATCGCCGCCTAGCCGAAAGCGATCAGGGGTATCCGTGCGACGACCGGCAAACGGAGATGGGATCACCGTGGACACTCACCCCCATTTCGATCAACTCCGACAGCATGAACAGGAAGGCATCGACTATGTCATCCTGCACCGCTCCGGAAGCTCCGGGATATTGGTGATGGCGCCCCACGCCGGCGGCATCGAACCGGGAACCGGTGATATCGCCGATGCGGTGGCGGCTCAGACCCATGCTTTCTATTGTTTCAAGGGCATCAAGAAACAGGGCAATCGGGTTCTGCACATCTCGAGCAACCGCTTTGACGAACCCCTGGCCATGCAGCAGGCGACGGAAGCGAATTGGATCGTGACCTTTCACGGATGTCGGGATGTCGAACCGGTTGTGTGGGTCGGCGGCCGGGCACTGCAACGCGGCGATCGCATCATCGCCAGCCTGCAGGCCGCCGGTTTCCCGGCACGCCGCTGCGACCGCCCCGGTTTACGCGGCCTGCATCCCAGGAATGTTTGCAACCGTGGGCGGGATGCGGCGGGCGTCCAGTTGGAAGTCAGTTTCGGGTTGCGCCATCTGCTGTTTACCGATCTTTTCCGGCGCCGCATCCGGAGTCGCACCCTGCTCTTTTATCGCTTCGTCGAAACCCTTGCCGGCTGTCTTTCGAGCGACGAAATCCCGATGGGAACCAGGCCTGAAACAGAAGCCATCCGCCCCATCGGAGAAACGCAGGATACCGAAAGCCACCGCCACCGCGAACCATGAATCGGGAATCGCCCTGCAAAGCCGCATCGGATCAGACATGGCCACCATCCACCACCCCAACTTTATCGTGAGGACCCCATGGACATTCATACCCACCATTTGATCGATCAGGAACTCTGCGGCCAACCGGTCGACCTGCAGCCGGGATACTGCCGTGTAACCTTCACGGCCACCGACCGCATGGCGGCCGATGACAAAGGGCTGGTGCACGGCGGCTTTGTTTTCGGTCTGGCCGACTACGCGGCCATGCTGGCGGTCAACGATCCCCACGTCGTTCTGGGAGCCGCGGCCTTAAAATTTCTAAAACCGGTTTCCGTCGGCGACGTTCTTTCCGCCGAAGCCCGTGTCATCGAAGTGAAGGGCCGCAAGCATGTCGTGGCGGTGCAGGTATCCCGCAACGATGAAACCATGCTGGAAGGCCAGCTGACCTGCTTCGTGCTGGATCGTCATGTTCTGGATTAAAAAGCGGAGGCCATGATGATGCGCTGCCCCTCCCTGTTCCTTTCTCATGGGATGCCAACCATCGCGTTGGCCCCTGGGCGCACCGGCGCCTTCTGGGAACGATTGGGCCGTGACGTGGGTTATCCACGGGCCATCGTCTGCATATCGGCCCATCTGGAGGGATCCCAGCCCCTGGTTACCGTTGATCCGCGCCCAGACACGATTCATGATTTTTCCGGCTTTCCCCGCGCGCTCTATGACATTCAATACCCGGCACCGGGCGACCCGGAACTGGCGCGGCAGGTCATCGATCGTCTGACGGACGCCGGCTTCCATGCGAAACCGCTGAAAAACCGCGGCCTCGACCACGGGGTTTGGGTTCCCTTGCGCCACCTGTTCCCCCGGGCCGATATTCCCGTCATTCAGCTTTCCCTCCAAACCGACGAACCGCCGAAATACCACCTGGCGCTGGGGCAAACCATGGCCCCGCTTCGGGATCAGGGGATCCTGATTATCGGCAGCGGCGGCGCCACCCACGACTTGTCAGGCATGGCCGGCAACCGGATCGACTCGCCACCGGCCGACTATGCCGTCGCCTTCGACGACTGGCTGGCCGACACCATCGCGCAGGGCAAGATCGAACAATTGGCCGCCTATCGGCGCCAAGCCCCGCAAGCGGAGCGCAACCACCCTTATCCCGCCGACCACTTCCTGCCACTTCTGGTGGCCGCCGGAGCGGCGGCAACCCAGCCGGTCGGAACGCGCCTTTACCGTGATTTTGCCTACGGCGTGCTCTCCCTGGCCGCCTACCGCTGGGACTGACCGGACATTCGATTAAATCGCAACAAAAGCCGCCGGCGTGATGTCCCCCAACGCCGCGCCGTCGCGCTACGATAAAATTGCCATTTTGTTGTTGACCTTGCTGGCGGTCGAATTCGCGCGCCTGGTGCCGCTTGGCCTGGTGGGCAAACTCTGGTACGATAGGATTGCCCTTGTCGCGGTCGGCATCGCTCGTTATTTCCTGATTGCCCGTGTCCGGTTCGGGGTGGGCACGATCAACGTCTGATAGTCAATCAACGGGAGACAAACCCCATGAAAATATACACCGGCGGCGGCGACCGCGGACGAACCAGCCTGTTCAGTGGTGAACGCCTCTTCAAAGATGATGCGCGCGTGGAGGCTTACGGTGATGTGGACGAACTGAACTCGCTTCTGGGGGCGGTCCTTGCGGTGCTGCCGGACGACTGCCGCGGCAAGATCGCTGAACTCCATCAGATCCAGAGCGATCTTTTCCGTGTCGGGGCCTGCCTGGCAACTTCCGGGGAAGACCCGTCTTTCGAAACCACCCGGGATCTGCCTCTGGAAAACGCCCGTTTTCTGGAGCAGGCCATCGATCGAATGGATGAGCAGCTGCCGCGCCTCAGCCAGTTCATCCTCCCCGGCGGCCATCCCGCCGCCTGCTGGAGCCATGTGGCCCGCTGTGTCTGCCGGCGGGCGGAACGCCATACCGTCCGGACCATACGACAGGCCTCCGGTGACGACGAAATGTATAGCGGCACGCTGACCTATCTGAATCGCCTGTCCGACTATCTTTTCGTGCTGGCGCGCTATTGCAATCAGGCGACCCGGACACCCGACACCCCCTGGGAAAGCGCATGACATTCCGGGCTTCATGCACCAGCGGCAATCGTCACACCAGCCACATCCTCCACCGTCAGTGGCTCACCAAGGATACCTTCACGCTAACGTTGGAACGCCCGCCGGATTTTCACTTCCAGGCCGGCCAGCGCATTCGCCTTCTCACCGGTGGAAAAACGCGGGATTATTCCCTGATTCCCGGTGACAGCCACGACCAGCTGACCCTGTTGATTCGTTCGGTGGCGGATGGTGTCGTTTCCCCCCACCTCAGCCGCTGCCCCCTGGGAACCACTTTGGATTTCACGGGGCCCAGCGGTCATTTTATCCATCGCCCCTCTTCGCGATCGGCCATATGGATCGCCACCGGTGCCGGGATTGCCCCTTTCGTTGCCATGTGTCGTGCCGGTATCCAAGGGTTTGTTCTGCTCCATGGCGTGCGCCACGCTGACGAACTCTATTTTCGGGGCCTCATGGAACCTGCCGCCCTTCGCTACGTTCCCTGCCTAACCGGGGGGCCGTCATCCCAGCCTTCCCATGCGTTCCCCGGTCGGGTCACGGATTATCTGCGCAACCAATTTCCGCGAGGTGAATATGATTTCTATTTAGCCGGTCGGCGCGAGATGATCGCCGAGATCATGGATATCGTGGATCATCGTTTCTCCTCCTCGCGCGTTTATTCCGAAATATTCTTCTAAAGCGACCAGAGACCGCATCTTGACAAAACACACCGCGCCCTCTAAGACCTGTGAGTCACTGACGGTGCCCCCTATATCGCGCGTCATCAAAACGCTTCATTCGGCCCGGTGTATGGGCCTTGCTTGTGGACTCACCCGGAAGGAGACGCTCCCATGAATCATCGACAAATCATATTGCCGCCAACCGAAATGCCCCGGCAATGGTACAACATCCTGGCGGATATCAAGATGAACCCCCCGCTGGGCCCTGACGGCAATCCGATCGCACCGGAAGACCTGGCCCCGGTCTTCCCCATGAACCTGATCGAGCAGGAAGTCAGCACCGAACGATGGATCGCTATCCCGGAGCCCGTCATGGATGTGCTCAGCATCTGGCGGCCGTCGCCCATGATGCGGGCCCTTTCCTTTGAAAAGGCCCTGGATACACCGGCCAAAATCTACTACAAAAATGAAGGCGTAAGCCCCCCCGGCAGCCACAAACCGAATACCGCGATTCCCCAGGCGTATTACAATAAGGAATTCGGTATCGAGCGCATGACCACCGAAACGGGTGCCGGGCAATGGGGCAGCGCGCTATCATTTGCCTGCGCCCAGTTCGGGCTGTCGTGCCGCGTTTACATGGTGCGGATCAGCTTTGACCAGAAGCCGTATCGCAAGGCCATGATGGAAACTTGGGGGGGGCAATGCGTTGCCAGTCCCAGCACCGAGACCAAGGCCGGCCGCGACGCCCTGGCCCGCGACCCGAACACCCCCGGCAGCCTGGGCATCGCCATCAGTGAGGCCATCGAGGCCGCTGTTTCGGACACGAGCGGCAAGACCCGCTATTCCTTGGGCAGCGTCCTCAACCATGTCATGCTGCACCAGACCATCATCGGCCTGGAAGCCAAAAAACAGTTCGACATGATCGGCGATTATCCGGATATCGTGATCGGCTGTGCCGGCGGCGGCAGCAACTTCGCCGGTCTGGCGTTCCCTTTTGTCAGCGATAAAATCCATGGCCGCGAGATTGCCATCTACCCCGTGGAACCCATGGCTTGCCCCACCATGACCCGTGCGCCCTTCGTTTACGACCATGGCGACACCGCCGGCTACACGCCGCTGATGCCCATGCACAGCCTGGGACACGCCTTCGTTCCGCCCCCGATTCACGCCGGCGGTCTGCGCTATCACGGCATGGCCCCCACCGTCAGCCAGCTGATCACGGAAGGGTTGTGCGAACCCAAGGCGGTGACCCAGACCGAAGCCTATGAAGCCGGCGTATTGTGGGCCCGCACCGAAGGGTTCATCCCCGCTCCGGAAACCACCAACGCCCTGGCCCAGGTCGTCAAAGAAGCCCGCCAGGCCAAGGAAGAAGGCCGCGAAAAAACCATCGTCGTCAGCTGGAGCGGCCACGGCCTGCTGGACCTGGGAGCCTATGAACGTTATTTTGCCGGCGAGTTGAACGATTGCACCATGTCGGATGAAGATCTTGAGGCATCTGAGGCCGTGTTTGCCGATTACCCGAAACCGCAGCCCATGAAGAGCACCCCATAGAACTGCGAAGAGGCGGCATTCGGGGGAGGAAAACCATCTTTTCCTCCCCGGCCATATCGTCGCAATGACGTTTACCCGCCCGACACACACCGGCCTGAAGGCCTTGGGACGATTCGTGGAAAAAGACAATTTGGAAATCCGCTGCCCGCGACTGGGCGGCCCGGTCCCCTTTACCTACTGTGAGAAAACAGGCCGCAACGGCCAGCCCTGTTTCAAGGTGATGGACTGCTGGTGGCAGCACTTCGACGTCGGGGCGTATCTAAAACATCGCTTGGCCGAGGAAGAGTACGAAGCATTCCTCAACAAAGAGCCCCGCCCTAAAATCAGCAGCATCCTTGAATTGATTGAACAGGCACGCCGCAACAGCGCCTCCGATGATTCGGATTGATTCCTGCGTTTTTTACGATCCACCGCCCCGCACAACACCTTCATCGCATGTTTCGCCTTGAAAAAGCGCATCGCATCCGTTAAGGATGATGGTATGCGAGGTTCCCAACGATCGGGATCCGACAACATTTGAGGAGATCTGCGATGCATCTATCAAAAAAAATGACGATTCTTTTCATCACCATCACCCTTTTTGCCGTCGGCCCGGCCTACGCCATCGAGCCCATCCCCGAAGAATCCGGATTCAGTGGTTACCTCACGCTCGGGGGCGGCTACAGCCATGTCAAAAGCAATATGATCGCCGGCAACAGTTTCGGCAGCGTAGGCAATCGCACCGTCGATTCTGTGACGGACGACCCGGAGTCGAGCAGCTCCGGTTCGGTTCAGATCAACTTCGACCTGCGCTACACCTTTGCCAGCACGCGCACCCAACTCTTCGTCGGTAATGCCATGGAAGATGCCCTGCGCTACGATTTCGCCACCCAGTTGGGTGTGTCCCAGGAACTGCCCGGCAAAAACCTGGTGGCGGCCAGTTTTCTATTCTCCTCCATTCCCACCGCGGTCTGGGAGGACCCCTATGTCACAAATTTCAAACGATCCCGCACCGATCGCACGTCCAACGGGTTCCGGGTGGCCTGGGACCGCATTTTCGGTTCGGAACTGCAACTGCAGTATTCCTACCGCGAAATCGATATCGACGATGAACGCAGCGGGTCGTATGGGCCTCTGGGACTCACACCGGCGCAACAGCAATTGCTGGATCGTGAAGGGGATTATACCAAGGCCGATATCCTGTATCGCTTTTTCTTCGACGGTAAAAAGCACGCCATCATCCCCACCATCACCTACTTCAACTATGATCTGGACGGGGATGCCATGAGCAGCGACGGGGTGGATTTCAAGCTGTCCTACGGCTACAATTCCGAGGCCTTTTCAGTGGTGGTCAACGGCTTTATCGGTTACGCCGACTACGACAAGCGCAACCCCATCTACGGCAAGACCCGGGATGACGACCGTTACGGCGCCGGTGTGATCGGCCTGTATCACAATCCCTTCGGCTGGAGCGTGCCGTTTTTTAAAAAAACCAGTCTCTATGTCAAAGCGGATTATTTGAATAGTGATGCCAATATCGATTTCTACGATACCGAAATCTTTTCTGCGGGCGCAGGACTCTTTTTCCGGTTTTAGGTTGTCGAGTTGACTGCAAAAAACCAAAAGGGCTGCTTGTCAGAGCAGCCCTTTTGGTTTTAAAAAAGGATGCCCACCTTTCGCCCCGCCCTTTATCGCCGGCAGACCCCACCGCCTCCTTCCATGGTTACAGGAGAAGCGCTTCCGTATAGGCGATATTGGCTTCTTGCGCTCGGCGCAGGGGAAGCGACTTGCCCGCCCGGACATCTTCCACAAAATCCGGATCGAGCAGAAAGGATTTCCCGAGAGGACAACATCGGCATGCTGCAGGGCCGCTTCGGCGGTGAACCGATCATAAATCTTACCGCAGATCATCAGGGGCAGATCCGTCACCGCGCGGGTCAACTGGCAGAGGGTCTTATCCGTATCGAACCCTTTGGCCTGGAAATCATAGGTGGACAGCGAAATGGCGTCGATGGGTTCGGCCGACAGGCGCTCGATCAGCGCCTGCCGCGCTTCCCAGGTCTCGAAAAGGGAAACATCCGGGTCAACGACCCCCCAGTTGGAAATCCGAAACGTCAGTGATAGTCGTGGGTGCCTTTCAATACCGGAATACCGGTTTTATTTTCAATGATGGCGGCCATCTCATCGGCGCTGACATAGGGGCATCCCGGTTTGGCGTTCACCAGGCAGGAACTCAGATGGACCCGTCCTAGAGCAACCCTGAAGGATCCTGGCTGCGAAACAGGTTCAGGGCGTCCTGGCTGTCCTCGAACTCAAGGGAGTGATGCGCACACCCGTTTCGGGTGCAGACTTTGATGATCCCACCGACCTTCAGGTCAAGACCGATAACGGCGGCGCTACAACTCCCGCAGGTATGATGAATCGGGAAAGGGCGATAGCAAAGGGGGCAGGAACACTCGACAACAGCGTCGGGAAGATCCTCGACATTCTCAAAAATCTTCTCGTAACTGCCATAGACCTGACTCAGATAGAGATTCCCGATCCGGTTGCCGATCTTGACCAGAAAGTGAATGGAATCCAGATGATCGACTTTCGGTTCGGGTGTCATCAGGGACTTGCCGCAATGCGGGCATTTGACATGGATATGAATATCATGGGCCATGGTTTCGCTCCTTTTTTTGATGGATGGTCCCGTGTGAGGGGCCCCAAACACGCTTGCGCCTGTTTGCGGGACTATCAATCCCTGGTAAACGGCCGAGCGATGCGGTAACCGTATTTGACCGTGCGGGAGAAGAAAAGGTAGTCCGGACGTGGCATCAGAGAAAACGGGTGGCAGCATGAAAGACAGTGATCATGCGATGTGGTATAGATTGAATATTAATTCATTTTTTACGTCTGTCAAAAAGGGAGAACACGATGGTTGCCCGCCAAATGGAAATCATTGCAGCACTCCGGTCAGCGGCCGATGAAACGGTGGCGCTCTACGCCACGCTTGCCCCAGAACAGCTTCAGGTGCCGGTCTACTCCGAAGAGGTCCGCTGGACCGTGCGCCATGTGCTGGCGCATCTGATCACGATTGAAAAAACCATGCACTGGCTGTTCCGAAATATCCTGGACGGCGGCCCGGGCTCGCCGGATGATTTTGATGTGGCCCGGTTCAACCGCACCCAGCCGCAGAAACTGGATCACCTGTCGCTGCAACAGCTGCTGCAACGTTTCAGAGCGGTTCGGGAGGAAACGATCGCGATCGTGGCGGGCATGGCCGACGCGGATTTTGATCGTGAGGGCTGGCACGTCTTTCTCGGCCGCGACCGCCTCGAACGGTTCATTGGGTGGGCTTATGAGCATGCCCGCCGGCACGAGGACGATGTCCGCAAAGCACTAGCCGCATCCCTTTGATTGTCAGGACATCACATACCGCAGGATCGCAAAATAAAGGCATCCGCCGCCCAATAGCGCCGAGAGCGGCACGATCATTTCGCGGTAGACCGGCATGAGCGAGGTTTCAAAATAGGCATTGGACAACAGCAGGCATAGATGGAGCGGCGACAGAAGCACGCCGGTGAAGCCGCTCACTAACGATAGCGCCAGGTAAGGCAGCATCAGGTGGCTCTGACCCATGGTGTGGATCAACGAAATGAGAATGGGAAACGTGGTGCCCACAAACGCGATGGTGATGCCGCCAACACCTCCCACGATAAAGGGTAGAATGACGGCGACCGCCACCAGGGGAATTTGCCAGTGCAGAATTTCCTGACTCACCTGCTGCACGGCCCCGCTGTCTTCCAGAATCCCTTTGAAAATGAGAATCGCGGTCACCAGGTAGATCATTTTGAGCAGCGCCGGCTGAATCACGATGGCCCACCGGTTCCTGGCCGGCATCCGATTCACATGCCAGACCCATTCGATGCCGACGCACAGCGCCGCGATTAGCCCGACCTCCTTGGCAAGCGACCGAGAGCCCGCCGGCAGGACGGCAAACAGCAACTCGCCCAACCCCAACCCGCCCACAATGACAATCAGAATCGGCGCCAACTCTTTGATGAAGGGGCCCATGGCCCTGCGCCGGCCATCATCGACGGAAACAACCGTGCCCCTCAGCGGCCAATAGCCGGCCGCGATGGCGATACCGGTAATCGGCAGCGTGAAAAAAACCAGGTGCCACAAGTCGATGTCCGCCAGAGCCGTGGTCAAAAGGATGCCGGGGTACAACGGCCACCAGTATTCCCATATGTGCCGATACCAGTAGTTGATGTAGCTCAAGGTCGCAGGGCTCAATCGATGGGTCTGCCCGATCGTCTTGACCATCGGTGCTGAAAAAATGGCCCCGCCCGGCATGGGCAGCAGGCCGATCAGGGCGGGAAACACCACCAGGTTCAATTTCGGCCAGTGAACCAACCCCTTGTAGGCCTCGAGCATCCGGGCCATCTGCCCGGTCTTTTCCAGGCTGTGGCTGAGGACCAGAATCAGACTGACGACAATGGTCAAGCTGAGTGTTTTGGGATGCAGCATGGAGGCAAAGGCCGAGGCGGCAATCGACAGGGGCCCCATGGCGAATAAAATCCCCAGGCTCAGGGCTCCCAGCACAAAAGCATGGCCCAGATCCCATTTGCGTTTAATGACCAGCAGGATCAACACAAAAACCATCAGGATGCGGATGATGGCCGGAAGGGTATCAAGAAGAGCACTCATCGATGCAGACATCCTTTTCGCAGGTCGTGTCCAACCAGAATCAGGCAAATTTGTTTGCCGGGCACATCAAAATCGTTGCGTCAACAAAGTCCGGCACTTAACACCCTATGACGATCAGGATCAAGCACGGTTTATGATCGGCCGTTGCCAAAGCGCATCGGCAAGGCCCCCGAACAAATCATCCAACAGCGTTGTCGCTTGCACCACATCCCTTTCCGACCCGAAATGGGACTCCAGTTCCCGAAAGATGATGTCGTAGTGCACATCCGGTCTGGCGGTCACCGGCCATTGGACCTCTTTGCGGGGGTAAAGCCCGTTGTCAAACAGGAAGTGGCACGGCCCGCGCGATCCGGAACGTCGATAGGGCCAGGACAACTTCAACGCGAGCAATTCCCGCAGGCAGCGGGATGCTTCCGAATGCGCCGGGAAATCGTCCGGGACCACCGGGCGGGCAACACGGTTTTCCAGCAAGGTGAATACGGCGTTCATCAAGCGATGCTCGGTAATGATCAAACCGTAGGCATACCAGTCATCCCATAATGACCGGAGGATGTGTAAGTGTCGTGCGGGCAATGCGTGTGTGCTGGGGCAGAAATAGGAGCGGCAGGCCTGGGCGCCGTAGTAGCTCATAAAGCGCAAATCATGGCCGTCATTTCCGGGGGCGGCCGGGTGGAGGAGACACCCCACACGGCCGCCGGTTTCACAGATCAATCCCAGAAAAGGACAATGGTGAAACTGCGGGAAAGGCCTGTCTTCCGGGGTCCACCCTTCTATTTCGCGACGGAACTGTTCGATGCCGTCTTCGGTTCGGGCGACGGCCGCAAAGCGCTCCGTGCGTCGGGCCAGGCGGTCTTCAAGGGCATCCCGGGAAAGATCCGCCACATTGTATAACCCGCAGCAGGCCCCGCAGGAAACCCGTTCACCCACCTGGCAGAGATAAACCGCCGAGCCATTTTCACCGTCAAGCATTGCGGCCAAATTTACTTCTCTAACGTTTATGGTGCGTGGTCGACATCTTCGGCCGAAATCGCGCGCATGGAAAGCCCATGCCGCCCACCATCACCCGGCCGGATACCGGCATCATTCCTTCAACATTTCAAGGACCAGCGCTTCCCACTCGGCCGCAAGAGAGATGTCCGGCCGCGGCCGGCCGGCGCGGCGATACCAGTAATCCGCGTTCCACAAGACCCCCTCTTCACGGTGCAGATAGGCATGCACGGCGCTGCCCTGGGTCGTCGGGATATCCTGAGCGATGGAATGGGCACGAACCCAGTCCCCTTTGCGATCCCACCAGAGGGATGTCAGTGTTGCGGATAAATCGGAATCAGGCGTGTCGTTCTGCGCAATGTGTTCGATGAACGCTTCGAAGGTCATGCCGGCTCCTATCGGGGCGGCGGGCTGCGCCGGAGGATCACTTCACGGTCAAGGCCTATAGGGGTGCCAATAGCTTCTCCAGCCCCTTGATATTGGCGGCGCCGCCCACCACCACCAGCGTGTCCTCGCTTTCCAGGAGCGTGTCGGCGTCGGGGTTGAACACCATCCGGCCATCGCTTTTTTTGATGGAGATGATGATTACCCCGAATTTCGGGCGAATCTCGGATTCGTAAAGGGTTCGGCGAACGACCGGGGAATTCGGCTTGATGGTGAGCTCCTCGACCTCCACGTCGACATTCTCGTCGGCAAAGGCCATTTCGAGAAACTCGATCACGGTGGGGCGTAAAATAGCATGGGCCATGCGTCGCGCACCGAGGTCGTAGGGCGAGACGACCTTGTTGGCACCGGCGGCCGTCAGGGTGCGTTTGGCCGAATTCATGACGGCCCGGGCCACGATGAAAACATCGGGGTTCATCTGGCGGGCCAGCAGGACCAGGAACACATTGTCGGCGTCGCTGCCGACCACCGTGATCAGGCCCCGGGCACGCTCGATACCGGCGCGGATCAGCAGCGATTCATCCGTGGCCGCCCCCACCAGGTAGAGAATCCCATCTTCATCCATGACCGCTGTGCGGGCCTGGTTCTGTTCGATGACCACCACGTCCAGATAGCGCTGGATCAGAAAACGGGCCAAAGCCCTCCCCATGCGCCCATAGCCGCAGATAATATAGTGATTTTTCAGCTTGTTGATTTGCCGATCCAATTTACGTCTCCCCAGGACGTAGCGAATACGTCCTTCCACCAGAAACTGGATAAAATTACCCACCACATACAGGAAAAAACCGACCCCTAAAAATATCAGCACCAATGTAAACATGCGGCCGGTGGGACTGACAATATGGACTTCGCCATAACCCACCGTGGCAATGGTGATGACCGTCATGTAAAGCGCGTCGAAAAAATCCCAGCCTTCGATGGCCATGTAGCCCCACGACCCAATGGCCAGAAGCGCGATGAACAGAACGATCGATATGATGGATTGTTTCAAATGGTCCAAAAACAGGCCTCACCTTCGCGACAGTGATGATTGTCCGGGGGGAATAACCTTCTGTTCATTCATATTATCGGCCCGGAACGCGGGGAGTTTAATAAATCATCGTTAGCATGTCCACCATCTAAAAGACAGAACCCCCATGGACAATAATTGACTTAGCGCAATGATTCCAGGTCACATCGCATGGTAGTAGATCACGATAAGAACCACTAAAGGCCAGATGGAAGGTCTTGCCTTATTCCAATTCAGATACTTTAACCCCGCACTAACCGACTCATGAGAGGACCAACCGATGCACGAAGGGTAATCCGGTCAATTTCAAAACGGACAACAGGTGGCCGACAAAGTCCGCATAATGGGATACGATACCGTCCCCTTGACTGCTCCCCTCAATTTGGCGTGTGTTCAATGTCAGCAACCGTTTTCCATGGAAACCATGGTGACCCAATGCCCGGAATGCCGCATGGTCTATGCCGTAATACCGTGTCATGCGCATTCGGCGCAACATGTCATGCCGGCCGGCATCGACTATTGATCTTCCGTGGCCTATAATGCATCCTGACGGACGCATTCGCGGAAAGCCAGGACTGTTTCGGCCGCCAGAGGAGAACCGTATGAAAACACTCCCGGAACTTCAAAAAAGACTCGCAGACCTCGAAGCCGAGATCGCTGAAGCCAAGCGGCGCCTTCCGGCCCACTCGGTCAAGCCCCCGGTCATGCAAATGCTCCTGGACCTGGAAGACGAATACGTTTCGGTCATGCAACAGATCGCCGCGTTGAAAAAAACAGGGCGATCCTAGGCGCATTGCATCCAACAAACCGGAGAAACATCATGACGGAAAAATCCGCCGTTTTCGAAATGACCTATCGGAACTACCTGGACCGGCTGGCGGCCATTGATTTACGGTCCCGGGCCGATCGCCTGGGCGCTGCCGTGGCAGCAGACGCGCTCGTTATCCCGCTATACGGAAAGCCCTACACCCTATCGCGGGACGGTGTCCGTGATGCCGGCGGCAACCAGGCCAATTTTGCCATCAGTGTCGTCCTGTGCTGCTACATTCTGCAATGTCCGGAAGCCGTTCCGCCGGCCGGCGACTGGATGACCTATCGCGAATTTCGCAACGCCGGGCCATTGGTCGGTTATTTCACGGCCAACACCCAGAAGATCATCGAGACCGCCTTTGCCGGCAATATCGGGGGACTTGTGGACGCCTGCCAATGTCTGGGAGGGAAGGCCTTCGAAGACGGGTCGTCATACGATGTTTCCCTGAGCTTTGATTTCCTGCCACGCATTCCCGTTCTTTTGCGTTTCAATGACAAAGACAATGAATTCCCGGCCCAGTGCGCGATCCTGTTTCCCCAATCCGCCGAAACCTTTCTCGATATGGAATGCATGGCCATTGGCGGGACATTGCTGGCCGGAACGCTGATGCAAGCCCTGCAAAACCCGGTATGAGGATATCACCCAACATCCCCCGGCCGAAAATCAATCCGCGGAAACGATGCGCCCGAACAGGGCATCCGCTTTTTTAACCCACACGGCAAAGGTCTTCTCCTCCCAGGCCGATGGATATCGGCTGTAGTGACAGAATATTTTCTTCCCCATGGTCGTGGCCCGGTTCAACTGCAGCAGCAAGCCCGGCCGAGAGATACCCCGAACCAGGGTTTTGAGAGTCGCGCCCACATCCGGCGCCTCGAAAATGCCATTGATGGACGGTGTCAGCATGTCGCCGCTCAGAATGTCCCGGCGCATCAGAAATGCCAGTTCGGTATGGCTCAAATCCTGAAGAATTTCTTTCAAGGCCGCCAGGGCCGCAAAATGATTTCCCCGGCCCGGCCCCCGAAACCACAGACGGTTATATTCCCAGAGCCCATCGATGCCGGTGTTGCCGTGTTCCAGGGCTTCAATGATCGTGCGGGCGGCCAGCATGGCGCCGACCATGGCCCCGCCCACCCCGCAACCCGTGGTGGGAATCACCTGGCCGGCCGCGTCACCGACCGCCAGAAATCCGGATGCCACCAGCGTATAGGGCGACCGCCCCACCAGCACCGTGCCGCCGCCCCCGCGCAGTTCGGTTGCGGTAATGGACGGCCGCTGCCGGATCATGTCATTCACGATATCACGGGGATTGACGCGATCCGGCGCTTCCTTGACCCCGCCACCCACGTCGATCACGTCGGCATGATGCCTGTGGGTCCAGAAATAGCCCCGGTAGGCGCCATAGCGGTAATGGTCCACAAGGTTGTCCTCCCCGGCTTTACGGACATCCAATTGGCGCACCGTGCGGTAAACCGCGGCCAGATCCCCTTTGGTAAAGGGGCGATTGATGGTTGTGGCCGCCGGCAACCCGGTGCGCAGCAAGGCGCGATAGCCGGTGGCATCCACCGTGACCGCCGCCGGGACTTCGCTTGTCTGCTCATGATGCCGGTCGGTCACCCGCAGACCGCTGATGCGAATGCCGCCCAGTGGGGCATCGGTGATTCCTACGAGACCTTCGGCGCGATGGTTGTAAAAGATGTGGGCGCCGGCTTCGACCGCCTGCTGCCGCAACATGCGGTTCAACACGATACGATCGGTGGTGATGTAGCGAAAATCGACATCCGTGTGGGTTTTACCGGAAAGGTCCGGGGCCCATATTTGCAGCCGGTTCATGACGTGCGGTTCGAACAGATTGTCATCCTGTTCGTCCTTTTTCACCAGCGGGCCCTCATAGCCGTCCGGCCCCATCGCCGGCAGCGCAAAACCGGCGGCGGCCAGGGCGCTTTTTTCAACAGCATCGGACCAGTTATGGCCCGCATCCGCTTCAGCCCCCGCTTCATAGACGGCGACTTTGACACCGGCCCGTGCCAGATCACGCGCCATCAGGGTTCCCCCCGGTCCGGCACCAGCCACCACCACCTGATATGGGTTGGACACGACTCCCCTCCTTTTTTGGGTCACATCATTTTTCGAGCACCGCGATCCATCGGTCACCGTGGATGGTCCGGCTTCATCGTCTCAACACCCGAATCCATCGCCAGACATTCAACAGCCCCATCAAGGCACTGGCCACATAGGTCAGGGCGCAGGCCACCAGAATTTTCCGGGCCGCCGGAACATCCTCGCGGGGAATATAGTGACCGTCCACCAGCAACGGCAGCGCTCGTTTGAAGCTGGCATCGAGCTCGGCGGGCAGCGTGAGCAGGTGAACCCCCAAAGGGATGCACAGGGTTCCCAGGCCGCCCAGGAAAATCAGGAATCCCGTCGCCGGAATCCGGGTGATCAGGGCGATGACCGGCACCGCCATCATGATGCCCGCCCCGATCCTTTCCATGCGCGCCGCCAGGCGCACCAACCGGGTCCGGGTCTGAAGAGGCCGATAATGCTGAGCATCCTGGAGGGCATGCCCGACTTCGTGTGCCGCCACGACCACGGCGGTAAGCGTTTTCCCCCCACAGCGCGCGCGGCTCAGCCCGACCACCTTCTTTTCCGGATCGTAATGATCCCCCCCTTGTGTTTCTACGACCTTCACATGGGGCAGTTCGAGACGGTCGAGAAGCAAGCGGGCCAGATCGAACCCGTTGCCGGAAAAGTAAGCGTCCCGGTTGTAGCGGTTGAGGACCATCCGGGCCCAGCCGTAAGGGCCGAATAGAACGACAAGAATGGCAACAATCAGCATAACGGCCATAGCGATCCGCGTTCCTGGAAAAAATGATGGCCGCCCGCACGCCCAACCCTTTAGAAACAATCACAATCGGTCGCCGGGCGGGAAGTCCATCCAAAGATTGCTTTGACTTGCCTATATCACAGGCGTTACCTTGCAGGCCACTGGTTTGGTGGTCACGCGCAACCCCACCGACCCTATCGATCATCGACGGGCTGCCCGTCTGTAAAAAGGAAAATAGTTAATGCTGGATATCGGCCGCTACAACACCCTCGTGGTGCAACGCGAAGTGGATTTCGGGCTCTACCTGAACCCCAAGGAAGAGGAAGTCCTGCTACCCGCCAAGTATGTTCCGAAAAACACGCGCCCCGGGGATAGCCTGCGTGTTTTCGTTTATACCGATTCCGAAGATCGACCGGTGGCGACGACCCTGGACCCCAAGGCCGTTGTCGGCGACGTGGCCTATCTCAGGGTCAATGACACATCCCCGA
>Ga0180429_10001388_pt1 | contig 20652 bp, 18 predicted proteins | sample SS_ome_FD_132428 | JGI IMG/M metagenome (GOLD analysis project Ga0180429, IMG submission 132428) | Hypersaline lake sediment archaeal communities from the Salton Sea, California, USA - SS_1_S_1 metaG | ecosystem: Environmental > Aquatic > Non-marine Saline and Alkaline > Hypersaline > Sediment ...
CAGTTCCTTCAGGTCATGATCCAACTCGAGCAGGGCCAGGTTCCGCCACTGCACGAGATTGCCGACGGATGTGTTGCTCGGGTAGGTCCACCCTTCCGCGTCCTGCAGACGGAGGGAAGCTCGCGTCTGTACCTTGGCCTTGAAGGCGAAGGTTTTCTTCTCATCCACGAAAAAGGCTTCGCTTCGCACGGCCAGGACAAGAACGAACACCGCCAAAAAGCCACCGAGAAACGGCTTGACTCTCAAGGACATCTTTTCCCCCCTTCTGCTCATTTGCACGAGGTGTCACGGAACAAGCACGGCCCTTCCCGTTAGCTTGCCTCGCTCCAACCGATCAAGGAGATCGTTCACCTCCTCCAGCGGAAATCGATGCACGATCGGTCTAATCGTTCCTTGGGCGGCAAGCGCGAGAAGCTCGACCAGCTCGTTGTACGACCCCCAATAGCTCGTTGTGACCACGCTCTCAGCGGGCAGGCCGAAGAAGGAGAATGGCAGGGTCCCGCCCCCTGCCCCCACCACGACAACGATGCCCTTCCTCGCGGCCACGGATGCGGCGGTCGAAAGAGTCGAATCGATCCCGACGAGATCGATGGTGGCATGCGCTCCTTCCCCTCCGGTAATCTTCATGATCTCCGAGGCGGCGTTCTGACGTCCGTCCACGACAAGTGCGGCCCCCAACTCGGAGGCAAGCGCCAGCTTGTCGTCCGACACGTCGACGGCGATTGTGTGCGCCCATGGTGCAAGGGTGGTCAGCAACTGAACCGCCATGTGTCCGAGCCCCCCGACCCCAATCACGACGGCGAAAGCACCCGGATAGAGGTAAGGGAACGCCTTCTTGATTGCGCGGTAGGGGGTGAGTCCCGCACCCGTCAGCGGGGCAGCTTCCACCGGATCCAAGCCGTCGAGCTTCACCAGGAAGCGTTCGTGGGGGACGCGCATGAACTCGGCGTAACCCCCGATGATCCAGTTGCCCATCCCACAGAGCTGCTGGTCGGCCTGATGACAGACGCGGCAGATCCCACAGCCTTGACCCCCCCAGACCGCAATGGCATCCCCTTTGGCCGCTCCGCGAACCAATGGCCCCACCTCCTCGACGAAGCCGGCGTTCTCGTGCCCCAAGGTTAGGGGGAGTGAGAATTCCTCGGGAAGGGGGACCCGACCGGACCGAAAATGGACATCCGGGTGACAGACCCCTGCGCCCGCGATCCGGATGAGTACTTCCGACCCAAGGACTTTGGGTCGGAGCACCTCGTCGATCCGGAGGGGTTTTCCGATTTGGTGAAGGCGTGCTGCTCGCAATGTTTCTTGTTCCCCACAGCTCTGTCGGTATCGAATCGAGAAACGTATCCAGCAAGACTTGTGCCGCATTCGGCCCTCTCTGTAACAGATTGAAACCGTTTCGGATTTGCCCAGAAGGGTTGTGTAAAGGAAGAAATCCGTGATGGTATTCAGACGACAGGGCGTCGTCATGCCAACGATCTGCTTGACTTAGCAACCAGAGCGAAGTATCAGATAAGGGGCCACAGAATCTATGGAGAGTCTTTTCATGATGTGCCCATCGCCAGTTTTTTCCGAATCACAATGGGCTTTCCTTTCCGTATTGGAGGCCTTCGGTCAGCAGGTATCCGTCGACGTGGTTGCAGCGCTTGCCCCGCTCTCGGCCGGTCGCTTGCTCGACCTGCTGGAGCGGACCGAAGAACTCGCCTGGATCCAAAGACCTACCACCAATACGGTCGAACTAACCCAAGATTTGCCCGCCGATGTGCTCGATACGCTCAAACAGGCGAATACCCCGAATCGGGTTTCTTTTCTGTTGGATCGACTCAGGAAGGACGATTTGATCCGTGGGATCGAATCTGCTGCCCTCGCCGGACTGTTCGCCCGTGCCGGGCAAGAGGGTGAAGCTGCCAGGTTGGAACATGATCTCGCCCAGGAGGCCCTTGCAAGCCGCGACGCGGATAGGGCCATGAAGTACCTCAGGCAGGCCACGGCGCACCACGCACGCCTTTTGGGACAAGGGGAAAGCGACAGGTTGTTTGTTTCGGAGTCCCTTCAGTTGTCCGACCTGTGTATTTTCACGGGAAGGAACCTCGATGAGGCGCTTGCCCTTCTGCAAAAGGCCCGGAGCGTAGCCGATCGATTAGGGGACAGACGGTCTCGGGCACTCATTTGCCTGCATCTCGGGATCGTTCTCTTTTGGCTCGACCGACGTTTCGAGGCCCTTGAAACGCTGTCGTCGGGACAGACAGAGGTAGAGGAATTGGGGGATGATGACATCCTTTCCCAGTCAGCCGAGTGTCTTGGACTCTCTTTCCTCATACAGGGTCGACTCAAGGAGGCCTTGGGCCAATTTGAACGCGCCCTGGCCACGGCAGAGAGTCGGGAAGGCAGATTTCTCAACGTTCTAGCCCGTCCTTTGGGTGGCCTTTGCACTGCTTGGACGGGCCGCTTTCATGAAGCCATCGGTATCCTTGATAGTGAGTGGCGTAGTGGTGAATTCGGGATTCCGAACGGCTCAGCCGTCCCCTCCAGGGCCATTCTCGCCATCGCGCTATTGATGGCCAAAAAGAAGCGAGAAGCCCTGTTTCACCTGAATGGTGCTTTGCGGGAAGCCACCGAGAGGGGGAACGCTGTTGCCCTTTACCTCGCCAGGGGAGGCCTCGCCTACCACCATTTTCTGGAGGGCCGCCTGCAGGAGGCCCGGGATACGCTGGCCCAAGCCGTGAAAGAAGCGGGGCACGCAGGAATCAGGGTGCCCTACCAGATCGCCTTCCTTCTGGAAATCGTGTTCGAGTGCGACCGTATGGGTTATGAGCCTGTCCCCGGCCTCGATTTCCAATCGCTAGTGGACAACGTGATGCGAGAACCGAATGTTCAGCTGCGCGGTGTGGCTTCGCGGCTCCTCGCACAGAAGGAAGCAGCCACCGGACAGGACAGCGCACGGATACAATCTTACCTCACGGCCAGTGAAGATTTCCTGAATCGCTCCGGCGACGAAGTGCAGCTGGCAAAGACAAGGTTGGAGATGGCCCGCCTGGAACTTGGGAAAGGAAACAGGGAAGAGGCCCGTGGGCTGGCCCAAAGAGCCTGGCAGGGACTGTCGGGTTACGCTGACGAGCTGTTTCCGGATGATCTAAGGCCTTTGCTGGAAAACAAGGCTCGAGGTCCTGCAACCGAGAGTGACCGTTCTCCCGAAGTCCTTCTGGAGCGATTCCTTGAGATGACGGAGGATTTGATCCCCGGCCCGGATCTGGAAGCGGTCCTGACCCGAACCGTTGCTGCTACCAACCGGCTTTTTGGGGCTGAGCGGGGGGGCCTGTTCTGGTTAGAGCACAACAGACCGGTTCTGCGCGCCGCCTGCCATCTGACCAAAGCAGAAGTAGCCTCGAAGAGTTACCGGTCGAATATGGCGCTGGTATCTAAGGCGTATCGGGAGAACCGTCCGCTTGTCATTCGAAAAAAACAGGCTGCTCAACGATTGAGCGGCCATGGCGCCCAGGCCATTCTCTGTCTACCTTTGGAGGTGGGGGGAGAAATGCGCGGCGTGCTTTATCATGACAACTCCTACCTGGATGACTGCTTTGATTTTATAGAGGGACCGCTCCTGCCACGTCTGACCCGCCACTTGAGTCTTCTTCTCGATCGCATCTGGAACTACGAGCGACTCATGGAAGAGAGAAACCGGCTTGTCTCGACAAAGCCCGGCCAGATCGATAGCTCCGACTTAGAAGAGGTTGTGGCCAGTAGCCCGATTATGGTTGAACTGCTCGAGCAAGTGGATCAAATTGCCCGTTCGGATTCCATTGTGTTGCTCCTCGGAGAGACCGGCGTTGGGAAGGAACTGCTGGCCCGAAGAATTCACGGCGTGAGTCCTCGCCGAGAGGAGCCCTATGTGGTTGTAGATGTTACGACGATTCCTGAGAACCTGGTGGAGAGTGAGCTCTTCGGCCATGAGAAAGGAGCCTTCACCGGGGCAGATAAGCGGAAAATCGGACGCTTGGAACTGGCCCACAAGGGCACCCTTCTGCTGGATGAAGTCGGCGAGCTACCCCTTTCCTTACAGAGCAAGCTGCTCAGGGCGCTGGAACAGAAAACGTTTGTGCGGGTCGGTGGGACCCGCATGCTAAGCTCCGATTTCCGTCTGATCGCGGCAACCAATCGGGATCTGGCCGATGAAGTGGCAGCCGGTCGTTTTCGTGAGGATCTGTATTACCGTCTGAATGTTGTCCCGCTTACCATCCCTCCCTTGCGCGAAAGGGCGGACGATGTGGTTCTGCTGGCCCATCGCTTCTTGGGTGAGTACGGGAAGAGATTCGGCCGCGACAAGCTCGCCCTTACTCCTTCTGACGAAACGAGTCTGAAGAATTATGACTGGCCGGGAAATGTGAGAGAACTAAGAAACGTCATGGAGAGAGCCATTCTGTTGTCGTCCGGCGGAAGTGTCGAACTGAACTTCCAGGCGAAATCCAGAAACACAACGAGTCATTTCATCGAAGACAATCCAACCATGGATGAACTGCAACGACGATACATACGACATGTGCTCAAGAAGACGGGGGGTCAGGTCACTCGGGCGTCACAGATGTTGGGGATGAATCGAACAACCTTGTTGACTCGGATGAAGAAGCTTGGAGTATCTGCACAGGACTTCCGCTCAAGGGGTTGAGTGCGAAGCGCTAGCCCGCATATTGCGTGAGAAGGTGTGGCGAATCGGCGTCTGTGAGGCCATTGCGAGTCCGGCCCCAGGAAGGCCTTCCTGCCCCGCCGTGGAGTTCTGATAGAATGAAGCCTCCATGTGAATACTGCTGAGAATGGATCGATGATTAGATGAGGCCGCCGCCTCCCCTCACCTCATATTTCCTCTAGACATTTTGATTGCCTTGACCGTGAGATAAGAGGCTACTCGCTGGCTGGACGATCTTCTTCTCTACTCAATGTTTGCTTCTGATATCGTATCCTCAGAGGATGGTCCCACGATCTTGCGTGCAGCTTGCTTTAATCTGATCTGTTTGTGCGTTCGACTGCATTTCAGATGTTGGCCAAACAGGACAACGGGTTGCTCGAGCACGGCGATCATCATGGCGTGCCCCGCGTCGTCCGAACGGACTGCTCCCCGTCTCCGTAGTTGCACCTGATATCGTGTCCCATGGAAGGCGGGTTCTCACAGGGTCGCAGAACACCGAGTTCAATACGGTCAGCCCGGGCTCAGGCGGTCGTAGAGCCGCAGCAGCGGCATGGCAAGGCGCATGAAGCGGGCCGAAGAAAGCCAGAAGATGCTCTGCACTTCGACGAACTCGACGGTCGTGCCGTCCGGGTCCCGGATGTAGGCGAGAAATCCCTTGGAGCCGGTGCCCATGCTCATCTCCATGGGAGGGAGGTAGATCTCGACGCCCTTCTCCTTCATGACCTCCACAGTGCCGAGAAGGTCGCTCACGTCCAGACAGAACTCCATGCAACCCACGTCCCCCCACAAACGTCCGTCATAGATGTGGCTCCCCGGCCCTGCCGGGACCTCGATGAGCTTGACGGCGCCCCGGGGCAGCAGCCCGGCCAGGGGTCCGGATGCGTCCACGGAGCGCTCGAGGAGGGCCGTCTTCATCCACAGAGGGTCGCCGCCAGAATCGGTCTCCGGGACCATACTCTCGAATTCGCAAACCAGCCGATCGAACTCCAATACGGACTGATAGAAGGAGATGGACCGCTCCAGATCGGAGACGCCGATACCCACGTGACTCACCCCGTGCACCTCCGCCTTTGCCGATGCCGGGGTTCCCGCCATCAGATCCTCTGTCAACTGGAGGGGAAGGCCGTCCGGATCCTTGAGGTAGGCGGTGCGCCATCGCCTGCCGCCGCCCAAGTCGATCTCGTGAATCGGAGTGAGGATTTCGATGCCGCGAGACCGGAAGTCCGAAACCACCCCTTCGATATCCAGGACCTTGTAGCCGACCTCGAGGATGCCGCGATGGCTGAAGATATCGTTTTCCGGCAGAGAGGTAATGGGCTTGGATTTGTGCTCGATCAGTTCGATGATGCCGCCCCCCTTCACGTTGGCGGCCATCATCATGCGCATGGTCTCCACGCTCCCGAGGACCGCCTCGAGTTCCTTGGATGCAACGGTGAGGTCGTTCAGCTTCACCTTGTAGCCGAAATTCCGCTTGTAGAAATCGTAGCTCGTGTCAACGTCCCGAACCCCTTGTCCCACGTGTTGCAAGGCATTGATCATGGCTCTCTCCCCCTTGCCGGACGTCCACGCCCATCGCACGGAGATCCCGGACAGAGCGCTCCGGATCGATGATGTGGCCCATCATTCTGACACCTGTGATCCCGTTGAATACGCCCCCATCGTACTGCTTGAGAAATGCCGTCACGGCAACGGCCGTGGCAAAGTAGTTGTCTTCGTGGTCCACCTCATACCTGGCGGTACGATCCCGACCTTCCTTCTTCCCCCATGCGTCGAGGACGATGCTGCACCCTGCAGGCTCGTTCGCCATACTCTTTGCCATCCGGAAGACGAGACGGGCCAGGGTGGGCCAACCGAGGCGAGGCCGGATCTTGTGGAGCCCCCCTATCAAGCGGCTCGTCAGATAGTCGGCAATCCAGTTGGGGCTTCCCGCACAAATGCTCAGTTCCTCGATGCCGAGTTGCTCGGGAAGGATGTGCAACTCCACCATGTCGATGGGAAAGGCCTGGCGGCGGCCAAAGCGTTCGCCGAAATCGATGTCCCTCCGATCCTTGAAGGAGGCTTCCCGCCAGGCACCCTCCTGGTACGCAACGGGTCGGGTCCTCACGACAAAATCGAATACGTCGTAGACCTGCTCGAATCTCTCCAGGGTCTTCATGCTCAGCGCGAGCCCGAGACGGCATTCCTGGCAACAGTCGAACGACGACTGCGCGAGACGAACCAGTGCAGCGGGCATGCCCGGGGCAAGTCCGCCCTGGGTGACGAAGAGCCGACCGGCCTTTTCCACCTCCGCCCCGAAGCGGCCGAGAAGGTCCACCGCATCGGGCGAGTCGAGAATGTCGAAATAGTCGCAGCCCGCATCGAGGCAGGCTCGGGCAACGTTTGCCGTGTGGCTTGCAGCGTTTGCCGTAACGATCACGAGATCCGCCCCGGTGAATGCCCGCCGCAGGGTCTCAGGATCCGCTGCATCGGCCTGGCACGCAGCGAGCCGCCCCCCTCCTGCCCCGTTATTCTGCAAGGAATGCAGGAGGGCATCCAATCTCTCCGCGCGCCGCCCGCAGACTCGAATCGACGCGGCCGTGTACTCCTGGAGATGACGAACAACGGCCCTTCCGGCCTGTCCGTATCCCCCGAGGACGGCAATCGTCCTGTCCCTCAGCATCGGCTTCTTCTCTCGCTTCTCAACGATACCAGGCAACCTCCAGATGCTTTCTCGGCAGGCCCATCACCGGCGTAGCACCGTCTTCCGTGATGATGACGAGATTCTCGTAATGGAACATCCCCGTGTGCCCGTCCTTCTTGAAGCCCCCCATGATGGCGCAGGGCTCGATCTCCAGACACATGCCGGGCTCGAGCAGGGTCTCTTCCGTGGCCGTCACGGCCGGCGGCTCGTGGATGTCGAGACCGATGCCGTGGCCGCCGATTTCGATCGGGAAGAGACCCGCTTCCTCTTCGGCCTTCACGAGGACATCGTATACCTCCCTTGCCGGAACACCGGGCCTGGCCGCCTCCACCGCCTTGTCAAAGGCCCTCCAGCAGGCCTCGGTGCCGCGCTTGTAATCCTCGGGCGTAGGCCCTACGAACACGAACCTGCCCATATCCGCCCAGTACCCCTTGTACCGGAGGCCCATATCGAGGGACATGTAGTCCCCCTTGCCGAAGGTCACTCCATCAAAATGCCAGCCCGTGTCCAGGACGCCTTCCTTCATGTCGCCGCAGAAGATGTGTCCCGGCAGGGCCCACTCCGAGCCCTTCTCTGCAGCCGTCTTCGCAAAGATCTTGCCCACGTCCTGCTCGGTCATACCGGGCCGGTATTCGTCGAGGATGGCCTGAAAGGCCTGCCGGTGGATCGCAGCGGCCTTGGTCATCCGGTCGATCTCCAGGGCGGACTTGATCATCCTGCATCCCCAGACCACCTTGTCCCCGTCCACGAACCGGGCGTCGGGCAGAGATTTGATCAAGGTCTCGATGTCGTTCAGGGGCCTCGGGATCCACATGTTTCCGAGCTCGCCCTTCTCGAGAGCGATGTTCGCCTTGCCGTAGCCCATCTCCTTGACCACTTCGGCCACTTCCCGGGGCAGATCCCTCTCGGCATTCACCTGGTGTCCTGCGTCCTGCCCTCGAATGTCTCGCACCCAGCACTGGGCCTCCACGGTCCAGCGGAAAAACTCCGGAATGACAACCACCGGGTCGCCGTCCACGGGCAAAAGCATGACCATGGGCTGGATGCTCGGGACCTGCCAGTGGATCGACGAGTATCCTGCGAAGTACCGGCAGTTCTGCCGGCTCCAGAGCATCAGCAGGTCGACGTCGTTCTCCCGCATGAGCTTCCTCGCCCTGTCCAGCCGTGCCTTCAACTCCGCATGGGGGACGTCCGGCAGGTGCGGATCCGGTCCGTACATCTCGTAGCCCTGACCTTCCGGCGGCTTCTTCATCACCATTGTGTACACCTCCTTGTCTGCTTACCTTTGTTTGTGCTACCAAAGTGACTTGGAAATGTCGCTATGTTTCCCCTAAGGAACTCGAGTTGTTCGGTGCTGTCCTGGGTTCCGTCGGAGATTTGTGCCGGGCGACCCCGGGGGAGGGAGAGACGGAGCCCCGGACAGCACCGAAGGGCCGGCCTCTCTTGAGACATAGCGACATTTCCAGGTCATGCCACTACATCGTTCCTCCCCATCCGCAAACCCTTCGGACCGCATCCGCCCCGCTCCGCATGGCAGCCTCCATGCTCATCCCGCGCAGGACGCTGCTCACAAAAGACACGCCTTTCAGCTCCTTCGCCTTGTCCAGGAAATCCAGGACGCTGCGATAGGAGCCGGGAGGATAGATCGCGTTCACAAAGGCGTGGCGGTGAACCGTTGCGTGCTCGATCCACCCGGAGAGCCCGGGAATCATCAGCTCCATGTCCTCCCGGGCCTTTTTCAGGATTTCGTCATCGTCCTCGTCCATCAGGGCCAGCGTTTTCGGGTAGACGGCCCACCCGGTCAGCGCGCTCTTGCCGCTTGGGCACATCTCCGGGACCTTTGCGTGCGCGTCGATCGCGAACACGAAGGTCCTGTCCAGACCCGGGTCGTTGAAATAGAAGGAGACATCCCTACGCAGGGGCCGGTCGAGAAAGAAGACCGGCATGGGAAGAGGCGAGTAGACAACCGAGTCGAAGAAGCTTCGCTCTTCGGCAAACTCTTCCGGCATCATGCGGGCGGCCGCCGGGGGCGTCACCGCCACGATCACGTGTCCCGACTTTCGGACCGATCCGTCTCCGGCCATCTCCACGCCCGCGACCCGCCCGTTCTCCGCGACCAGTTTCTCGACAGGCGCCTCGTACTGCACGGGGAGCTGCCCGGCCATCTCCTCGGCAAGCATGGACACCCCGCGCGTCAGGCCGAAGAAGCTTTCGAAAAGAGTCATGCGGAAGAGCCGTATGTAGTGGGCCAGGCTCACCCATTCAGGAAGGGCGAGCGCCTCCCCCATGGTGATCACCTTCACCAGATAATCCCTCATTCTGCGGTCCGATGGGGAAGAGAACAGGTCCTGGATACTCCGATTGTCGTACGCAGGCATGTCCCGGCTGATCTCGAAATCAGGAAAGCGCGGTCCGAGGAGAATGTGACGCAATACAAACCAGTAGAGCTGAAGGTTGCCCCGGAATCCGAGCAACTTCATGTAAGGTAGACGGCTGTTGTACAGATAGGTGGATCCATCCCCGAGGGCGTAGTGAATCTTGCCGGCAACGGTCCGTTTCGCGCCGTTCAGGTCCAATGCATCGAGAAACTCCAGAGCGCACCTGAAATTCGAGTGATAGAACTGGGCGCCCACATCCACACGGTCTCCCCGGTGCTCCAGCGTGACCATCCGGCCTCCCGGCCGGTCCGACGCCTCCAGGATCTCGACCTCGTATCCTCTCTTCCCCAGCCAGCACCCTGCAGCAAGCCCGCCGATACCGGCTCCGACGATGATGACCTTCCTGTTCCGCATTGGCTCCCCCGTCCAGGATCAGGAACTCCCCTTCTTCGGGTTCTACTTCTCCATCTCCCACGTATAGGAGTATTCGCTCGGCAGTTCCTCACCCAGTGCTGCCTTGCCCGCCTTTATGATGCGGGCCATTTCGGCTACGCGCTTGGCCACATTCTGGGCACAAGCGATGCCGTGTTCGTCCTGCAGGATGTTGTCCTCGGCGAGGGGATTCGGCATCTGTCCGGTCCAGGCGGCTGCTCCGATGTAGCTGTCCACAAGGGTATCGCCCGCCACCACGACGCCCTTCGTCACCAGGCTGCTGTTCACGAGATAACTCAGGGTCAGGTCCTGGCCGCCGTAGCGGCTCGCGCCGTTGGTAAGCACCCCGCACACCTTGCTGAACCTGGGCACATCCTTACCCTGTGCCAGATGGTGCATGATCATCATGTTCCCGAACCTGTCCAGCAGCGCCTTTACTTGGGACGGTACAGACATGTGGTAGACTGGAACGGCCCACAGAACCGCGTCGGCAGCAACGAACTTCTCCTGGAATTCATAGAGGCCGTCCTTGATGACGCACTGGAGTTTCTCCATGCACTTATAGCAACTGATGCAGTGGCTGATCTTCTTGCCCGCCACCTCGAACCGGTCCGTCTCCACCCACGGCAAGTCACCGATGCCCTCGAACGCCTTGTCCAGGAGCTTTGCGGTATTCCCGTTCTTTCGCGGACTCCCTACGATCCCCAGAATCTTCACCTTTTCCATTTAACGAGCTCCTTTCATCCTCACGGCAGGACGGTCCTGCCAGGTTTTCTCACCCGCCCTGTTCCACAACCACAGGCTCTACGATGCGTCTGAGGAACACGGTCACCAAACCTGCGATTTCGTCGATCTCTTCTTCCGACAGGTTTGCCCACTCTCGAAAGATCCATCTATCGAAACCTTCCAGCATGCCGAAGGCCGTGTCGAGCAGAAGCCCTTCCGGCAGATCGTTTCGGACGGCCCCTAGCCGTTCGCCCCTCTTCAACACGGCGGCGATCCATTCCCTGATTTGCTCGGCCACCTCGGTCAGAGCAGGGTGAGATGTCCCTGAAGCCCGGCTCCGGAGGCACCGGTGGAAGATCTCCCCGTAGACAGGGTTCTTCAGGTAGTGGTGGAGAGACCGCCGGTAGTGGGCGGCCCATTCTTCCCAATAGGCTTCCCGCGTCTGGACTTCGTCGAAGGGACGGTGCCTGTCCCCGGACCCGCCGGTCCAGATCTTGAAAAGCTCTTCGAGGAATTCTTCGAGAACGGTCCTGTACAGGTCATCCTTGTCTGAAAAGTAGTAGTACATCGCCCCCTTGCTCATGCCGCACCGGGCGATGATGGTGTTCAGGGACGCCTTCTCGTACCCCAGGGCCGCGAACTCCTCGGATGCAACCAGCAGGATATCGGCCTTCTTCTGCTCATCGAGCTTGGCGAATCGTGGCAGGGGCATAGGGAATCGTGTCCTTCCGGGCGGGGGCATTGTGAGACCGACCGTTTCGACCGGCTGGTCTAAAAATAGAGGCAACCGTCTCCTCCTGTCAAGATCTTTTTCAGCTACACGACTGGCAGGGGATAGATCTTAATGAAATCAATAGGTTGGCGTTTCTTGCGGCGGGCTGGACCCTATGGAGCCGGTTGCTCCATAGGGTCTAATTCTTGCCGCAGCAACTCCCAGGCCCTGCGCAACCGTGCGCATGCCCGGGGGCAGAACCACAGCAGGCGGTGTCCCCGGGTCCGGGGAGCCGATCCTTCGAACCCACGGCAGGGGAGGCGTGGGCGGAAAGCAGCTTCTTGAGGTTGGCGCTGCCGCAGGCCTGGCACTGGGGCTGGCTTGCCGAGCCGGAAACGAGGATTTCACTCTGCTGGCCGCAGTCCTGACAAAGATATTCAAACAGTGGCATGATGTTCCTCCGTGTCTCTGGCTCCGTTGTCGCCGGCGTATTCGTTCAGGGCTTTCACCAGGGCCTTCACGGCAAGTCGGACACAATGTACTTTCTGTTCGGGGAGTTCCTCCAGGATGCGAACGATATCCCTGTCGTTGATCTCCAGGGCCTGCTCCACCGTCTTTCCCTTGGCCAGATCCATCGCCACCATGGCGGACGCAACGGCGCCCGGGCAACCCAGGACCTGAATCTTGGCATCCCGGATGATCCCCTCCTCCACCTTGAGATAGACCTTCATCGTGTCACCGCAGGGGCCGGTCAACTCGCTGACCTGGTCCGCATCGGTGAGGCTGCCCATGTTCGACTGTTCCAGGTAGTAGTCGATCGCCTTGTGGGAATACCCGGAGCCGGAAAGCATCTCCCGGACAGCACCCTTGTCCTCAACAACAGCAACATCGTCTTTCATCTCTTTTCCCCGCTAATGACTGCATCCACCGCTCTTGCCATGCCCGGCACACGTCTGGTCGAACGTGAATTCAGGAAGACGGCCGGCCTTGATCAATTGCAGGTTTTCCTTCACCGTGCCTTCCACGCCACGGTAGACCTTGATACCGCCCGCCAGAAGCCCCTGCAGAGCCCCGGCACCGATACCCCCCACCACGACGGCATCCACTGTCGCTCCTCCCAGGGCCTTCAAGGGCTGACAATGGCCGTGCCTGTGTTCTCGATCCTGATTGGCGACCGTCTCCATCGAGCCGTTTTCGCTTTCTACGATGACGAAGAAACCGGCCGATCCGAAGTGGGTGTAAACGGCGCTCTCCGCGCCCTTGTCGTCCTGGGAAGGAAAGGCGATCTTCACGTCTCAAGTTCCCCGAGTGGAGGCTTCCGTCTGCTCGCTATAGCCGGAGCGGTTGAGGTGCTTGTGCAAACCCCTATTATCTAACATGAAAGATGGATTTGTCAATCCTTGGACGGGTCAGAACCTCTCTTGGAGCGGCATCTGGTACATTCGGTGGATCTTGTGGGTCTTGCCCTGCAGGGTTTCCACGTTGCTCAGCATCTTGGCGGTTGTTTCCTGGATTTGCACCATTTCGAGGTGCTTGAACTGCTTGTACGTCTTCACAACATTCTCGACCTCTGCATAGAGCAGCAGGTTTGCGCCGCTGCCCTGGTGCTCGGGCAGAATGCCGAGACCGTTGATGAGAAGCCAGTCCGATTTCTTGTATTCCCTCATCAGGCGGTACATGCTCAGCGGATTCAGCTTCCCTTTGCTCTTCTGGATCGCTGCCGAAAGGTCATGGAATCCCAGCAGGAACCCGACGACCTTTTCCTTGTGAGCGATGACCTTGACCAGTTCCGGGTTGGCGATCTGAATCAGGTTCTTCGTCAGCCGGGCAACCTCCTTCTCGGAAAGGAAGTAGTTGCCCGCGTGGTCGCCCAGGGTCTTGATGAAGACCTTTCCCACCTCATCGGCAACCTTGGCAAGGTCCTTCTTCGAACGAAACTCCAGGACACGATACTTTCCTTCCCGCAAGATCGCATCCACCGGTTCTTTGAAGTCGGCCGGGAGACGCGCGGTGGTGGGCAGGTAGAAGGAGTAATTGTCGAGATACTTCTGGAACCCGAAGCCTTCGAGCAACTCCCGATAGTGGGGCGGGTTGTACATCATCATGGTCATGGCGGCCCGATGATCATAGCCCTCGATGAGCAAGCCTCCACCGGTCACTCCCCCCAGCCCCATGGGGCCGAAGAGAAGCTCGAGGTTTCTCCCCTTGGCCCAGTCCACGGCAGCCTGGAGAAGGCGGTCGGCCACCTCGCGGTCATCGATGGAATCGAAGAAGTAGAAATGGGCGCTTTTCATCTCGTGGGTCTCGTTGTAACGCCCGTTCTCGAACACGAAGATCCGGCCCAGCACCCTGTCGTCCCGGGTGGCCACGAGGAACTCGCCCGAAGTGTGTTCGAACAGGGGATGCTTCTTGTCGACCAGTTCCTTGACATCTCCAAGAAACCAGGGCACCCAGCAATCGTTTCCTTCATGAATCCAGGAGGGGAGAAGATAGAACCCCTGGAAATACCTGCTCTTCGAACCCTCCACTCGCTTCACGTCAACCTGCATCGCATCCCCTTCGCGACCGCACTCTGAGAGAAAGTTCCTCCCAATCTCTGTCCTCTTCGCCATTTCTCTCGTCAAGGCGACCCACAATACGAGGGTCGACATCGCCGTGTCAAATAGGACGGCAAAGGGTGTGGAGCCTGACCTGGAACCAGGGACCCCGATGCGCTACGATGAACTCTCAGGAGCAGATGCACTGGAATGATACGAAACGAGAAGGGGCAGACATGACCGTACGCGAAGACATTGTAGGCACGATCGAATCGTTCGTCGAGAAGGGGGAAGGAAACTCGATCCCCGAATGCGGGGGCATGAAGATCTACGACAGCCCCCTCGTGGGCTTCGCCTCGGCACAGGACCCGCTGTATGCCGACCTGAAACGAGATGAGGTCATCGGGCCCCATCACCGGATGCCGCAGGATTGGGTCGAGGGAGCCGAAACGGTGATCGCATACTTCCTGCCCTTTACCCACGAGGTGGTGAAGTCCAACGATACGGAGGGAATGTCTTCCACGGAGTGGTACCTCGCACGCCATCACGGCGAACTGTTCAACGAGGCCCTCCGGAACCATCTGGCCGCGACCCTCCGGAGCAAAGGTCACAAGGCCGTCGCTCCGGCACGGTCGGAGGCCTTCGAGATGCAGCTCACCTCGAGCAACTGGTCGGAGCGCCACTCTGCCTACGCGGCGGGCCTCGGGACGTTCTGCCTTTCCTACGCGCTCATCACCGAGAAAGGATGTGCAGGCCGCTACGGCACCGTTGTCACGGATCTCCCGATCGAGCCCACGCCGCGCACGCTCGGACTGAGGGACAACTGCCTCTACGACGAAAAGGGAACCTGCGGCCTCTGCATCGAACGATGCCCGGCCGGCGCGATCACCCCGCAGAAGAAAGACCACATGAAATGCCTGGACTTCCTCCTCAACAAGGTGGTGCAGGAACACGGGCCCAAGCACAACGTCTTCGTGGGCGGTTGCGGCCTGTGCCAGACAAAGGTCCCCTGCTCCCGCATGATCCCGAAAAAATCGGACCTCTAGGCGAGTCATCTCTGCAATCCTGTCTGGTTTGACGCAAAATTGCGTATTTCCGTATACTGCTACGAACCGCGCGAACCGGCATCCGGGGCCTGCCCGATGAAGATCAGAGTCTACGCCGCTTCCTTTTGCAGCTTCGAGGATATCGATATGGACGGCTACATGGTGCTGCCCGATGGCGCCGTTCTGGAGGACCTGTTCAAGAGGCTGCAGGTACCCTGGTTGTTCAGAAGGATCGTGATCGCAACGGTGAACTACAAGAAGGTCGGCCTGAAGACGAGGTTGAAGGACGGTGACGTGGTGAGCTTCTTTTCGGCCCTGGGGGGCGGTTGAAACGTAACGATGCACGGAGGAGGTCGGTATGAAAGGCTACATGGGCAAGATATTGAGGGTAGACCTTACAACGGGCGACATCCAACACGAGGACATCCCTGATGAGGTTTATGAGAACTACCTCTCCGGCGTCGGGTTGGGGGCTTACTACTTGCACAAGCACATACCGGCAGGTGCGGATCCGATGGGGCCCGAAAATATTCTGGGCATTCTGAGCGGCCTTCTTACAAACACGGGCAGCCTGATGACGGGACGGTGGATGGCCGTCTGCAAGTCTCCGCTCACCGGCGGATGGGGGGACGCGAATTGCGGCGGCACGCTGTCACCGGTCATCAAACAGTGCGGGGTGGACGGGATCTTTTTCTCGGGCATATCGCCCAAGCCCGTGTATCTCTATATGGACAGTGAAGGCGCGGAATTGAGAGACGCCGCCCATGTATGGGGAAAGGACGCGGTGGAAGCGGAAGAAATCCTGCAGGAGGAATGCAAGACAAAGAAGAAGCCCAAAGTGGCCGTCATCGGCCAGGCAGGAGAAAATAAGTCTCTGATCTCCGGGATCGTCAACGATGCCGGCAGGATATCCGCACGATCCGGCGTTGGGGCCGTCATGGGCTCCAAGCGTTTGAAGGCGGTCGTTCTGCAAGGGTCCGGGAAGACCGAAATCGCCGACAGCGAGGGGATGAAGGCCTACAGCAAGGAGATGGCCACAAAGATCAAGAACGCGAACCTGCCGAAGTTCTTCAAGGGATTCCTGTTTCCCTACCTCGGACTGCTCATGTCGAAACAGAAGAAGGTTTCCGCCATGGACGGCATGCTCGCGGCCATGATGTTCAAGAAATTCGGCACCATTCCGGTCAACACGATGGGCATGACCAACGGGGATTGCCCGGTCAAGAACTGGGGCGGGTCGGTTGTTGATTTCAAGAAGAAGAAATACAAGAAGCTGAATCCCGACAATATTCTGGCCCGGGAAACGCGGAAGTACCATTGCTTTTCCTGTGTCATCGGATGCGGAGGCATATGCGACATCCACGATATCAAGGGCGGCAAGTACACCCACACGCACAAACCGGAATACGAGACCTGCAGCTCTTTCGGCTGCCTGTCCCTCAACGACGACCTGGACGCCATCTTCTACATCAACGAGATGCTCAACCGGGCGGGAATGGATACGATTTCAGCCGGCAACACCGTGGCCTTTGCGATCGAATGCTTTGAAAACGGCATCCTTACGGAGGCCGATACAGGGGGGATCCGGCTGAAATGGGGAGACGCGGACGCCATCATCGCCCTGCTGGAGAAAATGATAAACAGGGACGGCATCGGTGATGTCCTCGCTGACGGGGTCAAAGCGGCAGCCCAAAGGATCGGAAAGGGTGCCGAACGATTCGCTGTTCACGTGGGTGGCCAGGAGCCCGGCATGCACGACCCGAAACTGGACCCGCTCCTGGGGATTCATTTCAGCGACCCGACGCCGGGAAGGCATACCATCGGCGGCGCCGTCTACTACAATGCCATGTACCTCTGGAAAGAGGTGTCATGGGCCCCCGAGGTAACGAAGCACCTGAAATCGGAAGAGTACATCCCTTCCGACAAGGAAGCCCTGAAGAGCATCGCCACGAGCGCATACAAGACGCTCACGGACGGCGCGGGCGGATGTTTCTTCGCCATGATCCTGGGCGTGGACCACTGGAATCTCTTCCAGATGCTGAACCTGGCGACCGGTTGGGACCTGTCCGCGGACGCGTATATGGAAATCGGAAAAAGAATCCAGACCGCGAGACAGCTCTTCAACACGAAGCACGGTGTGGAGCCAAGAGACTCCATCCCCTCAGGCCGCGTGAAGGGGGACCCGGCTTTGACCGGGGGCGCCCTCAAGGGCATCACCCTGGAAATCGAGGAAATGGTCCGACTCACCTGGAAGAATTTCGGGTGGAATGAGACCACAGGCGTCCCGGAAGACAAGACAATCAATGATCTGCAGCTAAACGGATTGATCGAATAGGTGCCGCGATGATTCATATTCTGAGAAACAGGCGGAGCGTTCGCGTTTTCGAGGAGAGCGTTGTTGAGGACGACAAGGTTGAGATACTGAAGGAAGCCCTCGTGCGCTCCCCGTCATCCCGGTCGATCAATCCCTGGGAATTCATCCTCGTGGAGGACAGGCAAACGCTTCAGTCACTGGGTGGCTGCAAGCCCCACGGCGCGTCCTTCCTGTCAGGGGCGCCTCTCGCCGTGGTCATCCTGGGGAATACCGAGAAGTCGGACACCTGCATCGAAGACTGCTCCATTGCCGCCATTACCCTTCAGTACACGGCCGAGTCCCTCGGCCTCTCGAGCTGCTGGTGCCAGGTACGGCTGAGATCCCACGCCGAGGATCGCTCCGCAGAGGCCTACGTGAGGGAAACGCTCGGCATCCCGGACAACTACCAGGTCGAGTGCATCGTCGGGGTCGGGTACCGTGCGGAAGACAAATCGCCCCACACCAGGGAGAGCCTGGACTGGGGCAAAATTCGAAGCAACCGGTTTTGAGGAGAGGGACATGACCAAGCTGCGGGATGGCCGGAGACTTGTCCCGGCCGGCCTGTTCCTGGCAATCGGCATGTGCTTGATTTCCTGCCCTGCGGAGAGTGCCGGCCCGAAGCCCGGGGAGGTGGACCGTGCCCTGATCTATACGGCAAGGGAGGGAGATCTCGAAAACATGATGGAAATGATCGACCTTGGCGCTCATATCAATGCCACGATTGCAGCCGGATGGACCGCTCTGATGGCCGCGTCCATGAAGGGACATACCGAGATCGTCCAGGTGCTGAGCGACAAGGGCGCCGACGTGAATGCGAGAACCAGCGACGGCGGCACGGCCCTGATCGCGGCGGCCCAGAACGGACATGCAAAGGTCGCCGGCCTGCTGATCGCCAAAGGTGCCGACGTGAACGCGAGAATGAACAATGCCGACACCGTCTTGATGCTCGCATCTCAGAACGGGCATATCGAAATCGTCAAGATGCTCATAGCATACGGGGTCTACCTGAACGCGAAGAACAGAGAAGACAACACGGCCCTGATCGCCGCGACCGTACGAGGGCACGAGGAGATCGTCCGGGTGCTCGTCGCCGCGGGAGCCGATGTGAACGCAAAGAACGGCGAGGGTTCGACGGCCCTGATGTTCGCATCCACTGAGGGACATGCCGGGATCGTCAAGGAGCTGATCGCCGCAGGGGCGGAAGTGAACCTCGAAACCGCCAAGGGTCTCACGGCCTTGACCCTGGCGAAGAGCCGGAGATACTCGGATATTGTCGAGTTGCTCGAGAAGGCGGGGGCGAAAGAGCAGCCGTCTGATTGAATCTGCAGGCCGCGACCCGTATAATAACTTCGTATAACAACATGAAAAAAAACAAAACAGATACGGATCGCATACGATGACTACAGACACGAAAATCAATCTCTGCTATCCCTGCGGGTTCTTCAGGCCCGGTGATGCGGAAGACCCGATTGCCGGCGAATTCCAGAACATAGACGGCGCTGTCTGGCCGAAAACCTCCCAGATGTTCTGGGAAAAGCTGAGAAACCTGAGGAAAGAAACGGTGTGCGCCTTCAGCGGAGGGACCCTGGCCGAGGACGGTTCGATTCGAATCGGCAGCTTGAACGAGAACTGGCTTGTCCACGCGGAAGACGAGAAGGTCATCAAGTCACATCCGGAACGCACGGAGACATGGGACGAATGGGACCGTCAGCTTCCCTTCCTGGTCCTCGTCTACCTGGTGAGCGCACAGAATCAACCCGTAAGCTATGACATGGTCCTTCCCCGGGACCTGTATAAGGGGTTCGATCTATTCCGCAACGGCCTTGACATGGACATTCGCAGAATCGAGCAGGCCTTCGGGCACGACGGCGAGGGCTTCCTGAATGCCGCGAAACGCCTCGGAGGCGAGCCCATCACGGGCGGCGATGTGGCGGCCCGCTTTCACGTCTTCCCGAAATTTCCGGTCGACTATATCCTCTGGCTGGGCGACTCGGAGTTTCCCGCAAATCTGACCCTCCTGGTCGATCGCAGTACGTCCGATCACTTCTCCGGAGACGCCATCGGCGTTGCCTTGAACCTGCTGAGCCGCCGTCTCTGCCGGGAAGCCCCTGCCACGCCTTTTTCAGGCTGATTGACAGACCGCCCCATACTTGCCTAGATTGTGTCCTGCCGGGAGTTCGGTGCCTGTCCCCGAATTCCCGGGAAACCGTATCCAAAGGAAGGAGTGGGTCATGAAAAAGCGATGCGCCGGAGTCTTTTTGATCGCCACCGCCATTCTGCTGAGCTGGCTTATGCACCCGGCCACAGCACAGTCTACGGAATCCCAGCAAATGGCTGCAATGATGCTCCATCCGGACAATCCCTTCCCACCGATCACGAGGGAGCGGGACAGCCTGCAGCCATACATCGCCCATCCGGAACAGGCAAAGGAGGCCGCGAAGAAGCTCGAGGCCCTGGAGAAGAAGTTCGGGAAGAAGCCGAACATCATCGTCCTGCTCGTGGACGACATGGGGTGGGGCGACCCGGGTTGCTTCGGAGGGGGTGAGGCTGTCGGCGCGCCCACACCGAAGATCGACAGGATGGCCGCCGAGGGGCTGCGGTTGACGTCCACCTACTCCCAGCACACCTGCACCCCAACGCGGGCGACCATGCTGAGCGGCCGCCTGAACATCCGGCACGGGATCTACCGGCCGCCCATGTACGGGGAGGCCGGCGGAATCGGGGACGAGGTCACGGTCGCCACCCTCCTCAAGAAGGCAGGCTACACGACGGCTGCAGTGGGGAAATGGCATCTCGGGGAGACCAGGGAAAACCAGCCGCAAAACAATGGGTTCGACGAGTTCTTCGGGTTCCTCGGGGTTGCCAACATCTACACGGAGTGGCGGGACCCCTATTTCAACCCGGAAATCGCGAACAATCCTTTCTTCCGGGCATCGATCGAGAAGTTCCCCTTCTCCAAGCATCTCGTCAAGGGCAAGAAGGGGGAGGAACTGGAAAACGTGAAACTCCTCGACATCCCGGGCCTGGCAAACTGTGACATGGATTTCAAGAACTATTCGGTGGAGTTCATCAAGCGTCAGGCCGACAGCGACAAGCCCTTCTTC
>Ga0180429_10001389_pt1 | contig 20648 bp, 12 predicted proteins | sample SS_ome_FD_132428 | JGI IMG/M metagenome (GOLD analysis project Ga0180429, IMG submission 132428) | Hypersaline lake sediment archaeal communities from the Salton Sea, California, USA - SS_1_S_1 metaG | ecosystem: Environmental > Aquatic > Non-marine Saline and Alkaline > Hypersaline > Sediment ...
CGTGGCGGTCGAGGAAGGCCTGGAGGAGCGTGGGATCCACGTGGCCGGGGGAGGTGCGGTCGTCGCCCTCGCGGAGGATCTTCAGGGCCGTCTCGTGGTCGTGGGCGGGCTTGTAGGAGCGCTCGATTCTCAGAGCGTCGTAGATGTCCACGATCTTCACGATGCGCGCCTCGATGGGGATCTCCTCGCCCCGGAGCCCTTCGGGATAGCCCGAGCCGTCGTAGTTCTCGTGGTGGCAGCGGGCGATGTTCCGGGCCATCTCCAGGTGGGCGGCCTTGCCGAGGATGTGGGCGCCGTTGGTCGTATGGCGCCGCATGGTCGCCATCTCGTCCTCGCTGAGGAGCCCCGCCTTGTTCACGATCTCGAGGGGAATCGTGATCTTGCCTATGTCGTGCATCTGGGAGCACTTTCCGAGCCAGCGGACGTAGCGCTCTTCGTGCCCCAGGGCCCGGGCCATCTCCTCGGCGAAGGCGGCGACGCGCCGGATGTGCTTCGCCGTGTGGGGATCGTAGAATTCGGAGGTGAGGGCCAGGGCCTCCATGGTGGCGAAGAAGGCCTCCTCGGTCTTCCGCGCCTCCCTGCGGATCCGCTCGAAGACGCTCCAGTGGCGGAGCAGGGCCTTGAGCAGCGGCACCTCGAAAGGGGGGATGTCCTGGGGATATCCGGCCGCGAGGATGACGTTGGGCCCGCGGGCCACGCCGAGAAAGTTGCCCGCCTCCAGGTCCTGGGGAACCCGCAGCAGCTTTCGGAGGCTCGGCGGCAGGGGCGCCTTGCTCAGGAAGCTCTCCTCCGTCTCCCGGTAAGGCTCCAGGAGGCCTTCCAGCTCTTCGGGGGGGAACTCCGTGATGTCGCGATGCCAGGTGCCCTTCAGGCGGTAGTAGAGGAGGCCGAACATCCTGCCCCGCGCCGCCAGGCCGCCCCAGACGAGCTGCGGGCGAATGGGTGACGACTCATCGTGCTGGAGGAACTCCTGAGCCATGGTGACGGCCACGTCTTCGGTCCGCCAGTCCACCAGGACCTGGTCGGCGAAGACTTCGGCGAAGGCGCCGAGCCGGTCGAGTTCCATGTAGGAGTGGAGCAGCCGGTCGCCGAGCTGTTTGCCGCGGAGGATGGACTTGATCCGGGCGAGGAGTTCCTCCCGGTCGATGGGCTTCCTCAGGAAGTCGTCGGCTCCGATGTCCAGGCAGCGGATCTTGTCCTCGCGCGAGCCCACGCCCGTGAGCATCACCACCGGAAGCCGGGCCGTCTCCGGGTTCTCCTTCAGGGCGCCACAGATGGCGAGGCCCGTCATGCCGGGCATGACGAGGTCCAGCAGCACCATGTCGGGGCGGACCTCGGAAACCTTCGCCAGGGCGGCGTTGCCGTCCTCGCAGGTAGAAGCCTCGTAGCCGCCCTCCTCCAGCCAGTTCGAGATCTGTCGGCAGATGGCCCCGTCGTCGTCTACGATGAGGATCCTCGCGGCATCACCCATGGCACCCCTTCTCCTCACGTGATTTCAAATGGTCGGGCCCCTTTCGGGCCCGTTCAGTCTACGGAAGCGGGGCGAAAATGTCCAGGGATCCCCCTGGCGCGGAGATCCCCGTGAACAGGCGGAACTGCATGCGCGCCTGGGCCTCCAGCATGACCTCCCCGGGAATCGTCGAGAGGCCGCGCTCCGCAGCCTCCCTCAGGAGCGGCGTACCCCCGCTCCGCACGACGAGGTCGAAAACCGCAAAGCCCCTCAGCGAGCCGGCATCCACGGGGAAGCCGTCCCCCTTCTGGCCGACGGGGGTGGCGTTCACGAGAAGATTCCACGAAGCCTCGCGGCGCTCTTGCCACGGGACTGCTCCAAGGCCGAAGCGGGCGGCAAGGCTTTCCGCCCTGCCCCTGTCCCGGGAGGCGCATTGGGCGGGACCGAGCCCCCTCAGGACCTCCGCGACGGCTGCCGCCGCACCCCCCGCACCGAGGAGCAGGCTTCGCGTACCCTTCGCCATCCCCCGGAGGGCATGCCGCACGCCGTAGGCGTCGGTGTTGGCGCTTCGCCAGGTCCTCTTCCTTCGAAAGAGCGTGTTGGCCGCGCCGATCTTCTCCGCGAGCCTCCCCGGACGGGCGAATCGGACCGCGGCCTCCTTGTGCGGGATCGTCACGGCGAGACCCTCGAGCGGGAGATCCTCCAACAGACGCTCCACTGAGTTCCAGTCGCGGGCGGGCAGGGGAAGGAAGCAACCGTCGAGGCCCCTCTCCGCCAGCCACCGATTGTGCAGAAGCGGCGAGCCCGTCCACCTGAGGGGCCACCCGGCCACGGCGTAGAGCGGGGTATTGGGGCGAATCTCGCGAATCCTGTAGAGATCCAGCAGCGCATCGAGGGGAATCTGGCCCGGGGCCGCGGCTCCGCAGCCGGGCGCAGCGGCGTAGGTGGCCGCCGAGCCCCAGGACGGCGCCAGGACGCGGCTCGCCGCGCCCGCGGCACCCATGGCAAACGCCGCGAGGCCGATCCCGCTGTTTCGACTCAGCAGATCTTTGATAGCGAGCATATCGGATGCGTCCCCGGCCGTGGGAACGATCTTGTAGTGCGCCGCCGGTACCCGCCGCATCCTCCCGAGGATTCCCGGAAGATCGGCGGGCATCCCCTCGAAGTCATGAAAGGACAGGACGAGGCGTGTTCGGTCGAGGCCCCAGAGGTCCGCCGGCATATCGTCGGCCCAGGACAAGTCCACATAGGCGCCCGCCTCCTGGGCGGCCTTCAAGACGGGGATTTCGGAGGGGTCCGCCGCCTTTCGGTTTCCCGAAACGAGGAGGGGCATTTCGTTCGCCAGGCCCAAAAGGGCCAGCGGATCCTCCGCGCCCTTCAGGAGGTCGATGCGGACCTCCACGCGATCTGCGCCTACGCGGCGCGCTTCCCGGGAGGCCCGGATCTGTCCGGCGGCGTGAGGCAGCGCGGCGGTGGCGATGACGGGGCCGAGACGTTCCATGACGCGAGCATATCACCCTTCGTGAATGCACTGAGGGAAATGCCCTCGGAGCCCTTAGGGAGTAGGGTGTAGGGTGTATCGGGGAAATGTCCTCCGACCGCCCGGCACGCTCCAATACTCCCTCCTCCGATACACCCATACTCTCGATTCGGTGAGGTATAATCCCGATGAAGATGAGTCGGCGTGATAACCCCTGCTTCGGAGAATAACCCATGGACCTGGAATCCGTTCTGCAATCGGAATCGAAGGCGATTCGGGATAACCTGAAAGCCCAGGAAGAGGCCCTGGAATCCATGCGGGAGCCCATCTCCGCGGCGGGGCGGCTGCTGCGCGATGCGTTACGAAAAGGGGGCTCAGTGTGGATCTTCGGCAACGGGGGCTCCGCCGCCGACGCCCAGCACATGGCCGCCGAACTCTCGGGACGCTACATGCGGGAACGGGAGGGCCTCCGCGCCGCGGCGCTCACCACGGACACCTCCGTGCTGACCGCCGTCGCCAACGATTACGGGTACGACGCCGTGTTCGCCCGCCAGGTGACCGCACTCGCGCGGCCCGGGGACGCGGCCGTGGGCATCTCCACCTCGGGGAACTCCCGAAACGTCCTTAACGGGCTGGCGGCGGCGCGGGACAGGGGCTGCGCGACCCTGGCCGTTCTGGGACGGGACGGCGGGAAGATCTCAGGCATCGCGGACGTGGCCCTCGTCTACCCGGCACAGGAGACGCCTCGCATCCAGGAGTTTCACGCCGTGCTGGTCCACCTCCTCTGCGCCCTCGTGGACGCCGCCGAGGCGCTTCCCTGCAAGGAGAACGAACCATGATCCGACGATGGTGCCTGCCCATTCTGCTGTGCCTGCCGATCCTAGCCCTCGCCGGCGCCGGGGCGGCGCCCGATCAGTCCCTTCCCGTGGATCTCAGCCTCGAGGGCGAAACGCTGGTCCTTGACAACGGCATGACTTTCATCCTCCTCCCACGCACGGGCGCGCCCGTTTTCTCGGGCCACATCGCCTTCGAGGTGGGCAGCCTGGACACGGTGCCCGGCCAGACGGGCGTGGCCCACATGTTCGAGCACATGGTCTTCAAGGGCACTCGCCACATCGGCACCACCGACTGGGAGAAGGAGCGGCCCCTCCTGGAGGCCCTGCAGAAGACGGGGGACCGCCTCACGCTCCTGAAGGCCACCGGAGAGGGGACGGACGAGGAGATCGCGAGGCTGGAGGCGGAGCTGGCTCGGTTGAACGAGGCCCAGCACGCATACATCGTGAAGGACGAGGTGGACCGCATCTATTCGGAAGCGGGGGGGCGGGGATTCAACGCCTCCACGGGCACCGATTATACGCGGTACTTCGTGTCGCTCCCCTCCAACGAGCTGGAGCTATGGATGCTCATCGAATCCCAGCGGATCCGGGAGCCCGTGCTGCGCGAGTTCTTCTCGGAACGCGACGTGGTATTCGAGGAGCGCCGGATGCGCAACGACAACCACCCCGTGGGCAAACTCTTCGAGCACTTCACGGCCACGGCCTTTCTGGCGCACCCCTATCGGCTGAGCCCCATCGGCTGGGCCAGCGACATCCTCGCCCTTACCCAGTCGGGAACGGAGGTCTTCTTCCACGAGTACTGCGCCCCCTCCAATGCCGTAGGGGTGCTGTGCGGCAATTTCGACACGGCTCGGGCCAAGTCCTTGATTTACAAATATTTCGGTTCTATTCCCGCGCGCGATGACCCGCCGCCCGTGGTCACCAAGGAACCCCCTCAGGAGGCCGAACGCCGCGTCTCGGTGGTCTTCGAGGCCAACCCCATGATGATGGTGGGATTCCACAAGCCCGCGTGGCCTCACGAAGACGACCTCTCCATGGATCTCATCCAGGTGATCCTCACCGACGGGGTCACCTCGCGCCTATACCGCAGGATGGTAGAAGGCGACGGCAGCGTGTTCGTGATCCAGGCCATCAACGGGGTACCGGGCACCCGGTGCGACAACCTCTTCGCCTTCCTGGCCGTCCTGAGCGGCAGCGCAACCTACGAGGAGGTGGAAGCGGCGCTTTACGAGGAGCTCGATCGCCTCAAGAGCGAGCCGGTTTCCGAGGCCGAACTGGAGAAGGCCAAGACGCGGATCCTATCGGGGCTGATCCACCAGTGGGCCCGGCCCGACGACGCCGCCTCCCTCGCAGCCACGTACCAGTTCATCACGGGAGACTGGCGGTCGATGGAGGACTACCTGCGGGACATCCAGCGTGTGAGGCCCGAAGACATCATAGAGGCGGCCCGGACCTATTTCACGCGGGAAAACAGGACGGTGGCCCACCTTGTCAAGCCGGCCGAGCCGGAGAAGGAGGTGGGACAATGATCGCCCGCGCCTCGTGCATCGTCCTCCTCGTCCTAGCGGCGCTTCAGGCGCCGGCAGGCGACCTCCCCGTTCGCCCCGAGCAGCTTCCGCGGCCCGAGCCCCTTCGTTACACGCCCACCCCCCCCATCCGCGAGGCGCTCCCCGGCGGCCTGCGTCTGGTTCTCCTGCCCGACCGGTCCATTCCCCTCGTGACGATTCACGCGGTGGTGCGCGCCGGCTCCCTCTACGATCCCCCGGGGAAAGAGGGGCTCGCCCGGATCACGGCGGGAACGCTCGCCAGGGGCGGTTCCTCCCGGCAGCCGGCCAACGCCCTCAACGAGCGCCTGGAGTCCCTGGGCGCATCCTTCGCGACCGAAACCCGCCGCGAGGTGTCGATCCTCTCCGTCGAACTGCTCTCCAAGGACCTGGACGCCGGACTCGGCCTCCTGGCCGAAGTTCTCACGGATCCGGCTTTCGGGGCGCCCCAGTTCGAAGCGGAGCGGGCCGGCCTCTTGGAGGAGCGGCGCCGCAGGGCGGAGGCGCCCTTCGATTTCTCCCGCGAGGAGTTCCGCAAACTCCTGTACGGCCCCAAATCACCCTGGGCCCGAACGCCCTCGGCGGCGGGCCTGGCGGCCCTCTCCAGGGAAGACTGCCTCGCCTTCTACCGCGCGCGTTACACGCCTTCGCGCACTGTCCTCGCCGTGGCGGGGGACTTCGATATCCTCGCGTTTCGCCGAAGGCTGGCGGGCCTCTTCGGGTCCTGGGCGGCGGAGGGGGATCCCGAACCGCTTTTTGCGCCGGCGCCCGAAGTCTCCCCGCGCGGGATCTTCCTCATGGACAAGCCCGACCTGACCCAGGCCACGATCCTCATGGGGGAACTCACCGGGAAGCGCATCGTCGACGGGGCCGTGAACCCCGACCGCTACCCCCTGGACGTCCTCAACCACATCCTCGGAGGGGGCGGCTTCAACTCTATGCTCATGCGGGAGATCCGCTCCAACCGGGGGCTTGCCTACGGCACCGGTTCATTCTACAGCCTCGGGAAGGACCGGGGAGTCTTCGTGGCCTTCTGCCAGACGGCCCTTGAGAACACCGGCGCCGTCATCGGACTGCTCCGGCAGCAGATCGCCGCGGCCGCGGCCCGCCCCCCCGCGTCCGCCGACCTGGCTCGATCTAAATCGAGTTTGGTGAAGGCCTTCGTCTTCGACGGCCGGGAGCCGGCCGAGGCGGTGAAGCGAGCCGCCGTGATGGGCATTCAGGGCTACCCCGCGGACTACAGGGCCCGGTACGCGGGCCAGGTGGAAGACGTCTTCTCCGAGGAGGTCCTTGCCGCGGCCCGGAGAACCCTGCACCCGGAGGAGATGCTCCTCTTCGTGCTCGGCCCCGCCGACGCCCTCGAGGAGCCGCTGAAGGCTTACGGAGAGGTGACCATCCTGCCGATGCCGGAGCCGTAGCCGAAGCGTCAGGCGCGTCGTCCCGAAGTCGGCTTCGGTGATGTGCCCCCGAAGGACCTCGTCGAACCATGAAGGGCGCTCTTTTCCCACGAAGAGCGCATCTGCGCCCACGAGGGGCGCATTTTTCCCATGAGTGCAACGCGATCCGGCGCGTCATCCGAAGCCTGCTTCGGGGTCATCGCCCCCGAAGGACCTCGTCGCTTCGGCAGGCTCAGGTTATTGGGTTTGCGATTCCTTAAAACGTCGAAGATCCGAACGCTCGAAGGTCCACTCGGGCGTCTTCAGTGTTCCCCCGAAATCCACTGGATACCAGGGGCTCAGGCACCGGTCCTTCGGGTTTCTCAGGACGTGCATCTCCTGCGCCGGCATGAAGCTCTGGGCCAACAGGAAGACCCCGGCGCCGTCGGACGGCCGCTTCGCCATGTCCACCACGATCACGGAATGGCCCGGGCTTCCCGGCTCCAGGAAGATGTCACCGATCCGAAGTTTTGCGGGATCGGCCACCGCGTCGACGTCCCGGGCCAGGGAGAGGGTGCCCGCGTACATGAAGAGTGTTTCCAGGTATCCCCTGAAGACCTCGTATGAGTCTCCGGGTTCCGCCCCCCTGCTCCAGGTGACGGCGCTGCCGCGCACCCTGGGACGAACGCCCCGGATCCACTCCCCGTAATTCGCGACGTCGCCGCTCGTGAAGCGGAAGGAGAGGTCCTCCGTGCGCGCCTGCGCATACAGGTACTCGCAGCGGAGCCTCAGGACGGCGTCGGCGCACTGCTGCAGGTTTTTCTCACCGACATCCAGATCCAGCACCGCGTGGTGGGCGCGCTGGTTCCATTTCCTGCGGCCGTCGTAGAGGCGGACGTCGGGGCGCCCGGGCTTGAGCGGAAGCCCCCGCAGCCAGGCGGCGAAAGACCCGGCGGGCGCCTCGACCCGCGCGTATTGCGCCGGCGGATCGATGCGGCTTCCGATGGACCGCTCCGCATCGTAGTGCTGTACCCAGGGATAGGGGGAGCGGATGCCCTGGCCGAGCGCGCAGAGAACAACCAGGAGCAGGGCACCGGCCGGCGTCTTTCCCCTCATGAATCGTCACCCCAGAACTTGAACATCTTCCGGAAGAAGCCCTTCTTCTTTTCGGGTTTCTCGTCTTCTTCTTTCTGTTTCTGCTTTTGCTCTTTTTCTTTCTTTCTTTTCTTTTCCGGCTCCGCAGGCGGATAGTTCCCGCTGCAGGGCCCCGCCGCGCGCCATCCGGCCCAGTGGACGGGATGGGCGGTCTCATCCTCGGCGGCCATGGAGGCCACGGCCTTCTGCAGAGCCATGTCCGCCGGGAGGCCCCGGCCCATGCCCTCCGCAAGCGCCTCCTGAAATGCCTGCCGACACTCCCCGGGAGGCTCCCACAGCGCAGAGACCACCCCGCGAGCCCCGGCCAGGAGGAAGGCCCGTTCCAGCGAGAGGGGCCCCTCCATGTCACCGGTGATGCCTTCCCGTCCCCACAGGAGCGGCGCCGTGACGAGTCCGCCGTAGAAGCGCCTGCGCTCCAGGACATCCATGGCCCGGAGCGTCGATCCCCCCCGGCCCTCGTCGGGCAGCAGGCCGTATTCCAGAGGCGTGCCCCCCCGCGTTCCCTCTCCGGTGAATTCGAAGGGCCCGGGGAACGGGGACCCGCCGCCCTTCGCCGGACGGGCCAGCAGGAAGAGAGACAGCGAGTCGGCCATGCGGATCGGATAGGATTCACCGAGAAAGCGGAATGACTTTCGTTTGGCGAGCGGATCGGCCAGGGCCCCGAAGGGAAGACGCCGCAGCGGCCCGCACGGGCAGATGACGAGCCGGCGGGCCTTCTTCATCCGGCCCTTCACGGGCTCGAGGAGCACCTCCGACAGGTTCGTGGACAACGGCGTCACGTCTTCCCGGCCGCCTATGGCGGCCCGCAGGGCCTCCACGCGTCTCGCCAGGTCGTAGGCCGCGACCTTCACCTTCTTGGCCTTCGCCTTTTTTCCGTCGGGGCCCATGATAAAGATCCAGGTTCGGTCCCCTTCCACCACGTAAGCGATGCATACCGTGCCCGGCTCGAGCTCGGCGGGGAACCGCCGGAGAGCCGCAGCCTCCGGTGCGAGCCGTCCGGCCAGGAAGGGGGAGGCCGACGCCACCTCGGCTGCGAGTGATTCCCCCTGCAGCCTGAAAGCCCGCCAATCTTCCCGCAGCGCATCCCATTCCTCCTCGGTTCCGCCGGTGGCCCACCCCATCTCGGCTCGCAAACGTCGCGCCAGTGTGCGGTGGATCCGACGCCTGGCGTCCAAGGCGGCGGGCAGATCCTTCTGGAAGACCGGGTCGCGGGCCGTCATCATGGACGCCAGACGCCTGCTTCTCAGGGCCTCCAGGGTATCCAGGGCCTCCTCCCGCATCTTCCGGTCCAGGAACAATGCCACGGCAGCGACGCTGTCCTCTTCACCCACCGCATCGGCGTCGCCGAGGCTCGCCAGGAAGCGCGCCGAATCTCCATCGTAGACCGCCAGAGTCTCCTCCATGTGCGGAACCGCCTTCTTCTCCTTGCCCGCCAGAAGCCAGAGGTCCACCCAGGATCTATGAATCCGCGCGGCAAGCAGGTCTTCCGGCCGCCGCGCCCCGGCGATCTCGGACGCACGCTCCAGGTATTCCTCGGTGAGGGATCCGTACCCCCGCGCCGAGGTGACTTCGGCCAACCGGATCAGCGCCTCCGCCTCGGCCGGGCTTCCCGGTGCAATCCCCCGCACGAGTTCCAGGGCCGCGCGCTGGTAGCTCTGCGCCAGTTCCCAGTCGCGTTCTGCAGCCATGTCACCCAGCGCCTGCAGGACGGAGACGAGGTCGATGCTCTCGGGGGCCTTCTCCTTCAGGATCGACCGGGCCTTTTCCAGGAGCGGTTCGGCTTCCCCGAACCTTTCCGCCTCGATCAGGGATATGCCCAGCCGCCGCATCCCGGCGGCCGCGGAGAGGCTTCGATCTCCCTCCGCCTTCCGTAGGCTCAAGGCCTGCCGGAGCGCCTCCACTGCGCCAGCCCGGTCCTCCCGCGCCCTGCGGACGGCCGCGAGCGCCTCCAGAACTTCGATGCGCCGCCCGGCGTGCTCTTCCGCAACGACCAGCGGGAGGACTTCTTTCCAGAGGTTCTCGGCCCGGGTAAGGTCGCCCCGTTCTTCCGCGGTGCGCGCCAGATCGGCTAGGAGGGCCGCCGAGTCCCCGCCGAAGGAACCTCCCCGCAGGGCCCGTTCGACCCGGGACAGGAAACGGTCCGCCTCCAGGAGATCGCCCCGGTGATAGGCCATGATCCCCAGGTTTCTCAGGGCCGCCAGCGCGTAGGGATCGTGGGGGTCTAGGTCCCGGCCTTCGGCGAGGGCCTCTCGGTACCATTCGTCCGCCTTCTCCGAGGTGCCCGCGGCGCGGGCCGCGTCTCCGAGCCGCTGAAGCAGGCGGACCACGTGCCCGCGTTCGTCCCGCCTGGACCGCCTCAGGTCGAGAGCCTCGCCGAAAAGGACCACCGCCTCCCCCCCGCGGTCCTGCTCCAGGAGAAGGTTCCCCAGGTGCTCCAGGCTCTCCGCGTGGATGCGCGTGCCCGGAGCGAGGGTCCGCCGTAGGCGCAGGGCCTCGCGGCACCGGCTCTCCGCGCCCTCCAGGAATCCCTGTTCCCGCAGCGTCGCGGCGAGGTGGTCCAGCGTGCGCGCCATGAGGAGGCTGTCTTTCCAATGCCTCTCCACGATCTCGAGAGCCGCTTCCCGTGCGGTTCGGACATCCCGGAGGGATCCCTCGCGCGTGAGCACCGCCGCCAGGGTCTCCCAGAAGTCGACGTGCGCGGCCGTCTCCGTATGGCCCCAGACCATGTGATGGAGCCGGATGGAGACCCGCCGGACGCCGTCGCCCTCTCCGGCCTTCGACCAGGCCCGGATCGTCTGCAGGTAAAGCCAGAAGGAGAGGTAGAACCGGCCCTCGATGCGGGCCTTCCGCGCCAGCCGTTCCCAAGCCTGAATCCCGTCATGGATCCGCCCGGAGGCCTGCAGGCGTTCGCCCTCTCCATAGGCCTTCAGGAGATCCTCGGTCATGCGGGGCCGGACCGTGGCGCCCCAGTCCTCTAGGAACACCTCGTGGCGGATCTCCTCGCCGTCCCGCTCGCCGGTGAGGATCACGGGGCCCCGCGGCCCCTGCTCCACCTCCATGTGCCACCAGCCGAAGGCCGTGCGGATGGGGCCTTCGTCCCCCTCCGGATGGACCGGCGGATTGGGAGGGCGGATCCAGCCCTGGATGAGATCCCCTTCCCGAACCCCTGCGGCGTAGGCGGGGGAATCGACGGGAACACGATCTACGATGACGCCGCCCGGGCGCGCGAAGAGCGCCGGCCCGGCCAGTTTTATCAATACAAAGGCGACCACCACCGAGAAGAACCCATTCGCACGCGTCTTCAGCGTCGACTCCTGTTGTTCGACAGCCCCCTCTCCCCGTCGGCCAGGATACCCCGAGGGGCGGCTTTCTTTCCACCATCCCGAAAGCCCCGGGACGCTTGACTCACTAAGAAAGCCGTGTATAATACCTCGCGCGCGGGGTTGTAGCTCAGTTTGGTTAGAGCGCCGGCCTGTCACGCCGGAGGTCGCGAGTTCGAGTCTCGTCAGCCCCGCCAGATTTTCTTTTTTATCGTATCGCAGAGGGCCGACTCCGGCCCTCTTCTCTTCCACTGGGTACGCAAGGCCCCGCGGCCTCTCTCAGCACCTCACCTTTTCCATCATCGGGTCGTAGAAGGGCCGGACGGGAATGGCCACCTGGGCGGGGTATCGCACGCCTGCGATATCCACCTCCCAGTCGCCCTCCTGCATATAGGCTTTGTTGATGGGCTCTCCGGCCTCGATCATGGCCAGGCCCACGGCGCCGCCGAGCGTGTGGCCGTAGCTCGCCGCGCGGATGTATCCCACGGCCTTTCCGTTCCGGTAGACCACCTCGCCGTGGTAGAGGAACGGCTCGGGATCCTTCACGAGCACCTGGAGGAGGCGGCGGGGGTAGCAGGGCCCCTGGGCCTTCTTCTCGACGCAGAAGTCCCTGCCGATGAAGTCGGGCTTGTCCACGTCCACGGCGAAGCCGAGGCCCGCCTCGAAGGGGTCGTCGGTATTGTCGATGTCGTGGCCGTAGTCGCGGTAGGCCTTCTCGAAGCGCAGGCTCCCGAGCGCCCGGAGCCCCGCGTGCTTCAGGCCAAATTTCTCTCCCGCCTCGATGACGCGGTCGTAGACGTGGACGGCCTGCTCGGCCGGAATGTGCAGCTCGAAGCCCAGCTCGCCGACGTAGGTGATGCGCGTGCACAACATGCGGGCGTACCCGATGTCGATCTCGCGCGCCGTGCGGAAGGGGAAGGCCTCGTTGGAGAGGTCCGCCGCGGTGATGGACTGGAGCAGTTCGCGGGATTTGGGGCCCTGCACGTTGAGCTGGCCGATGCCGCCGGTGATGTCGCTCATGAAGCAGTGTGCGTCCTCGGAAATATGTCGCCGCAGCCATGTCTCCACGTGGCGGTGCATGGTATCCGTGGACACCACCATGAATTTTTCCTCGGTGATCTTCGTCACGGTGACGTCGGCCTCGATCCGGCCCCGTTCGTTGAGGAACTGGGTGTAGGTGATGGTTTCGACGGGCCCGTTGACGCGGTTCCCGGCGATGCGGTCGAGGACCCTGCCGGCGTCTCGCCCCTGCAGGAGGAACTTCCCCATGAAGGTCATATCCATGGCGATGACGCCCTCGCGGCACGCCCGGTGCTCCTCTTCCCAGTAGGGGAACCAGTTCTGGCGGCCCCACGAGAGCTTTTCCACCACGGGCTCCTTACCTTCCGGCGCGTACCAGGCCGGGCTCTCCCAGCCGCTCACGTCGGTGAAGAAGGCCCGCTGGTCTCTCAGCCGGTCGTGGAAGGGGGAGCGTTTGCAGTCGCGGGCGGTCTGCGGCACGCGGGTGGGGTAGTGGCGCCGGTAGACCAGCCCCAGCGTTTCCACCACGCGCGTCTTGCGGTACTCGGGATTGCACTGATAGGGGTGGAAGCGGTCCACGTTGATGGGGGTGATGTCGGCCTCGGGATCTCCGGTGGTGATCCACTGGGCCATGATCTTGCCCAGCCCACCGCCGGTGATGATGCCGATGGAATTGAGGCCCGCCGCCACGAAGTAGTTGCGGATCTCCGGCGCCTCGCCGAAGGCCACGCCCATGTCTGGGGTGAAGCTCTCGGGGCCGCAGAAGAACTTCCGCACGCCCGTCTCCTGGGAGACGGGGATGCGGCTCATGGCCTTCTCGAGGAAGGGGGTCATGCGGTCCCAGTCGGGGGGAATCTCTCCGAAGGTGAAGTCGTCTGGGACGCCCTCCACCATCCAGGGGGCGCAGACCGGCTCGAAGAGGCCGATCATGAGGCCGGCGCCTTCCTCCCGATAATAGGCATGGCAGGAGGGATCCTCGATGATGGGCAGGTCCCGCGTCATGCCTTCGATGGGCTCGGTGATGAGGTAGTAGTGCTCGGTGGACTGGTTGGGGATGGTGACCCCGTTCATGGCGCCGAGCTGCCTCGCCCACATGCCGGCGCAGTTCACGACGAACTCCGCCTCGATGTCGCCTTGGGTGGTGGTGACGCCCGTGACGCGATCCCCCTTCGTCTTCACGCCGGTGACGCTGACCCCCTCGATGAGCGTCACGCCCTGCATGCGGGCGCCCTTGGCCAGGGCCATGGTGGCGTCCACGGGATTGACCCGGCCGTCCTGGGGCAGGTAGAAGCCGGCCTTGAGATCGTCCACCCGGGCCAGCGGGAAGAGCCTGCGGATCTCCTCGGGGCCGATCTCCTCCACGTCGTTGCCGCAGAGCCGGTTGAAGGCCGCCACCCGGCGGTACTCCTCGATACGGTCGTCGTCGGCGGCCAGCTCGATGAAGCCCAGGCGCTCGAAGCCGGTGCTGACACCGGTTTCCTCTTCCAGTTTGGCGTAGAGCTCCCGCGTGTACATGCGCATGTTCACGGAGGGCTCGGAGGTGGAGCCGAAGGTGGTCATGAGGCCCGCCGCGTGCCAGGTGGTTCCCGAGGTGAGCTGGGCCCGCTCCAAGAGGACCACGTCCTTCCAGCCGAGGTGGCCGAGGTGGTAGGCGATGGAACAGCCGATGACGCCGCCGCCGATGATGACGACGCGCGCGCGGTCCGGAATCCGGGTCGGGGACATGGTCACCTCCTAGGATCGAAATCGTATGCCGAAAAGCGCCATGGCGCTGTGTTCACAAAGTCGCAACCCATCCAGTTTACACGAGAATGGGCGTGCCGCCGGAGACCTCCTCCTCGCATTCGACACGCCGCTCCCTCAGGCAGCGGACCATGTACTCGAAGGGCTCCTCGTGCCGGCCGATGAATTCGGGGGGCGCGACGCCCGGCCTGGAGTAGAATCCCTCGCTGAGCATCCGCACGGCGGCGGTAGCCGTGTACCCCGTCGTGCGCGCCATGGAGGTTGTGCCCGTTGCCCGGTCGAAGCAGTCCACCATCCGGAAGACGTGCCTCACCTCCCGGCCGCCCCGCATGCCGGCCACCTCCACCCGCAGGACGGTGATGTCGGCGTCCTCGGGTCCCATCTTCCACTTGGGGAAGAGGAGGGCCGCCGTGAGGTCGATGGGGCGCACACGGCCTCCATTCACGGGGATCTCCTCCTCTCCGAAGAAGCCCGTCTCCCTCAAGACGGCCATCTTCTCGATGTGGCCGGGGTAACGGAGGGTCTTTTCTTTCATGTTGGGACAGTCGATGGTGGCGGCCAGGCTGCGCAGCCCGTCGGTGTTGAATGCCTCGAGGGTGCCGATGCCCGGGAAATCGATGAGTTCGGGGTCGGAGAGGGCGGGCCGCGTCACCATGGCGCCGTTCTCCACGTACCGGGCAGGCCGCGTGTACTCGGCGATGACGTCTATGGGGGAGAAGACGGCCCGGTACTCGTAGGGCCACTGCCGCACCTCGGGGAGCCCTCCCACGTGGATGAGCAGGTCATCGACCCGGTCGAGCCGCTCCGTGACGCGGCCGATGAGAAGGTTGCTTAGGCCGGGCGCCACGCCGCAGTCCACGACAGCCGTCACCCCGGCCTGTTTCGCGGCATCGTCCAGGCCGAAGGGATCCTCGGCGAAGAAGGAGATGTCCACGACGTTCCGGCCCGCGGCGATGGCGGCCTTCAGCGTGGCGTATCCCATGAATCCGGGCACGGCGCTCAAAACAAGGTCGTAATCAGTGCACAGTCTCGTGACCCTTGACGGATCCGAGAGGTCCTCCCGGATCACCTCCAGCCGGGATCCCTTCGAACGCAGCTCCGCGAGAACCCCTTCGCAGATATCCGCCACCGTGACGGCATATCGGTCTTCCCGGGCCAGATCCAGGGCCATGGGCCCTCCCACGAGGCCTCCGCCCAAAACGATGATCTTCTCTTGTTTCATAGGGGTCTCCCTTTTCTCGCATCCGCCGTACGCCGCTACGCGGCGCTTACGGCACACCGTGTCGAAAGACGATTGTCGAGTGTGGGAAAGGGAGACTAGAAACCGCTGAGCCGGTTCAGGCAACGAATGATGCGGGTGCGCGACGTCTCCATGGTGGAGCCATGATACGCCACGGCCCGGGCGCCTGTCCAACGATGCCGGTTCTGCCGGATGCGGACCCGCCCTCCTGATCGGGTACACTGTGGTTCACGGAGGAGACGTTCATGAAATCTCCGAGCAGCCCGCTCCGCCGTCCCATCCCCGAGCCGTGCGCCGCGGGAACGGATGGGCGGCAATCCTGCCTCTGGCCCCTGGATCCGGGCGTGCTCCATTTGAATCACGGTGCCTTCGGGGCCTGCCCCCGGGAGGTCCTCGCCGCCCAGCAGGCTATTCGGGATCGCCTCGAATCCAATCCCATGGCGTTCTTCCTCGGGGCCTACGAGCCGCTCCGGCAGGATGCCCTCCGGGCCCTCTCGGGCATCGTGGGGGCCGAACCGGAGGACCTGGCGCCCACGGCTAACGCCACGGCAGGCATCTCGGCCGTCCTGGAGTCCCTCTCCTTCGAACCCGGGGACGAGATCCTCACCACGGATCACACCTATCCATCGTGCCGGAACGCCCTGGACAGGACTCGGCGCCGAACCGGGGCTTCGGCGGTGACCGTGAAGATCCCCTTCCCCCTGAACGATGCACGCGAGGCGGCCGATGCCGTACTTCAAGCAATCACGCCGCACACGCGCCTCGCCCTCATCGACCACATCACGAGCCCCACGGCCCTCATGCTGCCCCTGGATGTCATTCTTCCCCGGATGCGGGAGCGGGGGATCCTCACGCTGGTGGACGGGGCCCACGGGCCGGGCATGGTTCCGCTGAACCTGCAGTGCCTGGGATCCGATTTCTACGCAGGTAACCTCCACAAGTGGATCTGTGCTCCCAAGGGGGCCGGATTCCTTCATGTCCGGCGGGTGCACCAGGCGATCATACGGCCCTGCGTGACGGGCCTAGAGGGAGCCTACGGCCCGGGGGATCTCCCGGCCTTCCAGCGGGCCTTCGCCTGGACGGGCACGGCCGATCCCTCGGCCTTCTTCGTTCTGCCCGCCTGCCTCAGGTTCCTCGAAACCCTCTCCGAGAAAGGACTCGACGGTGTCATGGCGGCGAACCGGAACCTGGCCCTGGAAGCCCGGCGCATCCTCTGTGAGCGGCTGAATGTGCCTTCGCCCTGCCCGGAGTCCATGGTGGGATCCATGGCGGCCGTGCCCCTCCCCGATGGGGAGGAGAAGATCCGGGACGGGATGGGAACCCTCCAGCGGGCGCTTCGTGAGCGGTTCCGCATCGAGGTGCCCGTCATCGCCTGGCCCGAGCCCCCCTCCCGGCTCCTCCGCGTCTCCGCCCACGCCTACAACGCCCCGGCCCAGTACACGACACTCGCCGACGCCCTCGCCGAACTGCTCTAGCCCACCTCGCAGCCACCACGAAGTTGAACCCCCCTAGCAAGATCAATTCGGAACGAAATCTCACGTGCAGTAATGCGTGCCAGTCCAAGAGGCGGCACACGGCGAAGCCGTGCAGAGAGTGCAAAGCACGAGCCGCCGACGACAGTCGAGGGCGTTCCGCCGCGAATGGGTGAGATTTCGCGATAGGCGAGGCGTCGGAGACCGAGTCGTATTCCCATACTTGGAGCGTCTCAGGCGCCGAAGGGTTTCGCGAAAGATTGCCTACCCCCGGCGGCGCCCCAATAAGATATGTATGTGGGGTGGGGGTACCGGGGCATTACAGGAATCGGGCAGCCGAGCCGAAGGCGCGGCGCGCTCGAAGAGGGGGTAGATCGTGAGACCGAAGGTCTTACGAGGCTTTTCACCTCCGAGAGCGCAGGCTCGGCGAAGCCGAGCGGCGCGTCTCGCCGCGAGAGCCGGAGAGGAACCCGTGCTAGGGGCTCTTCGCTGCGCTCCGCATCTCCTCTAGGAGTTTCCGGTAATCGGGGTACTTGCGGAGGTTGTAGAGGTCGGGATCCTTCTCCATCTGGTCGGCCTGCGAGAAGCCGCGGTCCACGGCCAGCCGCAGGAACTGCACGGCGCGCTTCTTCTTGCCCAGCCGCGCGTTGGCGCATCCGGCGTTGTAGGGGGCGAGGATGTCCTTTTCGTCGAGGTCCGCCCCCTTCTCGAAGCAGTACGCCGCCTCCCGGTACCGGCCCCGCCGCAGGGCGTCGTATCCGAGCTGCTGCAGCTGGAGCCAGGCCAGTTTGAGGAGCTTCCCGGCGGCCTCCGCCTCGTCCCCCGAGCCCGCCTTCATCCGCTCGAGCCGATCGAGGAGGCTTCCGAGTTCCGAGGTACTTCCCGATCGAACGAGCTGGAAGTGCATGTCCTCGAACCGCTTCTCCAGTTCGAGCCTGCGCTGCAGCGCTTCGGCCATCTCCAGGCGGTCGGCCCGCCGGAGCGATTCGGCTGCCGTCGATCGGCCCCGGTATACGTTTCCCGCCTGCAGGAAGGTACGGTAGGCGCGCAGCGTCTTCTCCCGGCGCAGGAGCGCTTCCCCCTCCTTCATCCGCGCCCGGGCCCGTTCATCCAGAAACGCCGCGTCCTCGGGGATCCAGCCTTTCCCCATGGCATCGGCCTGAAAGAAGGCGAGGGCCTTCTCGAACTGCTTCCAGGACGGCCACCGGTGCCCGCCCGAGAAGATCTGAAGCCAATGGGTGGCGCCCCTCTTCTTAAGATCCTTCGCCGAGGCGGTGAGTTCGAAGTAGTTGAAGTCGTCTTCACCGGCGAGAATGTAGCAGGAAAAGGGGACGCTCCCGGGCAGGACGCTCCGCTCGTCGATGAAGGCGCCGCAGGAGATCACGCCGGCGAAGCGCTTTTTATGCTTCAGGGCCAGGTGAAGCCCCGCGCGCGCACCACCCGAGAAGCCCGCCGCGTAGTATCGTTCGGGATGGACCGGGAATCGCTCGTTGACCTCTTCCCACAGCACGCTCTGAGCTCGGTCCATGACATCATGGGGGCCGTTCCGGGAATCGTTGGAACCCACGACGATATAGCCGTAGCGCTCCGCGGCCGGCTTCAGCAACCGCACGGGATCTCGCCCCTTTCCGCCCGGATCGAAGCACAGGATCACGGGCCAGGAGCCCTTCCCGTCGTAGGCCTCCGGAAGGTAGAGGGCGAAGCTGAAGTTTGGATTCGACCGGCACTCCACACCGGCCAGCACCGTCCCCACGGGAAGAGATAGGTTTCCAGGGCCGCATAGGGCCGGCAGGCTCAGGATCAGGAACAGGGCGGCGAAGGTTTGCATTCTCATGGCGTTCCTCCCGGATGGTATGATCATACGATGAAAGCCGAATCGTGTTTCGGGCGATAACCTGGAGAGTGCCATGCAGAAGATCGATCCCGCCGACCTTTCGCTCCACCCCTTCCGCCTCCTCGACAAGGAGTGGGCCCTGCTCGTCGCAGGTGTGGAGGCGCCCAACCCCATGACCGTTTCGTGGGGCGGTTTCGGCACTCTGTGGAACCTGCCTACGGTAACGGTGTATGTTCGTCCCACGAGGCATACGTTCTCCCTGCTCGTGAAGGATGCTCCTTTCACCCTCAACGTGCTGCCGGAAGCGCGAAGGGAGGCCCTAACCCTCTGCGGGACGCGTTCCGGGCGCGACACGGACAAGTGGCAGGCCGCCCGACTCCAGCGGGCGACGGCCGAGACCGTGCCCGTTCCCCGCGTGGACGGCGCCGTGCTCTCCATCGAATGCCGCGTCGCGGGGTTCGCCGACCTCGATCCCGCACAAACCTTCGATCCATCCGTGCCGGCCCTGTATCCCGAAAGCGACTACCACCGCATCTTCCTGGGCCGAGTGCTGGCCGTCTTCGGGGAAGGTCGCTTCGCCCTTCCGTGATGCGTGTCCTCGTCGTCTTCGGACACCCCCGCCATGACTCATTCAACGCGGCGGTCCTGGAGGCCCTCACACGCGGGCTGGAGGACTCCGGTCACGAGGTGGACGCGGCAGATCTCCACGCCGAAGGCTTCTCCCCCGCGCTCACGCCGGAGGACCTGGCCGCGGCCCGGGGGGACGGCCGGACCCCTTCGGATGTCATCGCGTACCAAGAAAGGATCCTCGCCGCCGGGGGCCTCGCCTTTCTCTTCCCGGTCTGGTGGTTCGCCCCCCCGGCCATGATCAAGGGCTGGATCGACCGGGTCTTCCAGGAACATTTCGCCTTCCGCTTCCTCGAGGACGGTCGCGTGGAAGGCCTCCTACATCACGACCGTGCCCTCGTCCTCGCCACCACCGGCGCCGGCGCTCTGACCTATCGCACCTTCGGGTTCGCGAGACCCATGAAGAAGACGCTCTGCGACTGGACCCTCAAGATGAGCGGCGTCTCCAAGGTGAGGACCGTGCTGCTGCACCGGGTGGTGAAGGCCGACGATGCCACGCGGCACAGCTATCTCGAAGAAGCCCGCCGCCTGGGGCGGAGGTATTTCGGTGTTGAGGTACGATCCTCGTAGCGGTATTCAACCAATCGCCGAAAGGATTCGGCTCCCACAACCACCATTCGCCGGCCAACGAGGAAGCCGATCGCAGCGGCGACCCGAGGGCTCCATCGGAGCCGAATCGGAGAAACGGCGTGCGTGCGAAACGGAGATGGTCGTCCTTTTCCCCGTCTCCCCGTCTCCCCGTCTCCCCGTCTCTCCGTCTCCCCGTCTCCCCGTCTCTCCGTTTCCCCGTTTCCCCGTCTCCCCGTCTCCCCGTCTCCCCGTCTCCCCGTCTCCCCGTCTCTCCGTTTCCCCGTTTCCCCGTGTCCCAACGGGCTGCTTCGATGGGCTACTCCAACCGAAGCTCTTTCCACAGATCGGGGTCGTCGAGGGGGAAGAGTTCCTCGAGCCGCCAGCGCACGCCGATATCCCATTGAGAGAGGGCTCGGATCCTCTCGGGCAGGGCGACCTCTCGGGATGCCCCCGTCTCCCCCTCGATGAAGAGCAGGCGTGACTTCCGCCCGGGAACCACGAAAACGAACCAGCCCCGGTTTTCGGCGAGAATCACGGCCTTACGGGGCAGGCCTTTCATCGGCATATTCCGGTGAACCGCATCGTTCCCGTCCGTGGGCAGGACGGCTTCGCCGAGCGTGTCTCCGGAGGCGACCCACAGGATCTTCAGGATCGTTCCCTCCTTGCGTATGAGCACCCTCTTCGAAAGGGGGCCTTTGCCCGGCGGCGCCAGGTGCCACTCCCCCTGGTGGTCCGCCGTCACTTCGATGGGGATGCGAGGGACGTCTCCCTTCTTTTCTCCCGCCGCTTCCTTCTCGGATCGCCGCCAGCGGATGGTGCGGTATCCCTCTTCATCGTAGTTCAACAGGAGGCCCTCGAGGATGAAATCGCCGAAGGGGGGGGTTGAGGACTGCTGCCTGCGTGAAGCCAGGAAGAGATGCTCGCGCACGCCGTCCATGGGAATGGCCGTCACGCCCAGATCGCTCCACCCCATCAGCGCAC
>Ga0180429_10001391_pt1 | contig 20636 bp, 17 predicted proteins | sample SS_ome_FD_132428 | JGI IMG/M metagenome (GOLD analysis project Ga0180429, IMG submission 132428) | Hypersaline lake sediment archaeal communities from the Salton Sea, California, USA - SS_1_S_1 metaG | ecosystem: Environmental > Aquatic > Non-marine Saline and Alkaline > Hypersaline > Sediment ...
CCAAAGGCTCATAGCCCGGCAACGCCCGTCTTGCGTGCCTTCAGTACGGGGTCGCTCGCCAGGGGCAACTTCACCGTGCGGCCCGTCTCGGCGGCTTTGTAGATGCCGAGGATGATCTCGACCGAGCGGCGGCCTTCCGGGCCGTCGATCATCGCCCTGGTGCCTTTGCGAATAGCGGCCAGCACGTCCTTGAACTGGCGGGTGTGGCCGTGGTGGCCGATGGCCGCCGGATCGGCCGCGCCGCCGCCGCCGCTGACCTGCCGGGCCATTTGGGCGTGGATCGCCGCGTCGCGCTTCCGCCGCTTCGCGAAGTCCCACTTGATGATGTCCTCTTCCTCCATGATCGCCGAGCCGGCCGTGCCGTGAATCTCGATCCGCTTCAGATAGCCGGGATATACGGCCGTGCTGGCCTCGATGATCCCCAACGCGCCGTTCTCGAACTGCAACGTGGCAATGGCGACGTCTTCGACTTCGATCCGCTTGTGGGCCAACATGGCCGTCTGGGCGCGGATCTCGGCCACCGGGCCCATCAGCCAGGTCAACAGGTCGACACTGTGGATGGCCTGATTCATCAGTGCCCCGCCGCCGTCGAGTTTCCACGTTCCCCGCCAGGCGCCGCTGTCGTAATACTCCTGGGTGCGATACCACTTGACGATGGCGTCGCCGACGGTGAGTCGTCCGAAGCGTCCGCCGTCGATTGCCCGCTTGATCTCGATGCTCGGCCCGTGGAACCGCGAGGGGAAGACGGCCGAGAGCGTGACGCCGGCCTTGTCGCACTCATCGATGATTCGGTCGCAACGTCGCAGGGTAATCTCCAACGGTTTTTCGACGATGACGTGTTTTCCCGCCCGGGCGGCGGCAACGGCCGGCTCCATGTGCGCCCCGCTGGGCGTGCCGATAACGACCACGTCGACGTCCTCATCGGCCAGCATCTTCTTCAGGTCGTAGTACGGCCGGCAACCGGTCTGCTTGGCCAGCCGGTCGGCGGCGGCCGGCACGGTGTCGACGCCGGCGACCAGTCGGGCACCGCGAATATCGGCAATCGCCTTGGCATGAAAACCGGCGATCATCCCGCAACCAACTACACCAAATCCGATCGGCATGTCAGGTCTCCTTAATGGCTTGTGATTTTCCTGGTTTATTGGGATCGAAGAAGGTGTATTATAGCCGGGCGTCGTGTCGCCTGCACTACCCCCCGGACATCAGGTCGTTTAACCCGAAGCCGTAGGCGAAGGCCGTTGATTACGCGGCTCCGTCGCAGAACAACCGTCGCCTGCGGCTTAGGGTTAAACGATGAAGTTGCCCCCTTACTGCCCGAGCGACAGCAAGGCGATGGCAAGGGCAGTCGCGTTGAATGCCATGTGGAGCACGATCGCCGATACGATGCGGTGGGTCTTGTAATAGAGATATCCCAGCGCAACGGCAAGGAATAACAGGGGGATCGGGTCGACTACTATGTCGCGAGGCAGCAGGCCGCGGGCAAGCACCATCACGAAATAGACCGGCGGCGTGACCGCAACGTACGCTATCAGCCCGAGGATCACGTCCGAAGGCAGGCGGCCGGCCACGATGCCGAAATCGCGTAGCGTCGCCCCGGCGCGAAATCTCAGCAGGACGACGCCGAATCCCATCACCGACAGGCTTATCACCGCGGTGACGCCCAGCCGAAACAGCAGTTCGTCGGTCGAAGGGTGCGGCTCGGCAAGGCGGAAGTGGACGGCTGCAAACAGCACGGCAACGAACGCCACGGGCACGAAACCCGGCAGCAGCTTGCGCAGCACGGGCAATCGCCGCCGCAGTCGCCGTTCGAGGATCTCCAACCAACCCTGCAACAGCAGGCGGAAGAGGAACTCCTCGGCGATCGGGGCCACCACAACGGCAGTCAGCAGACACAAGGCAAGCGTCGCCACGCTGGGCTCCTCCAAGAGCAGCCGTCCGATCGGATGTACGGTGTCGGGTTCGGCCGCTGTGTCGACCGCCACGCCGGGGGCTTCGGGAAGGCCGAAATGCGTCCGCCCGACTTTCGCCACCGCTCCGCCCACAAGAACCGAAAAGACCAACACGGCCACCAGGTCGACGAACCGCCAGGGCACCCGGCGTCGCGGCTGATAGGCCAGGATCGGCAAGCCCCGCCACATGCGAGACACGATCGCCATCCACACCACCACGCACGCGCACGCGCCGACGGCCGGCGCGGTCACGATCCAGAAGTCGGGCGAATTGTCGTGGTCGGGTTTGTTCATATCAGAGATTAGCATTCTAAGCTCGAACCCTTGTTGTTTCTACGGCAACTTCGCCGGACCACCTTCACGCGTGGCGTAGCCGAGCGTCTCGTGCTCCAGAAAGATCGAGGTGGCCACCTTGGGGTTGTAGCGGTCGTTTCGATAGTAGATGAACCATCTGCCGGAGGTCGTGTCGCCGTACGCGGCCGGGCCGGCGGCGGTTGCCGGAACTCTTACCTCCTCGGGCCAGTCCCGGGGGACGTCGTCGTAGACTTGCCATCGCCCCGACGCGCAGTCGGCGAACTTGCTCTTCCAGGGGACGATCTTGGTGCCGCCGGCCTTCCAGTCGCCGACACCGTATCGGAAACGCACGTAGGGACGGTTCGCGGCGTCGACCATCGGCATGCCGATGTTCGTGAACTCGTCACCCGAGTCGAACACCAGGCAATGCTCATCGGCAAAGGCCTTGCTGACGGGCAACTCCGCCGGATTGCCCGACACGTTGCGCCAAGTTCCGTCGGCGTCGCGCCGAACGTAGTACATGTTGTACCGATAGACGGCCTCGTGCAGCCCCTTGTGCTTCAACGGGCGCCAAGGGTGTTTCTTCTCTCCGCGAACCCTGGCGGCATTGTCGTCCTTGTGGACCCAGAAGCAATGCACCGTCTTGCCCGCTCGGCCGGGATGAAAACTACAGTAGGCCGCCGCCAGGGGATCGGGGGGTGCCAGACGCATCTCGATGATCTTCTCGCCGTCAGACCAGGTTCGCCCGCCGTCGCTGCTTAAGCGAAACGTCCAAGGCGACATGTGACCGCCGGCGCGATAGAAAATGAAGATGCTGCCGTCGGCCATTAACATGCTCTGCGGATAGGTGGCCCGCGGCGTCGGAGCCGGTTGCTGCCGCCACTCGCGGATATCCAGCGGGTTGCGGCTGCGAGCGTAGCGCATCTGCCCGCCGTGGCAGCCGTGGAAGACGTGGATGTACCCCTGCTGGTCGATGCAAATGGACGGATTCCCGTGGGCATCCTTGCCAAGGCCGAAGTCGGACGCGTGCACCGGCCCGGCCCAACTCTTTTCGGCCGTGTCGTAGGCCATCACGACCGGCCGGCCCTTGGTGTCCTGGAAGGCACAGAAGACCTTACGCTCGACAACCACCGCGTGCGGTGCGATCACCGAACTGTAGAAAGGCGGATACTGATGGAAATTGCCCGAGACCAATGCCGGCCCGATGGTGGCAAAGGCACCGTTCTCGGCCGCTTCGATCGTCTCGTCCTGGTTCACCGGCAGGTCGCCCGTGGCGAACTGAATCGCGTCCAGATAGAATCGCATAATCGTCGGGTTCCACCAGATCTCGGTGCGGTGGCCGAACTCGCTGTAGAACACGCGGCCCGAGCCGTACGACTTGATCCAGGCCAGGGCGTAATCGTTGTCGGTCCGCTTGAGCCACTTCACTTTCATGTTGGTGGTCTTGGTGTCGATCGACAACAGCACCTTCAGTTTCTCGCGCGAGTAAGGATCGAGGTACTGAAAGACCTCTTCGGTAATACGAAAGTCCTTTCCGTCGAACGCGTCCAACAACGGGTGGTCGGGTTCGTCGAGTTTCACGCCCACCTCTTCGTTCCAGGGATGGCCCCCGCATCGGGCACCGAGCAGATTTTCCAACTCGGGCCAGTGCCGAGCGGCACCGATCGAGTAGTGATAGGCCACGACACCGCCGCCGGCACGAACCCAATCGAGGAAACTCTGCCGCAACAGCTTCTCGATCTGCGTCTTGTCGGAGCCGTACTTGGCGAACTTCGGCATCGCCTCGTCGGTGGGCGTGGTCCACGGGCCGCAACTGTTGTTCATGATGAAGGCGTCGAACTGCTTGATGTTTTCCGGCAGAAGCAACGTCTGGTCGTCGCTGATGACCGCCTCGAAGGCCCCCGTCTTTGCGCCGAGCGTCTTCATGGCAAAGGCCCCTTGCGGGATCGTGTAGCCCTTGTGCGGCGAACTCTCCATGTACGGTGTGTTCCAGATCAGCACGCGGCGATCCTCCTCGGGTTGCACTCGGGCCCGTGGTGGCGCCGCCTCGCGGATACGCCGCGCCTGATCCGGCGACAGGTCGGCTCGAGCCGGCAGCGCGGCGGCCATCATCAGGGCGCCCATCGCAATCATCACATTTCTTCGCATGGGTCGTTTCTCCTTCTACTGTGGCTGCAATCTTGTGGGGTTTCGAAAAGCTAGACCTTCCACCCCTGGCGATGATCTCGCCGCAGGGCCTCGTCGGCCTCGTCGTCGCCGAGGCATTTCATGGCTGCCGGGTCGTAATCGATGGCCCGGTCGAACTGTGTGGCCACGTTACCCAGCAAAACAAACTCGGTCAACACGGCGCCGTAATCGAAGTTCGACATTGCCGGCGGGCCGCCGCGGCAGGCGTCGAGCCATTCGCATTCGTGGCTGCCATGACGCGGCAACGAACGCTCGGGCGGCTTGTAGTCGGCGAACTTGTCTTTCGGCAACAAGCTGTACGTCGAGTTGTGGCCCGTCGAGTGGATCATGCCCTTGGTGCCAACGACCAGGCAGCCGGCGAAGTCGAGCCACGGGCCGGGTCCGCCGGCGATCAGCCGACGCCCCAGCAGCGGCTCCAGTGTTTCGCGGAACCCGGGCCCTTGCATGCCGGCCAACCAATGGACCGTGACCGGCGGCATGTCGCCGCGGGCGGGGAACTCGTAGTGGATCTTCTCCCACTTGGGAAACGTGTCGCGCACGATCTCCGAGACTTCGGCACGAATGCGAAAACGGGGCGTCGCCCCGGCCGCCGCGTCGGCGTACCAGAGCGAATCGAGCCGCAGTCCCATGAATTGCACGTTCGACGTGTGGATTGCCCAGTTGCCCAACTGCTGAGTGCCGAACTCGCGCAAATGGTGCCACTGCATCCACTTGCGGTGATACGGCCGGAACTTGCGCGGCCCAAGCCACAGGTCCCACTTGAGCGTTTCCGGTACGGGCATGGCGTCGGTGGGCAGCGGACGGTTGCCGACACCCGCGTTGGTATTCCAGACGTAGACCTCGCGGATCTCTCCCAGGCCACCCGACTGAATGATCTCGACCTGCTCGCGAAACGCGCCGGTTGCGGTCCCTTGGTTACCCATTTGCGTGGCCACGCCGGTTTCTTTCGCCACGCGCCGCATAACTCGGGCTTCGTTGACGGTGTTGGTCAACGGCTTTTCGCAATAGAGGTGCTTGCCCATCTTCATGGCCAACACGCCGCAAGGTGCATGGTGGTGGTCCGGCGCGGCCACAATCACCGCGTCGATCTCCCGGTCGCGATCGGAGAGCATCTTGCGGTAGTCGTAATATCTGGGCACCCCGGCCATCTTCTTCAGCGACTCGGCCGCGCGGTCGTCGTTCACCTCGCAAACGGCCACCACGTTCTCGCCGATCCGCGGAATCGTATCCACGAACCACCGGCCGCGTCCGCCGATGCCTACCAGTGCAATGTTCAGCTTTTCGTTGGCGGCATATCCCCGGGCGAGCCCCTCGGGCAACAGCCAAAACGATAGCGCGGCGGCCGACAGGTCTCCGAGCAGTCGGCGGCGGGTAAGGCGACGTTTCATGATCGGTTTCCTCGATTTCAAGGGGGGACGGTGGTGAGCGGATCGTCTTTTCGGCGTCGGGCCCTCAGAGCATATATCATAGTGGAAATCTCTCGCCGAAAAACCGCTCTTGGCTCGGGGGCCGGTTCCTGTAAGAATGCCGCCCGGCAATCCGGCGTCTGGTTCCATGGAGGGGACACTGCATGCACGGCAAGCATCTCCGCTACGTTTTCGAGTACCTGGCCGCCCGAATCTTCATCTGCATCATTCAGGCGATGCGGATCGAGACGGGTGCGGCCCTGGCTCGATGGCTGTCGTGGCTGCTGGCCGATGTGATCGGCATACGCAAGAAAGTGGTCGATGAGAACCTTGCCCACGCGTTTCCGCGGTTGTCGCAATCCGAGCGGCGCCGGCTGATCCGAAGCATGTGGGAGCACCTGTTGCTGCTGCTGTTGGAGATTGCCCACGCGCCGCGGAAGATCCACGAAACGAACTGGCGCCGGTTCGTGTCTTTGCACGGCCAGGCCGAACTGATACGCCGGATGATTTCCGATCGGCCGACGCTGATCGTGACCGGCCATTTCGGCAATTTCGAGATCGGCGGCGTGATCCTGGGTGTCCTCGGTTTTCCCACCCATACGGTGGCCCGAACGCTCGACAACCCCTTTCTGGACCGCTTCATCAACGGATTTCGCGGGGCCACGGGCCAGCACATCATTCCCAAGAACGGCGGCTACGACCGGATCCTCGAGGTGCTCGGCAGCGGTGGTACGATGACTTTCCTGGCCGATCAGTACGCTGGTCCGAAGGGCTGTTGGGTCGATTTTTTCGGCCGGCCGGCCTCGGTCCATAAGGCGATCGCACTGCTGGCGTTGGAACACAACGCTTCGTTGGTGGTTTCTTCTTCTCTGCGGATGGACCGTCCCCTGCGGATTGAACTGAACGCGAAGCATTTCATCGATCCAGGGGACGCCGGCGACGAATTGGGCACGGTGCCCGGGCTGACCCAATGGTACTCGCGTCGCCTTGAAGAGATGATCCGCCGCACGCCGGACCAGTACTGGTGGCTCCACCGGCGTTGGAAGGACACCCGCAAGGCACGGCGCAAGAGCAAGAAGAAAGCGGCGTAAACGACGCAAGAGAAGAAAGGCCTTGCATGGCGGGACAGCGGCTGAATCTGGGGTGCGGCGCCAACCGCAAGGCCGGCTACGTGAACGTCGACCGGCACGGCGAGCCCGACGTCGAGCACGATCTGGAGACGTTCCCCTGGCCGTGGGAAGACGATTCGGTCGGCGAGATTCTGCTTATCCACGTGCTGGAGCACCTCGGCCAGGACCCGGCAGTCTTTATGAAGATCATGCAGGAGATGTACCGCATTTGCGAGGGCGGCGCCAAGATACACGTCTCGGTACCCCACTTTCGTCACGATTTCTTCTGGGACGACCCCACGCACGTGCGCGTGGTGACGCCGCTGGCGATGGGCCTCTTCTCGAAGAAGAACAACCGGCAGTGGATCGCCCAGGGGGCTTCAAACTCGCCGCTGGGGCTCTATCTGGACGTTGATTTCGAGTTGCTTCAGACGAAGTTTCGACCCAGTACCCATTGGTTTCGTCTTCACCCGCGACAGCCGGTAGACCTGGAACTACTATTAGCCGAAAGCGCGATCTACAACAATCTCATCGAGCAGATCGACATGGTGCTGCGGGTGATCAAGGAGTAGATCATAGTCGTTGTTCGCTCCGCGAACAATCGCAGGTTCACGCGGTGGCTGGGACGAACCGAACGTTTTGTTCGCGGAGCGAACAACGACTATGAACCCGTCCTACGGCTCGGCCGGCTTGCAGAATACGCTCCCCAGCCCGACCGGCTGAAGGCCCAGCTTTCGATACAGGCCGGCCGCCGCTTCGTTGCTCTTGCCGCATTGGGCCTCTACGATTTCGATGCCCTGGCGCGCGAACTGGCGGAAGGCCTCGCTCATCAGGAAGATGGCCATGCCTCGCCGGCGGACCGATTCGTCGACGCTGAGGTCGATCAGCCCGGTTGCCCGGCTGAACGCCGAGCTACCGGCCGGCTCCATGGTGCGGAAGGTGGCCGAAGCCATCACCGTGCCGCCGTTGCGAGGCATCAGTTCGAATCGGATAAGGTCGAACTCGCCGATCGTGCAAGCTTCCCACCAATTCTGTGTCAGCGGCGACTCGGTCATTTCGACGATCATCTGCCGCCGAATCTGCATCTGCCGCCGATCGATCGGCGACACGAAGTCGCTCAATTGGCGATGATAGACAAGCGTCTGGTCGACCTGCCGGTAACCGTGCGAGGCGAACAGTTCCAGGGCAAGTCGATCGGAGTCGAGCACGCCGGGCAGTTCGCTGCCGCCGTAGAGTCCGAGGTAGAAGGGGTTCAGCGGATGGACCGCGCCCCCGTAGAGCATTCTGGCGCCGCGGCGACAGAGGTACGCCTCCGCACGTTCGAGCAACCCGGCCGCCACTTCGGCCTCGTTGCAGTCGGGCCGCACCAGCACAAGGCAAATCACGCCCAATTCAGCATATATCCCATCTCCCGCCTCGTTGGAACTGAAGCCGGCGTGGATGAACCCGACCGGCCGATCCCCGAGCGGCCGATCGTCGTCTCGGGCGATGATCAGGCCATCGTAGTCGAAGTACAGTTTGGCAAAGACAAGCTGCTCGAAGAGATCCGGCGAGACCGGCACCAATAGCCCGCGTTGGCCGGCTCGGCTTCGCCATAGCTCGGTCACCACCGGCGGATCGGTATTGCAGAACGTGCGATAACTCAACATCGCAATATGTGAAGACCAGGACAATTCCGGCCATTATATGGTAGCGAGGCAAGCTCCGCCAGGAGGACGTATCGGCCGTTTGACGGCATATTCGGGCAAGCACCAGCCGATTGAAAGAACGGCGCAGGCCCGCAAGCTGCCATTTCCAGCAAGGAATGTTTCCTGTCTTTATCTTCTGGAGATTTCGGCAGGCTGGAATCCTGCCCGCTTTCCTGACGTCAGTCGACCCCTCGCCTGGAGGGTGCGGGTGAGTAGAAGTTACCGTGATAGCACGGGACGACACCGGGAATGCCCCGTGTCCGACCGCGCGGGGCCGTGGAATGCGCCATCTTCCCGACTTTTTGCTGCCAATAGTCCTTTCTATGAGCTTCCATTCCCCCGAAGATCTTGATACAATCACCTAATTGTTAGGGGTGGCGGAGGACCATCGGCACTAGACTCCTTCCAAGTGCCATGGTCCTGGTCACACTGCGGTTTGCGTTGCGGCGACCTTCTTCACGAGGATTGGAGTTGTGGCGAATTGCCACGTCGTTTGAGATGTGCGAACGCCGTTCGTACGTTTGGAGCATTCCCGACTCTGAAGGTATCTGTTTGCGATTGCGGTTGATTTGCTCCCCTGAGGTGTTTGGCCGTTGCCTTCACTTGCGGAAGGGGGTTAGCGGGTGAAGGCGGACGGCTGTGTACGTTTCACTACTGTTTCGAGGAGTGGCAGACATGCCGCAAGGTACCATCAAGAAGGTGATCGTTGACAAGGGCTATGGCTTCATCCGGGGAGAGAGCGACGAGTGGTTCTTCCATCACTCCGCCCTTGAGGGTGTGACCATCGAGGAACTCTCCGAGGGTCAAACAGTCGAATTCGACGAAGGTCGCGGACCCAAGGGACCTCGTGCCGAGAACGTCCGGCCCGTGTGACCGTCGCACGCTCCCTACCGTTTTTGCCGCAATCGTTGCTGGGCCAGTTGCTCCGCCTGTCGTTGGATACGCGGATCGGGATCGGCCCGGGCGATTGCCTCGAGTTGCTTTATCAGAGCCGGGTCGGCGACGGTAGCCATCAGCGCTATCGCCGCCATCCGTACGTCGGGATCAACGTCTCGGCTGAGCCAGATCAACCAGGCCGAGGCGTCGACGCCCCCGAGCGAAGGCAACACCCGAACCAACTCCTTGCGGACCTGTGGATCGGGGTCGAACAGCCGCCGCGCCAACGCGATTTGCATCGGGCTGAAGCCGCGCCGGACCATTTCTGCCTCGGCCCCGCTGGCGATCGGCCTTGCAGACGCATGCAATCGCTGCATCACGTCGGTTACGTCGAGTTGCGTCATGTCATCCGACAGGTCGTTGCTCGGCAACGGCGGGCTGTTGGCTGGTTCATCGTCCCCACGACCAAGCGACAGCGAACGACCCCACATCGGCCTGCTGGCCGACGGGACCTCGGGCATGGGTTGAAGATGCTTCGGAACAACCAGAAGGCTTTCCGGCTGAGGAAGTAGCCTGATCGGTCGAGCGTAAGCGGGTCGCGCAAGACGCTGCGGCGGTTTGGCGGCCACGTTGGAGGTTTCGGTGGCCTCGGCGACTTCCTCGGGTTGCGCAGCGGGAGAAAACGAGTCGATCGGCAACCCGCCGCCGGGCAGCCGGGCCAACTCGGAAATCGCCGCACCCGACGGCATCGGTTCCGCGGTTGGGCCCCCCGGCGAAATGGCCCCGACTTCGACTTTTTCCGGCGGCGACTCACGGCCGATAACGGTGGTCCTGAGCACTTTGTCGCAAGCGGAGATCACCTGTTGCCGATCCACGGCTTCGCCGTCGAGCGTCCAGAGGAGGATTCGCGTGGCCAGATCGGCGGCGTCGGATCGGGCCGTCGGGCCGAAACCGTCCACCCGCTCTGCCAGGGCGTCGGCCAGAATTGCCAGTCTTGTCGAAGCGGCGGCCGGGCTGAGCATCTCCCAGCGCTGAATCTCTCGCAGCAGTGTGTCTTTCCCCGCCCGGGCAACACTCTCCCGCTGCGAGCCGATCGCCTCGACCAGCACGGGTATACCCGGCTTGTCCAGCGCCGCCACTTGGCCCAGCACGACGGCGGCACGGCTGTCGGGCACCGAGGACAATTGCTTGCGCCAGTGCTGTGCCGCCAGATGCGCGTAAGGTCCTCGCAAACCGGTCGCCAGGGCAAGCAACCCGGCGGTCATCACCAGCGTCAGCAACAGGGCCTTCCAGCCGCTCATCTATTCGGTATCTCCGAGACGGGCGGCATTGTCTGCGAACGGTCTTGCTGCGCCAATAGCAGTGTGGGCGGTTGGCCGCCCCGCAAGCCGGCAAGAAAGCAGGGTGGGTGGCAAGCACCCACCCTGCGGTTGAGAACAAGGGCTCAGTCGAGGAACCCTACCAACTCCTGGCTTCGTGCGGGCTGCTGTAGCTTGCGCACCGCCTTGGCTTCGATCTGGCGGATCCGCTCTCGGGTGACCTTGAAAATGTGGCCCACCTCTTCGAGCGTGTAACTGTAGCCATCGCCCAAGCCGAAGCGGAGCTTGATGATCTCTCGTTCGCGGTAGCTGAGCGTCTTGAGCACCTTGGCAATTCGGCCGCGGAGCATGCCTTGGGCCGCACCGATCGACGGGGCCTTCACCGCGCTGTCGGGCAGCAAGTCGCCAAAGTGGCTGTCCTCGCTGTTACCCACCGGCCGGTCAAGACTGATCGGATAACGACTCATTGCCAACACGCGACGCGCCTCGTCGACGCACGTATCGCTGGCCCTGGCCGTCTCTTCAATCGTCGGCTCGCGGCCCAGCCTCTGCAACAACTTCCGCGAGACGTTCCGCACTCGCGACATCGTCTCTACCATGTGGACCGGAATACGAATGGTGCGGCTCTGGTCGGCTACCGCCCGAGTGATGGCTTGGCGGATCCACCACGTGGCGTAGGTGCAGAACTTGAACCCGCGGCGGTACTCGAACTTGTCGACCGCCCGCATCAAACCGGCGTTGCCTTCCTGAATCAGATCGAGGAAGCTCAACCCGCGATTGCGGTACTTCTTGGCAATCGAGACGACCAGCCTCAGGTTGCCTTCGGAAAGCCCTCGCTTGGCCTGCTGGTACTCCGCGTAAATCGCTTTGAGATACGCCACCCGGTTGCGCAAGCTGGTGGGAGTCTCCTGCGTGGCCCGCAGTATGTTGCGGAACTCCGTCATCCAGGGCTCGCGTTTTCCGGTACGGCCGTGCAGATGACGGTGCTGGTCGATTCGCACCTTGAGTTCATCTACCCGGCGGCTGAATTCCTCCAGCGTCTTGATCATCGGTTCGATACGCTGGGTCCGCAGGCCGAGTTCTTCGACCAGCCGGACCGCTCGGCGGCGGCGGCGGCCGAGGCGTCGCCACGCGGCGCGGCGCTGGGCAGTCGGCCGCGACTTGCTCGTGGCAATGTGATAGTCGCGGCGGTTCCGCTTCAGTAGGGTATCCAGAGTGCTCAGGTTGTGCGGCATCCGCCCCAAGATCTGATGCTTCTGCAATTCATCCGTTACGGAAACCTGCACGGTGCGGTCAAACGGCAAGTCCCCGTCGCAAACACGGCGAAGGACCTTGAACGCCGTTTGCATCACGTAGTCACACTCCAGCACTTTGTGCCGGAACTTCGCCCGAGTGGTCTCGATCTGCCTGGCCAAGGCGATCTCTTGCTGACGAGCCAACAGCGGGATCTCACCCATCTGCGTGAGGTACATCCGCACGGGATCGTCCGACCAGGACTCGTCCTCGTCGATCATCCCCAACGGCTCATCGACGGCGTCCTCGGGTTCAAGATTTTCTTCCAAGTCACCCGGCGGCGTCAAAAGCGAACGGTCTCCCTCCGTATCGAGTCTCGTTGCCGAATCCTCTGAAAACTCTATCGGGTGGTTGGAAAGAGAAGGAGACGGGTCTTCCATCTCGTCCATCAGTGCGTCGTACAAATCAATGCTCCTCTGGTGAATCAAAGTTCGATCGACGACAACCGGTCAAGCAACCAGCCAATGCCACGCTGGTCATTATGCTACAAACGATTGCCGAAAGCCACGAAATTCTACCACCGATTTCCCCAGCCGCGGAGAAACTCCGAAATTTGGAAAGGAATTACACCTGCGGCAAGAATGCGGCTGCCTCCCAGAAAACCCAAACACCCCATAGCTCCAGGAAGTGGCCGGGAGACGACACCACTCCATTCGCCGCGAACTGCTTGCCCGCTGGTAAGCATACAAAAACAGCCGCGCGGAACTCGGAGGCTGGCACGCCGAAGAAGCATCAATCTGCCGGTCGCATACATCCCCTCGATCCGGCAGGAGGGCGGGTGGCTGTGTGCTTTCTCACCCCGCATGCCTTCTGATGCGAAGAACTGGTCGCGTCACCATCACTGTTAATTGTAATCACCGAGAATCGCGAGTCCAGGGGCCAATGAGTGAATTGTCAAAATTTCCGAAAGTAAGCCAAAAATTTCTGTAAATAGACAATAATCCAGGCGATGCACGTAGCATGGAAGGACTGCGTTTCCCCTGCTGAAGACCGGCGCCTGCCCGAAAGTATCGCGAAAGCCTCCTTTCGGTTCCACCAAACGAAAAGTCGAACTCGCCACGAATCGCCTGCAACGGTAAACTCTATGGTAATGGTGGACCAAACGGCCCGCTGCCGGAGAAGCCAATAAGCCACTCTCGCGGAGGATATTCGTGAGTACCAGATACCTGTTGCCCTGCCGGTGCGGCAAGAGAATACCTGTCGAACCGCGACAGGCAGGAGAATCCATCCAGTGCAGTTGCGGCGTGCTGCTGGAAGTACCCTCGCTTCGGGCAATAAGGGCCCTGGAGATGGAAGAGGTCGGGCCGGAACTCGTTGCGACGCAGGAGTCGGCGCCAACTTGGGGGGTTCTCCAGGGAATGGCCTTGCTGGGGGCGGCAATCGCGCTGGCAGCGCTGGCAAGTGCCGGATGGCTGATCGCAACTCTCCCCACTCCGCCGTTCGGCCCGACCGATCCGCAGCAAATCCGAGAAGAGACGGAGGCCTTAGTGCCCTTCCAAGTGCTCAGGGTGTGGCATTCTATCAAGAACACCCGCCTTGTCGCCGGCCGCACACCGAGCGAATTGGCCTATCGAGACAGACTCTTTCGCCATCGCCTGGGCCTGGGTGTGGTCGGTGCAATTGGCGTGCTGGGGACCGTGTTGTGCGTGGCGACTACCTTTTCAGCACGTAGTCGTAACTGGAAGGCTCGACCTCCTTCCAGCCACTGAAGAGCCGATTGCCAGTGGCCACGTACTTCAGTTCGAGCGACTTCTTGTCGACGACCAGCAGCAACCGTTTCAGCCACGCTGCCGCCGTGAGGATATAGACGGCAGCAGTCTCCGAGATCTTCCAGTTCCGCCAACCATCCAGCGGCGGATGCTCGTCCAACAGCAGGGCCATCCGCGGATCGGCCTTGCTGACCGGCAGAAGTTTGCGACAACCCGCGCACTGCCCGGTTCGGAGCGTAGCGGGAGAGACCCTTTGTCGGCAGGCCTGGCACTCGACCATTTCCCGTTTCAGCACCAACTCGCCGCAGACGGGACACTTATCCATCAGTTCCAGCAATGCACGGCGTCCGGTGACCGAACAGGTTGCCAAATCGTCGTTCAACAGGCGTCGGCCCGTCTCCTGGCAAGCCGCGATCTGGTCGGCGGCCACAATCCGGCCATCGTCGGTGGCGGCCAGGTGAGAAGTGCTTTCGCCCGTGTAGGGGCACACGAAGGGCGGCGGCTGCAGGGTTCTTGCCCAACCGGAAAACGGCAGGTCGGCCGAGTTCTTGCCAACTTCGAAACGCAGCTTGCCCTCGACGAACTTGCACCAGATGGCCATCGTGCCGAGCACTTCACCCGGAAGTCCGTCCGGCGAGCGTTCGACGGTCAACGAGATCGCTGCCTCGACAAGCCGATCGACCTTCTCCCGGTAGGGCTGCGGAGGCCTTTTCAGGTCGGCAATCTCGCTCATCCCGAGCGATTCTATCGTCTGGGAGTCGACTGGCCGGCCATCGCCGTCAACATAGACCGTCAGCGGCTGGCCTGCATGGCTGACGTCGAGCCGAACGAACAGCCGGTCCTCCAACTGGCAGCCGGCCAGATGTACGTTGCCGTCCTCGACCGTGTATGCCGGAAACAGCACCGAAGCTATCTGATGTACGCTGCCCGGCTGGTCCACGGGAGCAGCATGGGCAATTTGGCCGGTAGATTCCAAGGCTCAGAATCCCAACGAAAAAGGTCAATTTCCTCTCTGACAATTGTACCACACAGTTGGGGGCCGGGGACCGGGGCCAGAGAAAAGGGGGTGAACATGGATCGATTGCCCCAGAAACCCGCAATTCCCTCTGGACCGGCGAGGATTCCCAAGTACACACCCCTAATGGCGGGGCCGCTTGTCAACTCCCGCATAAACTAGTAATGTTACCTGTTTGGACTTTCTGGGAATTCTGCCGTGGTTGCCAAGCTGCCGGACCGAGAGCGAATCGTGATAACGGGCGTGGGCCTGACTGCGCCTAACGGCAATTGCCTGGCCGATTTCCGCCAAAACCTGCTCGACGGTAAGAGCGGCGTCAGCGAGTACGAGACCCGGTATTTTGGAAAAACCGTTGCCGGTGTGTGCAACTATGATGCCCTGCGATACCAGAAGCGCAAGGAAGTCCGCCGCGGTACCAGGGCCGGCAGCGCCGGGGTCTATTGCTGCCGGGAGGCAATCGCCGACTCGGGCATCGATTGGGAGAACGTCGACCGAGCGAGAATTGGCATCTACGTCGGCGTTACCGAACACGGCAACGTCGAAACCGAGAACGAGATCTTTCAACTCAAGAAATACGATTACGATACCCAGTTCTGGTCGCATCACCACAACCCCCGCACGGTGGCAAACAACCCGGCCGGTGAGGTCTCGCTGAACCTGGCCATCACCGGACCACACTACACGCTGGGCGCCGCTTGTGCGGCCGGAAACGCCGGACTGATCCAGGGCTGCCAGATGCTGCGGCTTGGCGAGTGCGACATTGCGCTCTCCGGCGGGGTGTCGGAGAGCATCCACACGTTCGGCATTTTCGCCAGCTTCCACAGCCAGGGCGCACTGGCGAAACACGACGACCCGGTCAAGGCCTCTCGGCCGTTCGACGTCGATCGCAGCGGCATCGTGGTTGCCGAGGGCGGCTGCATGACGGTGCTTGAACGGCTCAGCGACGCCAAGGCCCGCGGCGCCAAGATCTATGGCGAGATCGTCGGCCACGCGATGAACAGCGATGCCGTCGATTTCGTGTTGCCCAACCCCGAACGCCAGGCCGAGTGCATCGGCTTTGCGCTTAAGCGCGCGGAGTTGAGCCCGGAGGACATCGACATCGTCAGCACTCACGCCACGGGCACGATCAGCGGCGACTTGCAGGAAGCTGCGGCCCTGCGGCAGGTCTGGGGCAACAACGGCCACACTGTTTTCAACAACACCAAGAGTTTCATCGGCCACGCCATGGGTGCGGCCGGCGCGCTGGAACTGGCCGGCAACTTGCCCGCCTTCGACGACGGAGTCTGCCACGCCTCGATCAACCTCGATCGGGTGGACCCCGAGTGCGAACTGCCGGGACTGGTCGCCAATCAGCCGCGAGAACTGAGTAAAGTCGATGTTATACTGAACAACTCCTTTGGAATGTTGGGTATCAACTCGGTAGTCATCGTAAGAAGGATCTAAGCAACAGACGGAGAAACCGGCATGAAAGCCGCCAAAATCAAAGAAGCCATTATCGACATCCTTTCCGACATCGCACCCGACGAGGAACTCGGCGAGTTGAAAGAGGACGTCGCCTTCGCCGAACAACTCGAACTGGACAGCATGGACTTCCTCGACATCGTGATGGAACTGCGAAAGCGATATCGCATCCAGATTCCTGAGGAGGATTACACCGAACTGGCGAGTATGAGCAGCACGGTGAAGTATCTCGAGCCGCTGATGCAGGACATAGCAAAGGCCTAGGGGCATATCCGGGAAGCCAAATGGGGCATGGCACCCAGCTTTGCACCCACCCTACGATTGATGACGAAGTACTAGGCGTGCCGTTTCCATGTACGATACCATTATCATCGGCGCCGGCATGTCGGGCCTGGCGGCCGGCATCCGGCTGGCCCATTTTGACCAGAAGGTCTGTATCCTCGAACGCCACAGCGCAATCGGGGGACTCAACTCTTTCTATCGCCAAGGGGGGCGAAACTACGACGTCGGGCTGCACGCGATAACCAACTTCACCCCCAAAGGCACCCGGCGCGGACCGTTGGCCCGCCTGCTTCGTCAGTTGAGATTCGCCTGGGATGAACTTTCGCTCGCGCCGCAACTCGGCTCGGAGGTCGCCTTCCCGGGCGTCAGGCTGAAGTTCTCCAACGACTTCGAGTTGTTCGAGTCGGAAGTGGAAAGACATTTTCCTCGCCAGTCCGACAACCTCCGCCGGCTGGTGGCCAAGCTGGTCGACTACGAACAGTTGGGCCAAGGCGACACGGAGCCTTCGGCCCGGCAGGTCATCGGCGATCTGATCGACGATCCTTTGCTGGTGGAGATGATCCTCTGCCCGCTGCTCTTCTACAGCGGTGCCCGAGAACACGACATGAACTTCGACCAGTTCAGCATGATGTTCAGATCGATTTTCCTGGAAGGCCTGGCCCGCCCGTTCAGCGGGGTGCGGCTGATACTGAAGAAGATGCTGCGCAGGTTTAAGGAACTCGGGGGCGAGTTGCGCCTGAGAACGGGAGTCGAGCGAATACACGTAAAGGCTGGAGCGGTCGAGAAGGTGGTGTTGGAAGACGGCAGCGAATTGGCCGCCCGGCACGTGCTTTCGTCGGCCGGATGGCCCGAAACCATGCGGATGTGCGACGACGCCCGGCTGCTCGACGACGAGCCCTCCAGCGGGCGTCTCTCGTTCACCGAGTCGATCTCGGTGCTCGATGCCCAACCGCAAGCGTTGGGGCACGACCGCACGATCGTCTTCTTCAACGATTCCGAAGATTTCCGCTACCGCAAACCGGAGGAACTCGCCGACGTCCGTAGCGGCGTGGTCTGTTCGCCGAACAACTTCCTCTACGATGAGCCCTTCGATGGCGAGTCCCTCGACGGTAAGCCCCTCGACGGTAAGCCCCTCGACGGTAAACTCCTCGACGAGGGAATCATCCGAATCACCACCTTGGCCAACTACGATCGCTGGGCCGCTCTCGACGAAGAGTCGTATCGGTTGGCCAAACTCCGCTGGTACGATAGAGTGGTCGACTCGGCCGTACGGTTCGTCCCCGACTTCCGCAGCACGGTGATCGAAACCGACATGTTCACACCCACCACGATTCGCCGCTACACGGGCCACCACAACGGGGCCGTCTACGGCTCGGCCAAGAAACGCTACGATGGAAAGACCCACCTGGAGAACCTCTACATCTGCGGAACCGACCAGGGCCTGGTCGGTATCATCGGATCAATCGTCAGCGGGATCGGCATTGCCAACAAGTACCTGCTGAAGGGGTAGTCGGTGCTCGCAGAGTGTGTTCCGTGATTCAACGCGGCGAGTGATGCTCGCCCGCTAAACGGCACTGAGGAATCGCACTCGAGTACCAACCACTAACCACTAACCACTAACCACTATCCACTATCCACTATCCACTATCCACTCCCAACCGCCCACTGACTCATGCCCAAAGACTTTCTCGCGGGCGTCCGCGACCAATACGACGTGATCGTGATCGGCTCCGGACTGGCCGGAATGACCGTTGCCAATACACTTGCCCGGGCCGGACACTCGGTATTGCTCCTGGAGCATCACGGCAAGTTCGGCGGATTGGCCACCTGGTTCCGGCGTCGCGGCGGACACATCTTCGACGTTTCGCTGCACGGCTTTCCGGTCGGCATGAAGAAGAGTTGTCGCCGCTACTGGAACAAGGAAATCGCCGATTCGATCGTGCAGTTGAAGAATATCCGCTTCGATAACCCCATGTTTTCGCTGACGACGACCTTCAGCCGCGAAGACTTCACGCGGCTGCTGATCGAGCGGTTCAAGGTGGCGGCCGAAACGGTCGACGAGTTCTTCGACACCGCCCGAAGTATGCAGTTCACCGACGACAAGTCGCCGACCACCGGCGAGTTGTTCCAGCGGTTCTTCCCGGGCCGCGACGACGTCGTACGACTGTTGATGGAACCGATAACGTACGCCAACGGCTCGACGCTCGAAGATCCCGCCCTGACCTACGGCATTGTCTTCTCGAACTTCATGTCGAAGGGCGTGTTCACTTTTCAGGGCGGGACCGACCGGCTGATCAAGATGATGAGCGAGGAGATGAAACTCAGCGGCGTCGACGGGCGTGTCAACTGCAACGTCGAGAAGATCCATGTAGCAGGCCGCCGCGTGGCGGGCGTCAGCGTCAACGGCCGATTCATCAAGGCCAGGGCGGTCGTCTCCAACGCCAATCTGCTGGGCACGATCTTCAATCTGGTCGGCGAGGAGCACTGGGACCGCGATTTCGCCGACGAGGCCCGGGCCGTGAGGCTCAACAATTCCAGCACGCAGGTCTACATGGCGTTGAAGCCCGACGAGATGATCGACGAAAGCGTCGGAGATCTGCTGTTTAGTTCGACCGCGCCGGCCTTTCGCACCGAGTTACTTCTCAGCCGCAATATCACCAGCCGCACCTACTCGTTCTATTATCCCAGGATCCGGCCCGGCTCGAACCGCTGCCTGGTCGTCGCCAGCACGAATGCCGACTATGACGATTGGGCAAACCTCAGCGAAGAAGACTATCTTGCCGGGAAGAAGGATTTGATCGAGAAGACGCTCGACGCGATAGAGAAGTACGTACCCAATTTCCGCGAGAAACTCGACCATGTGGAGGCTGCGACGCCAACAACCTTCGAGAGGTACACTAAACACCTCCAGGGCGCCAGCTTCGGCACCAAGTTCGAGGGTCTGGCGGTGAGCCGAAAAATGCCGGAACAAGTGGGCGGGCTCTACCATTCCGGCAGCGTCGGAATTATAATGTCAGGATGGTTGGGGGCCGTTAACTACGGCGTGATTGTGGCCAACGGCGTCGACGCCTTCCTGATGAACAACGCATCACAGACCATTGCTGAAAGTCTATGAACGCCCCACAAATTGTTGACGTTATCCCGCATCGCCCTCCGTTTCTGCTAGTCGATGAAATCATCGAGTACACCGATTCGGAGATCAAAGGCATCAAGGTATTTACCGGTGAGGAAGACTTCTTCACCGGACACTATCCCGATTACCCCCTCGTGCCGGGTGTGCTGTTGTGCGAATCGGCCATGCAGTGCGGGGCCTATCTGCTGGGCATGCAACTTTCCGATGCCGAAGGCATACTCCCCGTCGCCACCGGAATGAACAACGTGCGTTTCAAACGCATGGTAAGACCCGGCGACACGATCCACATCGAGGCCAAGATTGTTGAACGAATCGGCGATACCTTCTTTCTGAAGGCAAGAATCTGTGTAGACGGAAAGCTGGCCGTCCGACTCGAATTCATCTGCACGGCCGTGAAATCTGCCGAGCCGGTCCCCGCGAAGCCGCGATAGGCCCGCCGTCAAATGGATTTTCTCAAACTCGCCGATAAAGCGATCCTGATCTTCGGCGTGGCCAACCGCAAGAGCGTCGCCTGGCACGTCGGCCGGACGCTCATTGAGGCCGGTGCCCGCTGCGTTTACGTCGTTCGAGATGAGGGAGTCAAACGCGACACCGAGAGACTCCTTGCCGGCGCCGACGTGTACACCTGCAACGTCGAGCAGGAAGACGAAATCGCCCGACTCCGCGACGAACTGGCCGCCCGCGATGAGAAATTCCACGGCCTGGTCCACTCGATCGCATTCGCCGACTACTCCGAGGGCGTGAAACCGTTCCACGAAACGCCCAAGAAGGCGTTCTTGCAGGCGGTCGACGTTTCCTGCTTCTCACTCACGGCGATCTGCAACGCACTGAAGGATCTGCTCGATCCGGACGCCTCGGTGGTAACGATCTCCATTTCCACCACCACGATGGCCAGCGAGAACTACGGCTACATGG
>Ga0180429_10001392_pt1 | contig 20629 bp, 21 predicted proteins | sample SS_ome_FD_132428 | JGI IMG/M metagenome (GOLD analysis project Ga0180429, IMG submission 132428) | Hypersaline lake sediment archaeal communities from the Salton Sea, California, USA - SS_1_S_1 metaG | ecosystem: Environmental > Aquatic > Non-marine Saline and Alkaline > Hypersaline > Sediment ...
CTCGTGGTCACGCTGCCAAAACCCAAGGGCTGGACCACCTACAACAACCCCAACTTCTCACCCGGCACCGAGGCGATCGCCAAGGACAATACGTATCCGACGGCGTTGGTCATGGTCTTCAAACTGGACGGGAACTTCGACGTGGCCGAGGCGCTCGAACATGCCGACGACGACGCCGAGCTGACCACGAACTTCACCCGGCTGAACTCCTCGGACGCCGACTTCGACGGCTTCCCGTCGGCGATGATCGAAGGCAGCTACGACAGCGGCGAGACCCGGCTGCACGCCTACAACCGCATCGTCGTCCCGGTGACGGCCGATTTCGATCGCTATCTGGTGCAGTTCACCGTGACCACACTGGCCGACAAGGCGGCGGCCCAGGCTCCGGACGTCCTCAAAGTAATCGAGGGTTTCTCCGTCAAGGTCACGCAGTGACGCGGGTTCACTCCCGCGACCGTGCTGTGATCTCCATCGAATTTCCGCCCTGGAGCACCGTCGGCTACTCTTGAGCCCGCGTCACGGCGAGGGTGGACGGCCACCGTTATCGACGAGGCCCGGGGTGATCCCCGCCTTCGCCGTGCATGATGACCCACCGAAGGCAGGAGTGATCGACGATGGCCGACAGCGCCACCACCAATAAGCTCGTCGTTGCGGTTCGCACCACCACCGGCAAGGGTGCTTCGCGTCGCGCCCGACGGGAGGGCAAGGTCCCCGCGGTGCTATACGGCCACGGCAGCGAACCCCAGCACCTCGAACTCAACGCCCGGGACTTCGGCGCGGTCCTGCGCAACTCAGGAACCAACGCCATCCTTGCTCTGGACATCAACGGCGAGGAGCAGTTGGCGCTGACCAAGGCCCTTGCCCTGCACCCGATCCGGCGCAGCATCACCCACGCGGACCTGATCATCGTGCGTCGCGGCGAAAAGGTGACGGTCGAGGTTCAGGTCATCATCGAGGGCGAGGCCGCATCCGGCACCCTGGTGACTCAGGATGCCAACACGATCGAGATCGAGGCCGAGGCCATGTCGATCCCGGAGGAACTCTCGGTGTCGGTGGAAGGCGCCGAGGAGGGCACCCGGATTTTGGCCGGCCAGCTCGACCTGCCCGCCGGCGTCAGCCTGATCAGCGACCCGGAGACGCTGGTGGTCAATATTGTCGAGGCCCCGTCCGCTGCGGATCTCGAGTCCGAGGGTGGCGGCGAATCACTTGAGGAGCAGGCCGCCGACGCTGCCGCCGCCGCGGGCGAGCAGGCTGAGTCCGAGGCCCAGTAGGGCCTGGTGGCCGAGCCGCTGCTGGTCGTCGGCCTGGGCAACCCCGGACCGCAATACACCAAGACCCGGCACAATGTCGGCTTCATGGTTGCCGACGTGCTCGCCACACGAATAGGCGGGGCGTTCAAGGCACACAAGCGGTCCGGTGCCGAAGTTCTCACCGGACGGCTGGGGCACCGGTCGGTCGTGCTCGCCAAACCGCGGTGCTATATGAACGAATCGGGGCGTCAGGTGGGTCCGCTGGCACAATTCTACTCGGTGCCGGCAGCCGACGTCATCGTCATCCACGATGAACTCGACATCGACTTCGGCCGGGTGCGGCTGAAATTAGGCGGTGGAGAGGGCGGCCACAACGGTTTACGTTCGGTGGCGAATGCTCTGGGCTCCAAGGACTTTCAGCGGATTCGCATTGGTATCGGGCGTCCGCCGGGGCGCAAGGAACCGGCGGCTTACGTCCTCGAGCCATTCAGTTCGGCCGAGCGCCGGGAGGTCCCGACCATCTGCGAGTTGGCCGCCGATGCGACGGAGATGCTGATCGAGGCGGGTCTGGAGACCGCCCAGAATCAGGTGCACGCCTGGTAATCGCGGACCTGAAACCGGCCCCGCAAGTGCGCCCGGTGCAGCCGAGCGGAACTAACGGCGGCGACCGCCGGGCTGCCCCAGCCAGGGAATGGACGGCTGGTTGGCGGGGGGTGCGACTGTGCCCGGTTTGGCCTTGATCGCCGTACTGCCACTGGTCCGGCAGGTCTTCGAAGTCCCGCTGTCCTGGCAGTCCGGCCGGGCGGCGGCAACCGGGGCCCATGTTCCCGCCACGACTATCAGACCTGCGACCAGCGCGGCTGATTTCGCGGGAGCCGTCATAGTGCACTTCCCCTCTGGGGCTACCGCCCTAGTCGTGCCAATCGTATCGGTCCATACCCCTCCGCTGCGGGAGGCGTTGAGCCTCCCCCAGACGAACAACCAATCAGACGAACAACTGATCAGACCACCGAATCGTCAGCGGCGCCGGCCAGGCATACCGAGCCACGGAATCATCGGCATATTGGCCGGTGGTGCCACCGTCCCCGGCCTGGCCTTGATCGACACACTGCCGTTAGTCTGACAGACGGTCTTGGTCGCCGCGTCCTGGCATGTCGGGCGGGCCGCGGCATTCGGGGCGCACAGCCCCGCCGCAACGGCCAAGCCCACCAACAGTGTTGCCGCTTTGGCCGGGCTGCTCATAGTGTAGCTCACTTTCCGGGCGTCCGCCGGGGTCGCTGAACGCGGTGTGATCGGATCACTCATCGTTACAGTTCGACACGACGACGACCGCGTCGGGACCCTCGGGTGTGCCGTTGGCCTCGGCCCGACGGAGAGCATCCTGCTTGGCTTCCTCGACGGTCGCACCCGCGCCGCCGGCCACCACGTCGGTGGCATCTGAGGCTACCGAGACGATGCAGAGGTCATCGTTGGTGACCTCATCGGCGGTGCATTCCACCCCACCGGCATCCTGACAGGCCTTGATCACCGTCGCCGATGCCTCCTCGTTGGTCGCCCCACTGGCAACGAAACCGACGAGGGTGTTGGTGGCGGGATCGGAATCGCCTGCCGGGTCGAGGAACTCTCCGGTACCGACAGCGACCGAGGGGTCCTGGGGGTCGATGTACTTGCTGGGATCGAATTCCGGAGCCTTGGTTTCGGGGGCCGAGGTTTCGGCGGCTGTGGTCTCGCTCGCCGTGGATTCCGCTGCGGGGGTTTCCGACTTGCTGCAACCTGAGACGGTTCCGCCGGCGAGCACACCCGCCGCCAAAACTGCCCACACCACACGCGATTTCGCCATGCCGTCCTCTCCTCAGGGGGTCGCCCAGAGCGTACAAGATGGATGAGCCGCTCGCCAGGTGACGGTCAGGCTCAGGTGACCAGTGTCAGCGACGTGGAACGGCGCAGTTTGCCCGACGGGGTCTTCGGGATGGTGCCCGGGCCCAGCACGACCACGTTGCGCGGGCGCACATCGACCTCCGCGACCACCTCGTGGGCGACCTGCTGCTCGATCCGGCGCACCTCGGCGGGGTTCTCCCACTCGTTGGACTCCACAGCCACCGCGAACGTCTCCCGGGAGTGGCCGGCGTCCATCCGGACCGCCACCGCGCAGCCCGGCCGCACACCCTGGACCCGGCCCGCGGCACGTTCGATATCGGTCGGGTAGATATTGCGGCCCGCCATGATGATGACGTCCTTGACCCGGCCGCAGACCACGACGTGACCCTCTTCGGTGAGGTAGCCCAGGTCCCCGGTGTCATACCAGCCGTTATCGTCCTGCGCCGGCACGAAACCACCCATGGTCAGATAGCCGGGGGTCAGCGACTCGCCCTTCAGTTCGATGATTCCGACACCCCGGGCCGGTAGCAGGGTGCCGTCCTCGTCGACGATGCGCGCCTCGAGATCGCGCAACAGCGGACCGAGGGTGGCCAGCCGCCGGGTATTGCCCTTGGCCGCCGGCACGGCGCGGCGCAGCGCGGCCAGCAGGTCGGCGTCGACCTCGTCAACCACCAGCCCGGCGCCGCATTCGGAGAACGAGACGGCCAGCGTCGTCTCGGCCATGCCGTAGGCCGGCAGGATGGCGTCGGACCGCAGCCCGAACGGTTTACCCGCCTCCAGCAGGTCCTCGACATCGGCCGGTTCCACCGGCTCGGCCCCGGACAGGGCGAACCGCAACGTCGACAGATCGAAGTCGCCCGACTTCGCCTGGCGGCGCAGGCGCTTGCCGAACAATGCGTAGGCGAAGTTGGGTGCGGCGGTCATGGTGCCCTGATACTTGTCGATGAGCTTCGCCCACAGCAGGGTGTCGCGCAGGAAGTCCATCGGGGTGACCTTGACCAACTCCGCACCGAAATACATGGGGATGGTCAGGAAGCCCACCATGCCCATATCGTGGAAGCAGGGCAACCAGCTGACCATGACGTCGGTCTCGACGTCGTACTCCGCGCCGATGAACATCGCCTCGGCGTTGGAGTAAATATTGCGATGGGTGATGATGACGGCCTTCGGCGACCCGGTCGACCCGGACGTCAGCTGCATCAGTGCGACATCGTCCTCACCGGTTTCCACCGGGTCCACCGGCTCGGCGGCGAGCAGTTCTTCCACCGTCAGCACGGTGATGCCGCGCTCGGTCAGCACCGGGGCGGCCGCCAGGAACGGGTCGGAGATGACGACGGCCTTGGCCTCGATCATGTCGATGACATTGGTGGTGTCCTCGGCCCAGTGCACCAGGTCGGTGCGCGGGGTGGGCTGGTGCAGCATGGTCAGGCTGGCACCGCGCATCCACAGCCCCTGGGCGGTGGGAGCGATCTCGACCGGCACCCCGGCCAGCACTCCGACCGCGTCACCGGGGCCCACTCCGGCGGCCGCCAGCCCGCCGGCGATGCGCCGCGCGCGCTCGTGCACCTCAAGCCAGGTATGCCGAACCGGCTCGTGGGGCTCCCCGGTCACCATGCCCTTGGCACTGGTCGTGGCGTTGTGAAACATCTTGTCGGTGAATCGACTCACGACGACCTCCTCGGGTCCCGGTGCGGCGTCAACGGCGCGTTCGCCCGGTTATTGATGCTCCGCCCGTCGCGGTGTGTCGCATAATCGGCACGCCCGCACGACCGGGAAGCTTTTCGGTCTCGAATCGGTGATGGCCCGTTGCCAAGAGCCCGCCTGCCACGAGATCGCCCACCGGTCTCGGTGGGCGATCCGCAGACGCGCAGTATCGGGCCGCTGATGTCACCGCGCATCATCTTAAACTTCCCTTAGATTTCTGGCCACCCTCGGAGGCAAATTCGTCGGGCGTGTCACCGGGCATGGGACAGGGCATGACGCATCCGGGGCTCCTCATGTCGGCAGGACGCGGGCGCCGTGCACCGGCCCACTGGCCACCCGCACCGTCCGACACACTCCGGCGCCGGCCAGTTCACTGCCGATATCCAGGGCGGCCTCGGCGGAGGCGCACAGGAACGCGCAGGTCGGTCCCGAGCCGGACACGATGCCGGCCAGCGCACCCGCCTCGACCCCGGCCCGCAGCGTGCGGCGCAGGTTGGGCCGCAGACTGATCGCCGCCGGCTGCAGGTCGTTGCCCAGCAGTGGGGCCAGCACACGCGGATCACCCGACGACAGCGCCGTCATGAGGGGTTCAGGACTGGACAGCTCCGGCGGATGCCCCGATTCCCGCAGCCGGTCTATCTCCGCGTAGACCGCCGCTGTCGGCAACCCACCCACTCCGAAAGCCAGCACCCAGTCGAAGGTGCTGCGGGCCAGCACCGTGGTCAGCTCCTCGCCGCGGCCGGTTCCCAGGGCAGTCCCGCCATGGAGCGCGAAGGGGACGTCGCTGCCCAGTTCGGCGGCCATCGCATGCAGGTCCCGGCGCGGAACGCCGAGTTCCCACAGCTCGTTCATCCCGACCAGCACCGCGGCCGCATCGGCACTGCCGCCGGCCATACCGCCGGCAGCCGGGATGGACTTGTCGATGATGATTTCGACATCGGGGGCTCGTCCGACATGCTCGGCCATCAACGCGGCGGCCTGCCATGCCAAATTGCGCTCATCGGTCGGGATCTCGTCGGCGCCCTCCCCGACGAGTTTCAGCGAGAGCAGATCGGCGCTCCGGAGGGTGACGTCGTCGGACAGCGAGACGGCGTGGAAGACAGTGGTCAATTCGTGATAGCCGTCCGGCCGACGGTCACCGACGCCGAGGTGCAGATTGACCTTGCCGGGAACCCGCACGGTCACCGATGCGGTTGGCACCCAATCCGTAGCGATCTCGCCGTTACCGCCCATCATCGGAGGGTAACGGCCGGCCGGGCGGCGGTCCGTGCGCGTCTTCCCGCTCAGCGGCAGATCGCGGGGCGCTATCGGCCGAGACCGCCGTGCCGGAACGTTGCAGCAGCCGGACGAAGTCGTCGATCGTCAGCGTCTCACCGCGCCGCGCCGGATCGATACTGGCCGACAACAGCCGCTCGGCGGACGCGTTACCGGATCCCGCCCACTCCAGGAACGCGTTGCGCGCGGTCTTGCGCCGCTGCGCGAATCCAATATCGACCAGAGCGAAGACCTGCCGGCGGAACTCCTCGTCGGCCGGCCAGGGCGCGCTCTCGTGGCGGTCGATGCGCACCAGGCCCGAATACACCCTCGGGATCGGCCAGAACACCGTCGGCGACACCATGCCACAGCGGCGGACGCCGCCGAAGAAACGCATCTTGGCACTGGGAACACCGTATTTCTTACCACCGGGCTCGGCGGCCAGTCGCTCGGCAACCTCAGCCTGCACCATCACCAGGGCGGTCCGGATGGTGGGGAACTCGGAGAACAGATGTATCAGCGCCGGGACGGCGATGTTGTAAGGAAGATTCGCCACCACCGCGGTGGGTTGCTCGGCCAGATCGGCGGGCCGCAGGCCGAGCACATCCTGATTGAGAACGGTCAACCGGTGAATCTCACTGTGCGAGTGCTCGGCGATCGTCTTCGGAAGCCGCCCAGCGAGCACCGGGTCGATCTCGACAGCGGTAACGGTGGCGCCGCGCTCGAGCAGTGCCAGAGTCAGCGATCCCAGCCCGGGGCCGACCTCGAGCACGTGGTCGGACTTGACGATCTCGGAGGACGACACGATACGGCGCAGAGTGTTGGCATCATGAACGAAGTTCTGCCCCAGCGCCTTACGGGGCCGGAAGTCCAAATCTTTTGCGACGGAACGAATCTCGGTGCGAGTCAGTAGCCGAATCGTCACGACGCCGCAGCCCCGCAAGTAGGCCAGGCGCCCCAGCCCTGCCTGCTCTGCGTCACTTGGGCGATGGCGATCTGCTCCTCCCTGGTTGCCAGATCTGCTCTTTCAGCGTAACGCAGACCGCCGTTCGCCCTCCATGTGTTGATGTCGAACTGCACACCCCCGTAGTACCCGTTCCCGGTATTAATCGCCCAGTTACCGCCGGATTCACACGCGGCGATGGCATCCCAGATGACGCCGTTGACGACCGGCGGGACTTCGGTACCGGGTTTTGCCCCGACCCGCAGTACGGAGTCGCGAGCCGGGGCGATGATGACGTTGGCCACCGGCAGCCGGCCGGTCTCCGCGCCGTTGACGGTCGCCACAGCAAAAGTGATCTCCTGCTGCCCGGGTGAGCCGGGATCCTCGACCACCCGTCGGCTCATGTTCATGGTGGGGTCTTCGATCCGCTGCACGAAGGGTTCCAGGGGTGCTCGTTCGGTCACCTTCTGGACCCGCGTCCGCGTCACCTGGATCCGCATATCATCGACTACCGGCGCGGAGGCGGCCGGAACGCTCGTATCGCGCTGCAGCAACGGGACGCCGGCGGCGGCGAGTAACGATCCGACGTCGGGTGCGGCCAGCCGTACAGTGCTGACCCTACCGCCGTCGTCGATCTGAACGGTCTTGGCGCTGACCAACGGCAGGGCCATCCCGGCCAGCGGTACGCGGCTACCGCGCGAAGCCTCGGCCGGGGCCGTGTCGGCCAACGACAGCTCAGCCAGCGCCTCATCAACAGTGGCGGCCGTAGTCCAGACCTCGCGGGCTGGTTGGCCGTCCAGTGAGATCTCGACGGTCCGGCCGCGGCGCAGCACGATCGCCTGCATATCGCCGACCCGTTGACCGGCCGCGGGAACCAACTCGTCGCGGTCGGAGACGGTGTAGCCGTTCTCTTCGACGATATCGGCCACCCGGGACTTCATCGTGGTCACCGTCATCGCGGTGCCGTCGACGTTCAACGTGACGGTCTTGCGGGCGGCGATCGCCATTCCGCCGGCGGCGATCAGCGTAACCAGCAGCGCGGCGACGATAAGACGCAGCGCAGGTGACGATGACTCCTGCAGTCTGGTCAGCGCATTCATTGGATATCCCGGCCTCAATAGCAACGGAGGCCGGCTCAGCAGCCTCAAGGTCACCAGAAGGTAACGAAACGATCCGCACGCGGGCAACCCGAAAGGGACACTCTCAGCGGACCCTCAGCCCAGACCGTAGACGCGACGCGCCGTGCGCGCGGACTCCTCGGCGATGTGCTCGGCGGGCAGCTGCAGCAATTCGGCGAGGGCGCGCACCGTATAGGGCAGACAGTACGGCTCGTTGGGCGCACCCCGGAACGGATGCGGGGTCAGGAAAGGCGCGTCTGTCTCCACGAGCATTTGCCCGGGCGGGATAAGCGCCGCCGCGGCCCGTAGCTCGTGTGCGTTGCGGAAGCTGACGGTGCCGGAAAGGCTGAGAATCCAACCCGCGTCGAGACAACGCCGGGCCATCTCCGGGCCGGATGAGAAGCAGTGGAAGATGACCGTCTCCGGCGCCCCTTCGGCGCACAGTACGTCGAGCACGTCGGCGTCGGCGTCACGGTTGTGGATCATCAGGGGTTTGCCGATGCGCTTGGCCAGGTCGATATGCCAGGCGAACGCCTCCCGCTGGGTGCGCGGCTGGGCGCAGCCGTCGAGTTTCCCCGGCCAGTACAGGTCCATCCCGGTCTCGCCGATTGCCACCACCCGCGGCCGGGTTGCGAGGTTCTCGATCTCGGCACGCGCGGCGTCGCCCCTGGGCCCGGTCAGGGCATCGGCCCGAGTCGGGTGCAACGCGACGGCCGCGTAGACCCGGTCATCCCACTGGCTGGCGCCGGCCGCCCACCGGGCCGAGTCGAGGTCATCGGCAATCGTGACCATCGCGACCACGCCGACCTTCTCGGCGCGGTCGGCGATGGCACGCACGTCCTCGGCAGTGCGGGCACCACACGCGTCCAGGTGGGTGTGCGCGTCGATCAGCGGCGCCAGCGGCGAAGGTGGCGGCGGCGCGGCGCGCTCGGAACGCTTCGAACTCACCGGCACACCGTAAACCTCCATCGAACCCCACCGAATAGGGTGAGTCCGCCATGACCGAACCGTTCTATGTGACCACCGCGATCGCCTACCCGAACGGCGCACCGCATGTCGGACACGCCTACGAGTACGTCGCCACCGACGCGATCGCCCGGTTCAAGCGGCTGGACGGCTTCGATGTGCGCTTCCTGACCGGCACCGACGAGCACGGGCTGAAGATGGCCCAGGCCGCCGCCGCCGCGGGGATGACGACCGCCGACTTCGCCCGGCGTAATTCCGACGCCTTTGAGCGACTGCAGGAGATGCTGAACATCTCCTTCGACCGTTTCGTGCGCACCACCGATCCGGACCATTACGCGGCATCGACGGCAATCTGGCAGCAGATGGCCGAGCGCGGCGATATCTATCCGGATACCTATGCCGGGTGGTACTCGGTGCGCGACGAGCGATTCTTCACCGAGGCCGAGACCATCATCAACGGTGACGGCATTCGGGTCGCGGCCGAGACCGGCACCCCGGTGACCTGGACCGAGGAGCAGACCTATTTCTTCCGACTGTCCGCCTACGCCGACCGCCTGCTGACCCACTACGCCCGCCATCCGGAGTTCATCGCACCCGAGGCCCGCCGCAACGAGGTGGTGAACTTCGTCTCGGGGGGTCTGCGCGACCTGTCGATCTCACGCACCTCGTTCGATTGGGGGGTGCCGGTGCCGGGCGACCCCGACCACGTGATGTACGTCTGGGTCGACGCTCTGACCAATTACCTGACCGGTGCCGGGTATCCCGATACCTCCTCGGCGATCTACCAGCGATTTTGGCCCGCCGATCTGCACATGATCGGTAAGGACATCATCCGATTCCATACCGTGTACTGGCCGGCATTTCTGATGTCGGCCGGAATCCCGTTGCCGCGCCGGGTCTTTGCGCACGGATTCTTGTACAACCGGGGCGAGAAGATGAGCAAATCGGTGGGGAACGTCGTGGATCCGGTCTCCCTGGTGGAGACGTTCGGCGTCGACCAGGTCCGCTATTTCCTGCTGCGCGAGGTGCCCTTCGGTCAGGACGGCAGCTACAGCGAAGACGCCATCATCGCCCGGATCAACACCGATCTCGCCAACGAACTGGGCAACCTCGCGCAGCGGTCGCTGTCGATGGTCGCCAAGAACCTCGGAGCCCAGATTCCCGAACCCGGCGAAGTCAGCGCCGAGGACGAGGAACTGCTGGCCATCGCCGGCGCCCTGCTGCCGCGGGTGCGCGCGGCCTTCGACGAGCAGGCCATGCATCAGGGTCTTGAGGCGATCTGGCTGATGTTGGGCGCGGCCAACCGGTACTTCTCGGCCCAACAGCCGTGGGTGCTGCGAAAATCCGACACCGAAGCCGATCAGACCCGCTTCCGCACCGTGCTCTACACCACACTGGAAGCGGTGCGGATCGCGGCGGTGCTGGTCCAGCCGGTGATGCCGAACTCAGCCTCCCGGCTGCTCGATCTGCTCGGACAGCCGGCCGACTGCCGCGACTTCGCGTCGCTGGCACAGCGCATGGCGCCGGGTACCGAACTCCCGGCCCCCACCGGGGTGTTCCCCCGTTACGAGGCTCCGGCCCGCTAACCGCGTTCAACGGCGACGTTCCCCGAATGTCCCGGGGCTCCGCCGAACTTTGCGTCTGCCTGCCGGAGGCAGCAAGCTGTATCGATGCTGACCGAGCGACTGGGAGCGCTGGGGACGGCCGCCGCCGTGCTGCGCGCGGTCGACGCGGGGACGCGCCGCGCCGGCCTGGCGCCGCCGGCCGCGCTGATCGGCGACTGGTTCGGCTCGGCCGCGGTGATCGCCCCCAGCGTCGCGTTGCTGCCCGCCGACCCGGCCGCCGTGTTCGACGTCCGACCAGGCACCCGAACGGATGCGGTCGGCGGCGGCTGGATCGGCTACCTGTCCTACCCCGATGGCTCCGGCAATGGGAACCCACCGCGTATCCCCGAGGCCGCCGGCGGCTGGACCGACTGCGTGCTTCGACTCGACCGCGGTGATTGCTGGTGGTACGAGAGCCTGTCCGGAGCCCCGGTACCTGGCTGGCTTACCGGTGCGCTTGCCGCCGAGGCACCGGCGAGGCCCTGCGCGATCGATTGGGCCGGGCCGGATTTCGGGAGTCACCGCCGCGGGATCCTGTCATGTCTTGACGCCATCGGCCTCGGTGAGGTGTACCAAGCCTGCGTATGCACCCAATTCACCGGCACCCTGCACGGGTCGGCGCTGGATTTCTTCGCGGACGCGGTTGGGCGCACGGCACCGGCGCGGGCCGCCTACCTCACCGGAGACTGGGGTGCGGTCGCCTCGCTGTCGCCGGAGTTGTTCCTGCGCCGGTCCGGCGATGCCATCACCTCCAGTCCGATCAAGGGCACTCTGCCGCTGCACGCCGAGCCCGCCGACTTGCGGGAGTCGGTCAAGGACGTGGCCGAGAACATCATGATCGTCGACCTGGTCAGAAACGACCTCGGCCGGATCGCGGACGTCGGCTCGGTGACGGTCCCCGAATTGCTGGCGGTACGTCCCGCGCCGGGGGTGTGGCATCTGGTCTCGACGGTCGGCGCGCGGGTTCCGGCAGCGGTGTCGACGCCGGCGGTGCTGGCCGCGACCTTTCCTCCGGCATCGGTCACCGGGACTCCGAAAGCCCGTGCACGGCAGCTTCTTTCGCAGTGGGAGCCGCGGCGGCGAGGCGTATACTGCGGCACCCTGGGGCTGGCCTCCCCCATCGCGGGCTGCGAACTCAACGTCGCGATCCGCACGGTGGAGTTCGACGCGCATGGCGGGGTGGTGCTGGGCGTCGGGGGCGGTATCACCGCCGACTCCGACCCGGCCGCGGAATGGCAGGAGTGCCTACACAAGGCCGCCCCGATCCTGGGCCCACCCGGTGCTCAGCTCTCCCGGGCGCGCAGCACGGCATCGTAGAGTTCGCGCCGCGACGGCGCACCCGGATGCGCGGCCACCACCGTTGCGCAGGCATCTTTAACCCGCATACCGTCCTGCACCAACGCCATCACAGCGGCCAGCAACTCGTCGGGATCCGCTACCGGTGTGGCACCGTCCAGCACCACGGTGACCTCGCCGAGAACCCCCTCGGCGGCCCACTCCGCGAGTTCACCGAGCGTTCCCCGGCGGATCTCCTCGTGGACCTTCGTCAGTTCCCGGCACACCGCGGCCCGGCGCTCGGCGCCCAGCTGCGTGCAGGCGTCGCGCAAACAGTCCCCGAGCCGACGCGGCGACTCGAAGAACACCACGGTGCGGGTTTCGGCTGCCAGCCCGGCAAGCCAGCCACGCCGCGCCGTCGGTTTTCGCGGGGCGAAACCCTCGAAGCAGAACCGGCCGGAGGGCAATCCCGAAACGGCCAACGCGGTGGTGACCGCCGACGGCCCGGGCAGGCAGGAAACCGGCCAACCCCCGGCGATACAGGCCGCGACGATCCGGTAGCCGGGGTCGTTTATGAGCGGCATCCCGGCATCGCTGACCACGAGCACGGTGGCCCCGGCCGCGATATCGGCGACCAGCGTGGGCACCCGGGATTGCTCGTTCTCGTCGAACAGGCTGACGACCCTGCCACCGATCGTCACGCCCAGCGACCTCGCCAGCATCCGGATCCGTCGAGTGTCCTCGGCCGCCACGACGTCGGCATCAGACAGGGCGTCGATCAGGCGTTTCGAAGCATCGGATGGCTGGCCGAGCGGGGTGGCGGCGAGGAGCAGGCGGCCGGATGTCATACCGGACACCCTACGATTGGCGGGCAATGACCATGACCGCTGACGATCTCGGGACGCCCGGGCGCCCCGCCCCCGTCATCAGCCCGGAACCTCTGGTTCCGGTCGCAGACTTCGGCCCCGCCGACCGCATACAGGGCTGGGCGGCGACGTCGGTGATCGCCGCGCTGGCCGCGCTGACCAGATTCATGAACCTGGGCTCCCCCACCGATGCCGGGACACCGATTTTCGATGAGAAGCATTACGCGCCGCAGGCCTGGCAACTGCTGCACAACTACGGCGTGGAAGACAACCCCGGGTTCGGTCTGGTGGTGCACCCGCCCCTGGGCAAACAGCTGATCGCGATCGGCGAGGCGCTCTTCGGCTACACCGGACTGGGCTGGCGGTTCAGTGGCGCAGTGTTCGGGGTGATCCTGGCGGTGCTGGTGATGCGCACCGCGCGCCGGATCAGCCGGTCGACGCTGATCGGTTCCATCGCCGGGCTGCTGGTCATCGCCGACGGTGTCAGCTTCGTCGCCGCGCGCACCGCACTGCTCGATATCTTCATGACCGTCTTCGTCGTCGGGGCGTTCGGCGCTCTGATGGTCGATCGCGATCAGGTCCGCCGGCGGCTGGAGATCGCGCGACGACAGGGCCGGATCGCCGAGACCCCGTGGGGTCCGAGGCTCGGCGTGCGCTGGTGGCGATTCGGCGCCGGCGTGCTGCTCGGACTGGCATTCGCGACGAAATGGTCGGGGCTCTACTACATCGCCTTCTTCGGGCTGATGTCGCTGGGCATGGACGTCGCGGCACGGCGGGCCTACCGGGTGCCGCGGCCGTGGGCCGGGACGCTACGTCGCGATACCGGCCCGGCCGCATATGTCCTGGGTCTGATTCCCGCCGGTATCTACCTACTCGCCTATGCGCCGTGGTTCGCCTCCGAGACGGCAATCAATCGCTATGAGGTGGGCCAGTCGATTGGGGAGCGGCAATGGTGGCAGCCGCCGGATGCCATCCGGTCTCTGTGGCACTACACCTACCGGGCTTTTGATTTCCATTCCACGCTGACGAACTCCGCCGGCAACCACCATCCGTGGGAATCGAAGCCCTGGACCTGGCCGATGTCGCTACGACCGGTGCTGTACGCCATCGACAACCAGGATGTTCCCGGCTGCGGGGCGTCATCCTGTGTCAAGGCGGTCATGCTGGTCGGAACCCCGACGATGTGGTGGGTGGCCGTGCCGGTGCTGCTGTACGCCGCGTGGCGGTCACTGGTCCGGCGCGACTGGCGCTACGGCGTCGTGCTGGTGGGGTACCTGGCGGGTTGGCTGCCGTGGCTGGTCAACGCCGACCGGCAGATGTACTTCTTTTACGCCGTTCCGCTGGCGCCGTTCCTGATGATGGCGATCGCGCTGATCCTGGGGGACATCCTCTATCAGCCGACCCGCAACCCGGAGCGGCGGACCCTCGGCCTGATCGCGGTCAGTTGCTACCTGGCCCTGGCGATCACCAATTTCGCCTGGCTGTTCCCCATTCTGACCGGCATCCCCGTTTCGCAGGCTACCTGGAATTTAGAGATGTGGCTTCCTAGCTGGCGGTGATCGGCGGCGAGTCCAACCCGCACGAGATCGACACCAAGGCTGCCGATACCAGCTTATCCACAGCCCTGGGGTCGATGTGAAGACTTGGCGCCGCGCGGCGGCGCACCATCGGTGCCCATGGCCTTCCTCGGCAGTGAAGCCCTGCGCAGCGGGCGACTCACCAGGGGGCAACTGCGCTGGAATTACACCGCCGTCCATCCCGATGTCTACATCGACAAGGATGCCCGGCGATCGCTGCGGGTGAACACAGCCGCCGCCGCGCTCTGGGTGCCGGGCGGCATCATCACCGGCCGGGCCGCGGCAGCTCTGCATGGGGCCGGATTCGTCGATGAAGACACTCCCATCGAGGTCATCGGCCGCAGTCGACGGCCCCGCCCCGGTGTCATCGTTCGTTCCGAACGTATCGCCGATGACGAGACGACGACCTCGGCGGGCCTGAGAGCCAGCACACCCGCCCGGACGGCTCTGGACCTCGCCCGACATCTCTCCCGGACGCAGGCCCTCGTGCATCTCGACGCGCTGGCGGCCGCGACGGGTATCACCCCGCATCAGGTGCGCACCCTGGCCGATCGCTATCCCGGCGCCCGCGGTGTGCGACTGGCCCGGGATCGGGTTGCGCTGCTGGATCCGGGGGCCCAGTCGCCCCGCGAGTCCTGGCTACGCCTGCTGGTGATGGACGCGGGTTTCCCCAGGCCGCAAACCCAGATCGGGGTGTTCCATCGCGGTTTCACCGCCTTCATCGACATGGGCTGGAAAGAGTTGAAGATAGGCCTGGAATACGACGGCGAAACACACCTCGCGGACCGGCACCGGTTCGTCAGGGACATCGGCCGCTACGAGACCTTGAGTCAGCTGGGCTGGCTGATCATCCGCGTGGTCAAGGAGCACAGCCGGACCTTCATCCTGCACCGCTTGCATGAGGCGTTCCGGCGCCGTTGCCCGTCACGAAATCCACCTGAGGGCTGCGGCCCGGGCAAGGATCACAGCCCTGGTGTCGACCCCGCGGCATAGCGCTCACAGCGGGTCACGTGCGGTCGGGCAGGACATACACCGCGGACCGCCCCGACCGGTGCCCAACTCGGAAGCCTCAATGGGCAGCACCTCGATCCCCGCGTCGGCCAAGCGGGCGTTGGTCTCGGTGTTGCGGTCGTAGGCCACCACGACGCCGGGCGCAAGCGCGAGCGTGTTGTTGCCGTCGTCCCACTGCTCGCGTTCCGCGGTCACCGGGTCGAGTCCGGTGTCGATGACCCGCAACCGGTCGATCCCCATCGCGTCGGCCGCGGCCACGACGAAGGGCTTCTCATCGAGGATCCGCACCCCATCGGGGGTGCGTTTGATAGCGAATGCTCCAAGCGTGTCCTGGACGGCCGGATACATCACCACCGCGTCGACATCCACCATGGTGCATACGGTGTCCAGGTGCATGGTCGCGCGTTGCTGGACGATCGGCACAGCCAACACGGTATGCGCCAGATCATCCTCGAAGAGGCTGCGCGCCAACGCCTCGGCGCCGGCGGCCGTGGTGCGCTCCCCCACGCCGACCGCCACCACACCGGGACCGAGTAGCAGCACATCGCCGCCCTCGACCGGGGCGGAGTGCGATTCGTAGGCCCGTCGCACACCAAGGAAACGGGGGTGATGTGCATAGACCAGATCGGTCAGTGACGTTTCACGGATCCTGGCCGGCAGGGCCAGCGAGGTGATGGCGAAACGGGGCCCGATCCAGAAGGACGAGTCCCGGGTGAACAGCAGGTTCGGCAGCGGGTCGATGACGAAATCACCGCCGTCGTGCATGCGCCGCACCAACGAGCTGTCGCCGCGGGCGCCGAACGGCAGTTCGGTGAACGTCAATCCCGCCATCAGCACATGCGCCAGGTCCTCGGCGCGCAGTCCGCGAAGGTAAGCCGAAAGCTCCTGGGCCAGCGGTTCACCGAGCCGTCGGATATCGACGGCGGCGGCGATACCTTGCATCCTGGCCGCCCCGCTGACCAGTGCCTCGGCGAGCAGTTCCGCTAGCAGCAGCACTTCGACGCCCCGGGAGCGCAGCAACGCCGCGAAAGCGTCGTGCTCCTCCTGGGCCCGGGACACCCAGGGCAGACCGTCGAAAAGCAGCGCATCGTTATTGCGCGGAGTGAGCCGATTCAGCTCATCGCCCGGCCTGTGCAGGATGACCGAACGCAGCGTGCCCACTTCGGAGTCCACCCCGAGTACGGTTCCGGTCACAGGGAGCACCGTAGCGCCCAGCGCGGCGAATGCGCAGCGATCGAACGTGTGTGCGATAGTGTGGCCGAGTGTCCATAACGGTTCAGGGCCGACTATTCGAGCATCGCGAACGACGGGACCTCGGCGACGGAGCGTGGATCGAAATCCGGTCCGGCTGGGCGGAGGATCCCGATGCGACTTTCGGTGACCTGCTCGCGGCGGTGGCCTGGCGGTCTGAACGCCGTCAGATGTACGACCGGGTGCTCACCGTGCCGCGGTTGGTGAGTTTCTGCGACCTGGCCAGCGGCCCGGCGCCGCATCCGGCGGTGGCCCGACTGCGCCGACGTCTCAACGATGTTTACGCCGGCGAACTCGGTGAGCCGTTCACCTCAGCGGGGTTCTGCCTGTATCGCGATGGCGCCGACAGCGTGGCCTGGCATGGCGACACCCTCGGACGCGGGAGTACCGAGGACACCATGGTCGCCATCGTCAGTCTGGGTGCCTCCCGCCTCTTCGCCATGCGACCGCGCCGTGGCGGCACCTCGCTGCGACTTCCGCAGCATCACGGCGACCTGTTGGTCATGGGCGGATCCTGCCAGCGCACCTGGGAGCATGCCGTGCCCAAGACGGCGACGCCGAGTGGGCCGCGGATCAGCGTCCAGTTCCGCCCACACGGTGTGCGTTGACGACAACGCGGCCCGTTCATCCTTCCGTCAGCGCCGCACGGCATTCACCCCGGCGATGAGAAGATCGCGGGCCCGCTGCGTGTTGACCGCCACCGTCGGCTTGCCCGGCAGCACAAGCGGGTTCGCGGTGACGATCACCTGGTAATCACCGAAATGGGCAGAGTAGTTGAAGATCTCACCGGTGCGGGGTTTGTCCTCGGACACAGCCTGTATCACCCGGCGCACCCCGATCGTCTTCGTCCCGTCGATCCTTGGTGCCTCGACCGATTCCACCGTTCCGCGGACCGCACCACCGCTGAAAGCGACCTTGCGGCAGTCCGGACCCGGCTCGGTGACCGGTACCGGCTCGTTGGTCTGCACGGCGATGACGATGAAACGGTTACCTTCGCCCTCCGCGGCGATCGCCGCCATATTGCCCTCGGTTCCGGTCGGCACCACCTGTCCGGATGCGAACCGCCCACAGTCGGCGGGTTCGAAGGTCACCCCGTCCGGAAGTCGTTGACCAGTAAGGAGTTTAGGATCGATCCCGGTCGGGGCTACTTCGGTGACATTGAACTGCGGACCGAAACTGGACTTCAGTTCCGCGATCCGGGCAATATCCGCGCTCGGCGCACCGGCGCCGCAGCCGATCAGCGCGCTCGCAGCCGGCAACGTCATGACAACGGTGCGGATCAACACCGACCACAACTTACCGGACAGGGTGCGCACCGGGAATCAGCCGCGCAGCTCTGTCACGGTGGTGGCGAGCAGTTCCGATACCCAACCGGATCCGAGTGGCGGGTACGGAGATCCCGGGTCGGTGACCAGCGTGACGCTAACGACGTGGCGGTCGAAATAGGTTACCGCAGTGTGGATATCGGCGGTGGTCTCGCTGCCGGATTCGACGACGGTTCGGGCCACCGCCCGCCAGGCCAGCGTCTGCGCGCGCTCGATGGACGGGCCATCGGTACGGACCACCTCAGCCGTGGTGTGCCCGAAACTCATCGCCCAACGCTCGCATTGGCCGAGCAGCTCGGCCGTCGGCGCGCCGTCGGGCCTGATGGCTGAGACGACGAAGACAGCCCCCCCGGGACCCGATGCCGAGAGACCACGAGCGGCACGGTCAGCGGGGGCGGGGTCGGCCAACAGCCCGCACTGCGCCGGGTCGGCGGCCCAGCCCCCGCCGAACCCCCACAGTGCTGCTGCGCTCAACGGGCCGGCCAGCTCACCTACCTCGTAGTCGTCCGGTAATGCCGCGCGGACCCGGATAATATTGGCCTGGTTGACCTTCGGCGGCGATGGGGCCGACCCAGAGGACACAGACAGTGTCGACGGATACGGAGGCTCAGAGGCCGATCCGCAGCCTGCGAGGGCGGTAAAAGCCGCCAAAGCGGAGCTCAGCACCACCCACCGGTGCACGTTCAGCGGTTGAGCCGCCAGATATCGCCGGTCATCACCGTCGCGAAGCCGCACCACAGCGGGTACGGCGCCAGGGCGGCACCGAGCTTGGGATCGACTTCGGCGGTCCGGCGAACCAGGTCGGCGCTGCTCACTGTCAGCGCGGCGGCAGCCACCACCGCCGGGCCGAGTTTGTTCATCTTGAAGAACACCCAGCTCCATCCGGCATTGAGAACCAGGTTCGTTCCCAGCGCGGCGATGTACCCGCCCGCCTTGCCATTCTCGCCGTCGACACGGAGCCGCTCGATGGCCGCCGCGGAGGTGGTGGCGAGGTCGACGTAGAGCGCTGTCCAGGCAATCGGAAAAACCGCGTTCGGCGGCACGTATCCGGGTTTGCGAATTTTGGTGTACCACCCCTGAACACCTTCCCGGCTGGCCACGCTTCCCGCGACGGCCGCCGCCGCGGTGGCCAGTCCGGTGCCGACGAGTATTTTGCGCATCGGCTCACGGTACCGCGTGGGCGGCTCACGGCAGTGGACTCTGCGCTTCGTTTCGTCGGCACGGCTGGAAAGTCGGACGGCAAAGAACGATGCGCTTTTCGTGCTCGAGCTCAACGCCGACACCCCGGCGGGCCAGGAGCAGGCTGTCCAGCGACGTCGCCCGGGTGATTCGGCCCGCTCAGTTGACCGTCGCGCGCAGGACCTGCCGGGCCATGACACGGATGTCCCGCGCGAGTCTCGGGTCGATGCGCAGCCGGTCCGCGGCCGGAACCTGGAATTCGGCTGTCACTACCCCGGGTTCATCGCGTTCCCACTGAGCACCGAACCTATCGAGGATGGCCCGCATCGGGTGGTTCTCCGCCAGCAGCCTGGCGGTGAACCTGTGTACACCGCCGACCCGGGCGGCGATCGCGATAGCATCCATCAGGAAGCTGCCGATCCCGCGGCCCTGATAGTCATCGGCGACGATGAAGGCGATCTCGGCGGTCGTCGGGTTCTCGACATCCCGGACGAAGCGGACATCGGCGACCACCGGCCCGTCGGTTCCGTCAACCAGAACCCAGACGAAATGGTCCACATAATCGACCTGGAACAAGTAGTTCATCAACGCCGGGCTCGGCGCTCGGGTGGACATGAAACGTCGATAGAGGGTGTCGCTGGAGAACTCCACCGAGGGGTGGGTCGATCGTTCGCTGTCCCCGGGGAGAACCGGCCGCAACATCAGGTCTGCACCACCGGCGAAACCGATCGCGATGGGACTGATGAAAGCTGCCAGACGCTGCCGAACCGTGCGAACCAGCCGGTCGCTGACCCCTGGCAGATCGGCCATCACGCCGAAGGCCTTCACGTCGCCGAGGTAGCCGGACAGCGGTTCGGTCGCGATCACGGTGGCGGTCCGCGGCTTGTCGCGCAACAGCGCGATCTCGCCCACGATTACTCCCGGGCCGAGCGAATCGAGAAAGATCTCACCATCATCGCCGAGATGGTTCACTTCGCCGGCCCCGGAGTAGATCAGGATGAAGAACACCGCCGGTTCGCCCTGGCGCATCAGCACCTGCCCCGGTTCGGCCCGCACCGGTCGCAATCGCTCGGCCAGCACCGCCAGCTGGTCGGCGGAGCAGCCCTCGAAAAGCTCCATCTCGGCAAGGCCATCGGCGCGCAACATGACCTGTCCGGGGCTGTTCTCCAGCGCCGACACCAAGTCGGTCTCGTCAGTCATTCCCTGATACGGCTTATGCCTAGCTGGCCAGCAAGTTCACGACGCCTCGGAAGGCGGCCGGCGCAGCAGCGGCAGCCGGGACGATCAGGGACCGCACCGGGGCCAGTCCGCTGGCAGTGAGCAAGCCGGCGGTCAATAGCCGGTAGCGGCGGGACATCTGCCGCCAGCGCCGGTCGTAGTCCCGCGGGTCGTCGGCCAACACGCTGTCCACCGCAAGCTCGGCACCGC
>Ga0180429_10001394_pt1 | contig 20620 bp, 19 predicted proteins | sample SS_ome_FD_132428 | JGI IMG/M metagenome (GOLD analysis project Ga0180429, IMG submission 132428) | Hypersaline lake sediment archaeal communities from the Salton Sea, California, USA - SS_1_S_1 metaG | ecosystem: Environmental > Aquatic > Non-marine Saline and Alkaline > Hypersaline > Sediment ...
CGGAAGCGGATCGGGGCCGTTGTCCTGTTCCACCGGAAACTCCAGTTCCTCAACACCCTTCACGCCGGCCAGGGCCTCGCCGATGGCCAGGTCCTTGTCGCGCAGCCGGCTCGAGGCATGATCGAAGGGGAAGACGAAGAGGCTGGCGGGGCCGTCGTTCCGCACCTCGTCGGCCACCTTACCGGAGGCCGTCTCCAGGCGCACGCGAAGATCCCCGGCCATCAGCGGCAACGGCGGTTCCGGCGTGCCCAGGTCGAGCACAGCCTCGTCGTCCCGCCAGAGAAATGAGTAGAGGCGGCCCTGGGTGGTCCGGATCTCGCGGGCGGCCAGATCCGCGGTGGCGACCAGTTCGATGTGCGCCGAGCGGCGCCAGTTGTCGGCGAAGACCGAGGTGGCGTCCTTGTTCTGCTTGGCCGTGTCACCCTGTTGCGGAAGGCGGACCTGAAGCACGCGCGTGGCGGCCTTGCGGGCGGCGGTCCAATCGCCCTCGTAGGCGGCCTGGGTGTCGTAGAGGACGTCGCCGCGTTCGAAGCGACATTTCTCGAGAGGATCGGCGAAGGCCTTGGGCAGGGCCCAGGCGAAGCCGGCGAAGACGTCCATGGGGGCCACCTCGGAGCGGGGGATGTCAGGTCGTGATCTGTTCGAGCCGGACCGTGACGCGCTTGCTGCGGCCGCCCGAGCCGCTGCCGTCCGGGAACAGGCCCTCCTCCAGGACGTCAACGACGCGGCAGCGGCAGTCGCGCGGCAGGAGGAACTCGTACTCGTCCGGGCCGTCGCCGGGCTTGGTCAGGGGCGAGGCGTGGTGGACCCGGATGGCCAGCATCGCGCCGCCGACCTTGGACGCGTAGAGGGGCGGCTCGGTGCGTCCGGCGGCGCTGACGAAACCCGTGAGGACGACCACGCGTCCGCGCGGGAAGCGGCACGCCAGCAGCTGGGCCTGTAGGACCTCCGCGTCCACGTGCTGGCCGGGCTGCAGGCCCGCGAAGAGGGTGAAGGGTTGCGCGGGGCGCGGCGCGTCGCGGATCATCTCCTCGAGCACCTGGCTCGTTTCGAGCACGTCCGGAGTGAGGGTCAACTCGTCGAGAGGCGTCGGTGGACGGTCCTCGTCGGCCTCGTCCAGGAGTTGCACGGCCGACACGGGCAGGCCGAAGCGGTCCCAGTCGCTCCCTTCCTCCCGCGCCTGCTGCGCCTTGCGCACGAGGTGCGCCCAGGCCTCGGCCCTCTTGACGGACGTCGCGTCGGGTGCGTCGCGGGCGTCCTCCACGTGGACCGGGCCGAGTTCGCGCGCGTCGAGCAGGCAGGTGGAGCGTCCCAACAGGGCCACGGCGTCCCGGTCGTCGCCGCCCGAACCTGCGGCCAGGGCAACGCCTTCCACATAGGTCCGGATGCCGTCGTGCCCGCAGGAGACCAGCCAGCCCCGGCCGTCGCAGCGGGTCGTTTCGCGGGGAACGACGTCGGTGGGGGTCTCGGCCAGGGGGGCGATCTGGGCGACGGCCCGAGCGACGAGATCACCGCCGGAGTCGGCGAGCGTGACGCAGGTCCCGTGCTCGAAGAGCACCCATGGGCTGCGTTCCGCGGAGTTCAGGTCGCGCCAGCGATCGATGAGTCTGTCCAGGTTCACGATGGTCCCCCCTGCGCCCCTGGAGGCTACACCCTCGTGCCGTCCGCGTCAACGCGGGCGGGCGTGTCGGGGTCTTCCTTGCCAGCGGCCGCGGGGGCGTCCAGAATGGCGGCGAACCCGGCGGAGGTATCATGGCCGACATCCCGACCGTCATCGTCATCGCCGCCGCCTGGTGCGCGTTGCACTCGCTGATGATCACCCGGGCCTGGGAGCGGGGCGTGGCGCGGATCGGGTCGCGTGCGTCCGCCTGGCACCGGCTGGTCTACAATCTCGTCAGCGCGGTCACGCTCCTGTGGTGCTGGCTCGAATTCCGGGCGCGTCCCGGCGAAGTGCTGTGGGCCTGGCACGGCCTCTGGCAGCTGCCGCGCCTCGCCGGCCTCGGCCTGGCGATCTGGCTCGGATGGGCCGGCGCGCGCGTCCACGACAACGCCGCCTTCCTGGGCCTGCGCCAGATCCGCGACCACCGCGACGGACAAGCGCCCGCGCCGCCGATCCTGTCGCGCGAGGGCATCCTGGGCGATCTGCGCCACCCCTACTATGCCGCCGGCCTGCTGGCGGTCTTCCTCTGGGACGACTTCACCACCACGAACGTGGCGTGGCGCGGCGTCTTCATGCTATACCTTCTGCTGGGCGCTTGGCTGGAGGAGCGCAAGCTGGTGGCCGTCCACGGCGACGCCTACCGGCGCTACCGGCGCGAGGTGCCGGCGCTGTGGCCCAAACGCCCGAGATCCTGAAGGAGACGGTTATGCCAACGAAATTGTGTTTTTCTCGGCCAGGAGAATCTTCATGCTGATTTCATTTCAGTTACGCGCCTCAATACGAGGTCCGCAGCGCTGATTACGGCCGAAACACAATTTCGATGGCAGAACTGAAGGAGACCGATCCCATGTTCCGCGACAGCTACCCGCTCTTCCTGGCCAACGCGCCGGTCGCGACGAACGCCGACCTGGCCGTCTCCCACAAGGTGACCGGCGAGACCGTGACCCGCGTGGCGGTGGCCGACGCCGCGACCCTCGACCGGGCCATCGCCGCCGCCGCCGAGGCCGCGCCCGCCATGGCCGCGCTGCCGTCGTGGCGGCGCCAGCAGGTCCTGCAGTCCTTCGTCACGGCCCTGACCGAGCGGCACGAGGAACTGGCCCGGGCCCTGTGCGTCGAGGCCGGCAAGCCCATCCGAGACGCGCGGGTGGAGGTGACGCGCGCCATCGACACCTTCCGCATCGCCGCCGAGGAGGCGGTGCGCATCGGCGGCGAGATCGTGCCCCTGGACATCAGCGAACGCGCCACCGGCTACGAGGGTTACATCCGGCGCTTCCCGGTGGGCCCCTGCGCCTTCATCACGCCCTTCAACTTCCCGCTGAACCTGGCGGCCCACAAGATGGCGCCGGCCCTGGCCGCGGGCTGCCCCTTCGTGCTCAAGCCCGCCAGCAGCACGCCGGTCTCGAGCCTGCTGATGGGCGAGATCCTCGCGGAGCAGGACCTGCCCGCGGGCGCCTTCTCCATCGTCCCCTGCCGCGGCGGCGAGGCGGCGCCCCTGGTCGAGGACGAGCGGATCGCCCTGCTGTCGTTCACCGGCAGCCCCGAGGTGGGCTGGGATCTCAAGGCCCGCTGCGGGCGCAAGAAGATCGCCCTGGAGCTGGGCGGAAACGCCGCCTGCATCGTGGACGAGGGCACGGACCTGGACTACGCCGTGCCGCGCATCGCGCTGGGCGCCTACTACCAGTCAGGGCAGAGCTGCATCTCCGTGCAGCGCGTGATCGCCCACCGCAGCCTCTACGCGGAGTTGCGGGAGCGCCTGGCCGCAGCGGCCGCCGAACTGAAGACCGGCGATCCCCTGGACGAGTCGACCTTCCTGGGACCGTTGATCACGCACGAGGACGCCGACCGCGTCTCGCGCTGGATCGCCGAGGCGGTCGCCGGCGGCGCGACCCTGGTCTGCGGCGGCGAGCAGGACGGCCCCTTCGTCACGGCCGCGCTGCTGGAGAACGTGCCGCGCGACTGCGACCTCTACGCGAGCGAGGTGTTCGGTCCCGCGGCCACCCTGGAGGCCTTCGACGACTTCTCCGACGCCGTCGCGCGCGTCAACGACTCGCGCTTCGGGCTGCAGGCCGGCGTCTTCACGCGGGACATGGCCAAAGTCCGCCACGCCTTCGCCCGCTGCGAGGTGGGCGGCGTGGTGATCGGGGACATCCCCAGCATGCGCGTGGACAGCATGCCCTACGGCGGCGTCAAGGAATCGGGGTTCGGACGGGAGGGCGTCCGCTACGCCATGGAGGAGATGACCGAACCGCGCCTGATGCTGGTCAACGGCGCCCACTTCGAGCTCGAAAGGTGAGAACATGACATTCCGCAAGATCATCGCGACGACAATCCTGGCGACCGCCATCGCCTGGGCCCTGGTCGGCTGTGCGGCCAAGGAGGAAGCGCCCGCTCCCGTGGACGCGGGCAAGGACGCGGACACGGCCGAGCAGGTTGGCACGGCCGAGCAGGTGGACGCCGCCGAACACGTGGCCGCCTGCCGGGTCGCCATGCAGAAACTCGGCGGCGCGCTGAAGGGCCGGCTGCAGGAAGCCGTGGCCGCGGGCGGACTGATCGAGGCCCTCGAGGTCTGCAACGTGGAGGCCGTGCCCATCGCCGAGACCATCAGCATCGAGGAGGGGGTGATCGTGGGCCGCACCAGCCTGCGCGTCCGCAATCCCCGCAACGCGCCGGACGCGTGGGAACGCGCCACCCTGGAGGACTTCGCCGCGCGCGCCGGCACGGTGGAGGACGTCGGGACGCTCGAGGCCTGGACCGTCACCGAGAACGAGGGGGAACAGCGAACCTTCCGGTACATGCGGGCCATCGGCACCGCGCCCCTGTGCCTGTCGTGCCACGGCGAGGCCCTGACGCCGGAGGTGACGGCCAAGCTCGCCGAGCTCTACCCCGCGGACGCCGCGACGGGATTCGCCGCGGGGGACATCCGCGGGGCCTTCACCATCGTCAAGTCCATCGACTGAGGACGCCGCCATGGATCGCGAGACCTTCCAGAAGGGATTCCTGCTGCTGCTGACGGCCGCGATCACGCTGCTCTTCATCGGCATGCTGCGTCCCTTCCTCATGGCCATCCTGCTGGCGGGCATCTTCGCCGGGCTGGCCCATCCCTTCTACCGGCGCCTCCTGAAGCGCCTGGGCGGCCGGCGGACGACGGCCGCGCTGCTGGTCATGCTCGTGCTCGTGCTGGCCGTGCTCACGCCGCTGCTGGGCGTCCTGGGCATCGTGGCCGCCCAGGCCCTCCAGGTGAGCGAGTCCGCCCTCCCCTGGGTCGAACGCCAGATCGCGCAGCCGGACCGGCTGGGCGAGCTCCTCGAATCGCTGCCCTTCCAGGAGCATCTGGCGCCCCACCGCGAACAGATCCTGACCCGGGCCGGCGAGGCGGTCGGCTCGGCCGGCGTCTTCCTCTTCGAGAGCCTCTCGGCCACCACGCGCGGCACCGTGAACGTCCTCTTCCAGCTCTTCATCCTCCTCTACGCCATGTTCTACTTCCTGAAGGACGGCGAGGCCCTGCTGGACCGGATTCTCTACTACCTGCCCCTGCGCGACGACGACGAGCGCCGCATGCTCGACCGCTTCACCTCGGTGACCCGCGCCACCCTCAAGGGCACGCTGCTGATCGGCGTCGCCCAGGGCGCCCTGGCCGGCGCGGCCTTCGCCGTGGCGGGCATCGAGGGCGCGGTGTTCTGGGGCACGGTCATGGTCCTGCTGTCGGTGATCCCGGGCATCGGCACCGGCCTGGTCTGGCTGCCCGCGGCGGTGATCCTGGTCGCCTCGGGTCGCTCGGGGGCCGGCATCGGCCTGGCCCTGTTCTGCGCCCTCGTCGTGGGCAGCGTCGACAACCTGCTCCGGCCCCGCCTGGTCGGACGCGACACCCGCATGCACGACCTGCTCATCCTGTTCAGCACCCTGGGCGGCATCATCCTCTTCGGCGTGCTGGGGTTCATCGTCGGTCCCATCGTGGCGGCCCTCTTCGTGACGATCTGGGACATCTACGGCGTCGCCTTCCGGGACGCCCTGCCGGCGGTCCGGCCCTTCCGGGAGGACTGAATTTCCGGGCGCGTCCGGGAACCCACCGCCGCCGCGCCGTGTTACCCGCCGACATGGACGGCCCCGCTCGACGGCGGCGGTGCCGAGTCAACCCCTGACAAGGAGTTTCGCGATGAACCACTGGAGAACGATTCCCGCGCTGGTGGCCTGCCTGGCCCTGCTCGCGGCCGGCGCGGCCCTCGCCGACGAGCGGAGCAAGACCGTGACGGTCTCGAGCTGCTCCGACGACGACGAGGCGAAGGAGCTGAAGGTCGAGGTCGTCCGGGAAGACGGCGAGGCGCACGTGAAAGTGTGGAAGCTCGAGGACGGCGAGGAGATCCTGATCAAGGAATACGACGCCGACGAGGACGACGAGCGCGTGATCGACATCGACGGCGAGCACGTGTTCATCGTCGGCGGCGACGACGAAGACTGCCACATGAGGTTCTTCGACGGGGACGACCTCAAGGACCTCACCCTGACGGGCGCCCGCGACAAGCACCTGAAATGGTTCGAGGACGGCGGCGCCTACCTGGGCGTCCAGCTCTCCGGCCTCAGCGACGACCAGGCCGAGTACTTCGACGTCAAGGACGGCGACGGCGTCCTGGTCACCGAGGTCGTCGAGGATTCTCCCGCCGAGGCGGCCGGCTTCGAGATCTACGACGTCATCCTGGAGATCGACGGCGAGTCGGTGGAAGATCCCGGCGCGGTCGTCGACATCGTGAGCGACCACGAGGAGGGCGACGAGATCAAGGTCGTCGTGAGGCGCAAGGGCAAGAACAAGACCCTCGAAGCCACACTGGACGAGCGCGAGGGCCACACCTTCGCCTACTACCTGGACGACGAACACCACGACATCCTGAAGCAAATGCACGGCGCAGACGGGAAGCTCCGGAGGACGTGGCAGGCCAAACCCCTGCGGATCCAACCGGGCGCGGACCGCGAGGAACTGGAGAACCTGCGCGCCGATATCGAGGAACTGCGCGCCATGCTGGACGAGCTGAAGGCCGAGAAGGACAAGTGAGCGACGACGACCCTCGACGGAGGCGGCGCCCATCGCGACGGGCGCCACCTCCGCAACTCGACTGGCCCGTTGAGCGTATGCTCGTGCGGGGGGGCCCTTGCGCAAGTTGCTCACACCCTGGCGCTGGCCGCTGAGCGCGGCGGCGGCCCTGGTCCTGCTGATCCTCCTGTCGGCAGGTGCGGCGCGGTTCTATCCCCGCGGCGACCTCTCCCGGTACGAAAGCAGCGACGAGGCGTCGCGCCCTCTGGTCCTGATGGGCGAGGTCGTGATCCTGGACGACGCGACACCTCCCCCGGAGCCCGAACGGGAGACGCCCGCCCCCGAGCCTGCGCCCACGCTCCTGGCCGATCTCTGGCGCAACTACATCGTGAACCTGGCCGACGCGGCGCGGCGTCCGGCGCCGGTGCCGGACCTGCCGCCCCTGCTCCCCCCCGCGACGGATTTCTCGTTCCTGGCCGTGCCCGACACCTCGCGGTCCTGGCGTCTGTTCCGGCTCACGACCGGGATCAACGACATGCGGGATCCCTGGCTCAGGCAGGGCCGGATCGGAGACCACGCCCTCAAGGCCGGGGAGTTCTACTCGCGCAAGAATCTGATCTTCAACGAGGACTGGCTGTCCTCGGCCGGACTGAGGTAGCTCAGCGCCTGCGGTAGGCCATCACGCTGCCGCCGGGCCGGGCCTCGTCGTAGGGCGCGCCCGCGAAATCCGCGTGATGCTCGGTCAGCTCGAAGCCGGCCGCCTCGTGCAGGGCGACGCAGTCGCGCCACCCCACCGGATACAGGACGTCCTCCCCCGCAAACAGGATCTCTTCGCCCCGGCGCAGACGCGTGCGGAAGACGACCGACGCGCCGTCGAAAGCCGCGTATTCGCGCTGGAAGACCAGGCCGTCGATCTCGCGGTCGGGGAAGACGGGGTCGTCGCCGGCCAACAGGGGCGTCCAGTTGACCGTCTGCAGCAGCCAGGGCGCGCCCGGCGGGAGCCGGTCGTGCAGCACGGCCAGCACGGCGCCCAGATCGGCGGGGGCCATGTGCGCCGCCACGTTGCCCAGGCAGAAGGCACCCGCCAGTTCGCCGGGCAACTCGCCGACGTCGCGCAGGTCCAGGACGTGGAATTCGGCCCGGGGATGGGCGGCGCGGGCCGCGGCGATCATCGCGGCGTCGAGGTCGAGACCCACGGCGGCGCGACCGTCCGCGGCCAGGCGACCGCAGTAGTGGCCGGGCCCGCAGCCGGCGTCCAGCACGCGGGCCGGCGCCGGCGGAAGACGCGTCGCCAGATAGTCCAGCACGACCTCGCGGAAGGGGAACACGCGTTCGTAGTGGGCCGCGAATTCGGCGTAGAAGGACATCAGCCCGCGCCCCGCTCGAGCAGGTCCATGTAGGCCGCCGCCACCAGATCCGCCTCGTCGACGCCCAGCTCGGCCATCAGGGACCGGGCCTCGGCCGCGCCGTCGGCCTCCGCCTCGTCGTCCTCGAGCACGACCTCCAGTTCCATGAAGTCGCCCAGATCCGCCACCTCGTCCAGGTGGATGCGCGTCCGTCCCGCCATGTAGAGGCGCCGCGTCTTGCGGACCTCGCCCCGGACGCCCAGGGCGCCCGCGAGGGCGGACTCGAGCCCGTCGGGGTCGTCGGTGCGCACGAGGGTGTAGCCCGACGTCTTCGGCCCCTGCGCGTCGCCGCGCTCGTAGAAGATGAGCTCGCCGCGCCCGGCGTCCTGGCGCCGCAGCTTGAGACGTCCGCGCGGCGCAGTGAAGAAGATGTCCCGCTGCTCGAGGATCTCGGGGCCCGCCCCGGCCAGCCGGGACGCGCGGCGGGCGAAATCCTCGACGTCGCGCACGCGCGCCTTGATCTCCACGTTCCGCTTCATGCGCCCCTCCTTCGATCCCGCTGGTCTCGACGATGGAACGAGGCTATGCTCGTCCGACTCTCGACACGATACAGCAAGGAGGCCCGTCTTGCGCTCCGCGAATCTCATTCTCGCCATACCCGCCCTGCTGCTCGCCCTCGCCTGCGCCTGTTCCGACGCCTCCGCCGACGAAGGCCTGTCCGACCCCCTCCTCGACGGCTGGCATCTCCCGTCGCCCGGCAGCGCGGCCGGCGGCGCGGCCGGCGCCTTCGCCAACCCGGCCGCCTGGGCGGCCGGCGGTCGGGCCTCCTCGGCCTTCTGGTGGAACGACGACAACCGGCCCGACCATCACCTGGACAACTGGGGCTTCTCCTTCGGGCGCACGCTGGGACTCGCCGTGCGCCACGCCACCGTGGCGACGGACCCCGGCCGCCACGTCGGCGTGACCGACTGGCAGGTCGGGCTCGCGGGCGGGGACCGCCGCGACTACCACGCCCTCGCCTGGCGCTGGTCATCGGGCGGCACCGACGAGGTTCCCCGCGAATCGGCCCTCGCCTTCGGCTGGATCCACAGGCCGGGGCGCGCCCTGGCCCTGGGTCTCACCGGCGCGGAATCCTTCGAGTCGAACGCCCGCCACGGCGCGCTGGACCTGGCGGTGCGTCCCTTCGGCCGGCCCTGGCTGACCGTCTTCGGGCAATACGTCCTGCGCGGCGACGAGCGGTGGGACGGCGGGCGCTTCGGCGGCGGTCTGACCGTCCAGCCGGTGGCGGGCCTGCGCCTGGGCGTGCGCCTGAGGGAGGACGCAGCCGGCGACCTCGATCTGGCCACCTACAGCCTGGGCCTCACCCTCGGCACGCAGAGCTTCACGGCCCTGCCGACCTACGACGGGGACAGCGAGCGCGTGCATACGACCTATCTCCTGGAGACCGACGCCCCCCGTGCGCCCCTGCCCGACGGCGCGCTGCCGCGCCTCTACGCCCCGCCCGCCCGCGTGGTGGCCCTCGACCTGGAGAACCGGCGCCTCACCTACCAGAAGTACCGTCTGTTCGACGACGTGCGCGTGGCCTGGCTCGACCTGTCGCGCGTCCTCGACGCGATCGAGCGCGACGACCAGGCCGCCGGCCTGGCCCTGAACCTGGCTGGCTTCGGCGGCCGGCCCTCGCTGATCTGGGAACTGCGCGACCGGCTCGCCCGCCTGCGCGAATCCGGCAAGGAGGTGCACGTGCATCTCGACCGCGCCAGCATGCTCCTGTGCGCCCTGGCGAGCGTCGCCGACCGCGTGACCGTGGATCCGGAGAGCATGCTCGACCTCCACGGCATCGATCTGAGCCGCACCTACATGCGCGACCTGCTCGACAAACTCGGGCTGGGCTTCACGGCCCTGCAATACTTCTCCCACAAGACGGCCGTCGAGTCCCTCTCGCGCAGCGACATGTCCGAGGCCGACCGCGAGCAGCGCGGCCGCATGGTCGACGTGATCTACGAGTGGCTGCGCGGGGCGGTCTGCGCCGGGCGCGGCCTCGATCCCGCCGAGTTCGACCGCATCGTGGACGACGAGATCCTGCTCTACGCCGAGGAGGCCGTCGGCCTGGGCCTGGTCGACGGCGTGGCCCGCTGGCACGACCTGGGCAACTGGCTCGCCGCCGAGCGCGGCGCCGTCCTGGTCGGCCCCGACGCCTCCCTCCTGCGCGGCCACAACGACGAGCGCTGGGGCCGCCCCCCCACCGTGGCCGTGGTCTACGCCGTCGGCGGCTGCGAGATGGACACCGGTATCAAGGGCCGCGCCACCGGCGCCCACCTGCGCCGCCTGGTCGACGATCCGGAGGTCGCCGCCGTGGTCCTGCGGGCGGATTCGCCGGGCGGCGACCCGCTGCCCAGCGATCTCGTGGCCGAGGCGGTGACCCTGTTGCGCGAGGCGGGCAAGCCCGTGGTCGTCAGCCAGGGCGACGTGGCGGCTTCCGGCGGCTACTGGATCAGCATGAACGGCAGCGAGATCCTGACCACGCCGCTCACTCTGACCGGCTCCATCGGCGTGATCAGCGGCTGGGTATGGGACGAGCGGATGCACGAGAAGGCCGGCCTCAACGCCGACGGCGTGTCGCGGGGCAAGCACGCCGACATCTTCCGCTCGGTGCGCTACCCCCTCGGCTTCGCCGTCCCCTATCGGGAGATGACCGAGGAGGAGTACGGCTTCGCCGAGGAACGCATCCTGACCATGTACGACCGCTTCGTGGCGGCGGTGGCCGACGGCCGCGGCCTGTCGGAGGCGCGGGTGCGCGAGCTGGGCGGCGGCCGGGTCTGGATGGGCGCCGACGCCGCAGCCCGCGGACTCTGCGACGGGATCGGCGGCCTGACCGCGGCCATCGACCGCGCGCGCGCGCTCGCCGGGATCGCGCCCGGAGACGAGGTCCTGCTGCGCGAGTACCCGCCGCGTCCCTGGCTGGAGTGGCCCGATTTCAGACTGCCCCTGCCCGGACTGACCCTCGCCCTGTCCCCCTTCCGGTCGGCTCACGATCCGGCGGCCTGGGCGGACGAGGCGCCGGAGTCGCCGGAAATCGGCTTCCTGAGGGCGATCGCTGAGGCGCGCGGCACCCCCCGCCTGCTCCTGGCGCCGGACCTGCTCCCGGAGGCCTGGCGGCCCTGACCGGTCCGCGGGAAGATCCGGCGCCAGCCGCTTGATTCCCCCGCGGCCATCGTGCATACTGCACGCCTGTTCTCACGACCTACGGCTCAAAAAGGGAGATCCCATGAAGAAGCTGACCATATCGATCCTGCTCGCCGCGGTGCTGGCGACCACCGGCTGCATGCAGATGGAGATGAAGACGGATCTCGCCAAGGACGGCAGCGGCACCTATTTCTTCAGCATGTCCATGTCCACGGAGGTCGAGGAGGCCCTCAAGGAGCTGTCCGGGATGGAGGGTGGCATGGGCGACGATATGGACATGCCCGACTTCGCGGACTTCGACAAGGGCGACTTCGAGAAGAAGCTGGGCAAGCACGACGTCAAGCTCAAGTCCTTCGCCAACGAGGTGAAGGACGGCGTCCGCACCGTCAACATGACCATCGCCTACAAGAACTTCCAGGGCCTGCAGGCCGCCATGGCCCTCGCCTCCGGCGGCGGCGACGAGGGCATCGGCATCGAGAAGATGGACGACGGCAACTACCTGCTCCACTCCGTCGAGAATCCCTTCGCCAAGAAGGAGGAGGCTCCGGAGGAGAAGGCCGCGGAACCGAGCATGGAGGACATGCAGGCGGCCATGGCCAACGCCGGCAAGTCCATGGAGCTGATGGGCAAGCTCATGGCCCACAGCAGCGAGCTGTCCATGGAGATGAGCATCACGCTGCCGAGCGACGTCATCGAGCACAACGCCCCGACGCTCGAGGGCCGCACCTGCAAGTGGCTCATCAACTCCGAGAACATGATGGCCATGGAGGGCATGGAGCCGCGCATCGTCTTCTCGGGCAAGGGCGTCGACATCAAGTGACGCGATCCTGAAGACACCCTGAAGACCGGAAGACCGGGGCCCCGATGCCCCGGTCTCCGTTTTTTTCTATCAAACCTTCCGCGCTCCGGACACGTCAAAGGGAAGACGAACACGGACAACAGGAGGTCGGATTCGATGCAGGCCGCCCAGGCGAGTGAGGACAGGGGCCACCCGGCGCAGCCGGTCCCGGACACGGCGCGACTCGTGCGCCGGGCCCAGGCCGGCGACCACGACGCCTTCGGCGAACTCTACCGCCGGCACGTCGATCGGGTCTTCGCCCTCTGCCTGCGCCTGACCGCGGACCGCGACCTGGCGTCCCTGCTGACCCAGGACGCCTTCGTCCGGGCTTGGCGGAACATCGCCGGGTTCCGGGGCGAGAGCCGCCTGCTCACCTGGCTTCATCGCCTGACCGTCAACGTGGTGATGGACCATCGCCGCGCCGAGAAACGTCGCCGGGACCGGGAGACGACGCTGGCGGAGGGCGGCGAACCGGGAATCCACGCCGTGGTGCAGCCCGCTCCCGTGGGCGCACGGCGCGACCTCGAGCGGGCCATCGCCGGGCTGCCGACGGGCGCCCGCACCGTCTTCACCCTGCACGAGGTGGAAGGCTACCGGATGAGGGAGATCGCCGAGATGACCGGCGTGGCCGTCGGCACCGTCAAGGCGCAGCTGCATCGCGCCAGGCGGCTGCTGAGGGAGGTACTGAGATGAGAGACTGCCGATACGGCGAGGAGCTGCAGGACCTGTTCGACGGCGTCCTGCCCCCGGAGCGGGAGTCGGAGGTGGCCGCGCACCTGGAGAGCTGCGACGTCTGCGCGGCCGCCTGGGACGAGCTCGTGGCGCTGCGCGCCGCGGCGGCGGACCTGCCCTCGGGACTGGCGCCGGACCGGGACCTCTGGCCCGACATCGCCGCGCGCATGGCCGCCGGCGAAGCGGCACCGGGCACCGGGACCGTCGCCACGCGTCCCGCGGCGGCGCGCCCCTGGCATCCGGGACGCGCCCGCTGGCTGGCGGCGGCCGCCGTCCTGGCCCTCGCCGTGCTGTCCGGACTGCAGCTGCGCGATATCGGACGGGACGATCCCTACGACGCCCTGGGCATGGGCTACGCGGCCGTGCGGGAGGATTGCCGCGCGGGGCTGGAGGAGTCCGCCTCCGAGATGCCCGCGGAGTCGGTCACGGCCGTGGACGAGGGGCTCGACCTCATCGACCAGGCCATCCGCGAGACCCGCAACGCCCTCGACAAGGTCGCGGCCGCGCCCGAACAGGCCGGCCGTCTCGTCGCCGGCTACCACAAGAAGATGGACCTGTTGCAGAAGCTGGCCCGACTGGCATCCCAATGACGCATCAGAAAGGACACGCCATGACTGGACGCACGACCGGACCCCGAATCGCACTGCTGGCGATCTGCCTCTGCACGGCCGCGATCGCGACGGCCGGCGAGCGGATCGACGAGACGCACCCCGTGGCCAAAGACGCCGAGATCCGCATCAACAACCTGGCCGGCACCATCGACGTGATCGGCTGGGACAAGAACGAGGTGCGCATCGAGTGCGAGCTCGATCCCAAGGCCAAGAAGCTGGAGATCAACGGCGACGAGAACGACCTGGAGATCAAGGTCAAGTATCCCCGCCGGACCCGGGGCGACCTCAAGGGCTCCGAGATGACCGTCCACGTGCCCCGCGGCTGCCGGCTGGAGACGGAGAGCGTCAGCGCCGACGTGAGCGTCGACGGCGTGGTCGGCGACGTGGAGATCGGCTCGGTCAGCGGCGAGATCTCCGTCTCCGGAAAACCCGAATCGCTGGAGATCTCGGCGGTCAGCGGCACGATCGAGACCGACGCCGAGACCGACGACGCCGAGATCTCGGCGGTCAGCGGCGACATCTTCGTGACCAACGTGAGCCGGCGGCTGAGCGTCTCGAACGTGAGCGGCGACGTGGAGATCAAGGCCGACGAGCTCGACGCCTTCGCCTTCAACGCCGTCTCGGGCGAGCTCGACCTGACGGCCGACCCGGCGTCCCGGGCCCGCTGGGACATCGACTGCCACAGCGGCGAGGTGACCCTCTACCTGCCCGGCGACGTGGACGCGGAGTTCGACATCGACACCTTCAGCGGCGACATCAACGACGACTTCGGGCACAAGGCCGAGCGCACCAGCCGGTACGCCCCGGGCAAGGAGCTGAGCTTCGTGCAGGGCGACGGCGGCGCGCGCATCAACATCTCGGTCTTCAGCGGCGAGGTGAACATCGTCAAGAGATAGGCCGGAATCCAGGAAAGGGGACGGCCGGCGGACGAGACCGCCGGCCGTCTTCGCGTCCGGGCCCTACTTGGCCAGGACGAGCTTGCGCGACGTGACGCCGTCCGTCGTCGACAGACGGGCGAGATAGGCGCCCGAGGGGAGGCGCTCGCCCCCGTCGCCGCGTCCGGACCAGCGGATCCGCTGCGGGCCGGCCGCGACCCACCCGTCCAGCAGCGTGGCCACGCGCCGCCCGCCGAGATCGTAGATCTTCAGCTCGACGCGTCCGGCCGACGCCGGCTCGAAGGCGAAGGTGGTCGAGGGATTGAAGGGGTTCGGCGCCGCCGCGAGCCGGACCGGGGCCGCAGGCGTCGCCTCGACGCCCGTGCCCGTGTCGTATTCGTAGGACAGGACGAGCTGGTCCATGCCGCTGGCGTCGCTGTAGCAGTAGCCCGAGACCAGCAGGTCGCCCGGGGCGCTCAGGTGGATGTCCTTGGCCTCGTCGGTGAGGTTCTCCGCGCCGTCGTAGCGCAACACCCAGCTCTGCTTGCCGAAGACGGGCTCGTAGCCGAGGGTGGCCACGTCCCAGCTCGTGCCCTCGCCGTCGCTGAAGCCGGCGACGAGGATCTCCCCCTGATCGCCCAGCGTCACGCAATTGGCCACGTCGTACCAGCCCTGGGGGCCCTCGTAGGTGGACGACCATACGTGGTGGCCGTCGGTGCCGTCGAACTTGGCGGTCAGGAAGTCGCCGGCGGTGGCCCCGACGACGATGGGATTGCCGGCGCCGTCCAGGATCATGTCGGCGGGATCGTCCGCGGACGAGCCGTTGGTGTAGACCTCCGTCCAGAGCTCCGTGCCGTCGTCCCCGTCGTACTTGACCAGGGTGAGGTCGAAGGAGGTGGCGCCGCCCCAGGTCTTGGCGCAGACCACGACGTCCCCCGCCGCGTCCACCTCGACCCAGCCGTCGCCGCTCGAGTCGTTGACGATCTCCAGGTCGGCGACCGCCCAGTCGATGCCGCCTGTGGCCCCGTCGTACTTGATGACCATCAGGGTGGCGCCGCCGCCGGCGTCCTGCAGGATGCCGATGGCGACCGGGGCGTCGTCGGCGCCGACGGCGATGTCCAGCCCGCGGTCGTCGAGATGGGCCGCGCCGCCCGCGGTCTCGTTCCAGTCGATGTCGCCGGTGGCCGCGTCGAGCCTGAAGGTCGCGAACTCGTCCTCGTGGCCGGACACCCAGGCCCGGCCCGTGATGTAGGCGTTGCCCAGGCTGTCGAGCGCCAGCGCGAAGGTCGATTCGTTCTCGGCTCCGGGTGAAGCGTAATGTGTGGACCAGAGAACCTCCCCGGTCCCGTCGTCGAGCTTCGCGACGACGATATCGTCTCCGTGGCCTCAGCCCACGCAGCCGCAGAGATGGCCTGCGACCACGAGGTCACCGTTCGGGTCCCACTCCATGCCCGAGATCATCATGTCCGATTCGTCGAAGGCCGAGATGCGCTCCGACCAGATCTCGGCGCCCGTGATCCGATCGAGCTTGCGGACGACCATGTCCAGCCCCTCGATGCCGTCGTGGCTCAGGCCGGCGACCACGGGATTCCCCGCGGGATCGGAGGTGACGAACAGGCCGGAGTCGTCGTAGTTCCCCCCGCCGTCGTACACGGCGGCCCAGTTGAAGGCGGGATCGGCCTGCGCGAAAACGGGCAGAAGCAGGCAGCAACCCAGTAGCAGGATCCCCTTCATAGGTTGTATCTCCTTGGAAGACGCTAGGATTTGAGCGGCTTACGGTCAACCCGGACGCAACCGTCCGGGAACCTGCACATTATAGCAGAGGCGAACAGAAATGGATAGGGTCCTGATGGGCTCCGTCACGGGAAAAAGGCGGGAAACGCCTGATAACCGCACTTTCCGGGGGGAATTCGGCCCGGCGCACGGCCAACGTATTCAAATATTCTATTTTTTTTATTTGGGCCCGCCCCCTATGCATCTACAATATACGCACAAATCGGAGGAACTTTCGGCGCACACACTGTATTCTAGCCGGGTCGTTTCTCCAAGACAGCCCCAAGGAGGCTCAACAATGCGAAAGATGATCGCACTCCTGGTCGCCACGGCGGTCATGCTCTCGGCCTTCGCCGTTTTCGCCGACGAACCCACCATCATCGGCACGCCCAAGTGCAAGATGTGCCACAAGGCCAAGACCGGTGACCAGTTCAAGATCTGGTCCGAGTCGAGCCACGCCAACGCCTTCGAGACCCTCAAGTCCGAGGCTTCGGTGGCCATCGCCAAGGAGCAGGGACTGGGTAACCCCTGGGAGGAGCCCGCCTGCCTGAAGTGCCACGTCACGCAGGCCTTCCTCGGTGCCGAGCTGCACGCCAAGACCAAGTACGTCCCCGAAGAGGGCGTGGGCTGCGAGGCCTGCCACGGCGCCGGTTCCGCCTACAAGTCCAAGAAGGTCATGCAGGACCGCGAGGCCGCAGTCGCGGCCGGCCTGAAGCTCGAGGCCGAATCCAACTGCATCCAGTGCCACAACGAAGAGAGCCCGACCTTCAAGGAGTTCGACTTCGAGGCGCGCTGGGCCGAGATCGCGCACCCGATCCCCGAACCCGCCGAGTAGTTCCCGGCACCCGTCTCACGAGCAAGGCCCCCGCGCTGGCGCGGGGGCCTTCTTTATTCCCTTCCCGATCGTCCGGATGTCCGGATGTGCTGATGTCCGGATCCCGGTCGTCAGTCCTGCTCGTCGCCGCTCCCGGGCTCCGACTCGGCCTCCACCCGGGTGCGCGCTTCCCGCTCGGGCTTCACCAGCTCCACGCCCGGATGCTCGTGCTCGTACATGTCCTGGGGCATGCGGCCGTGGATCCAGGCCGGGTTCATGGGGTAGACCTCGGGATTGAAGACCGTGGCGTACATGTGCCAGATCAGGATGGCCAGGAAGGCCAGCCAGGCCTCGTAGTAGTGGATGACCAGCATCACGTCCATGAAGCCGCTCGGGAACCACTGCACCACGAAGTTGTCGAACCACAGCGCGAAGCCGGTGATCACCATGATCACCGTGCCCCAGATCAGCGCCCAGTACTCGGCCTTCTCGACGTAGGTGAAACGGCCGAAGTCGGGCGACTCGGAGCTCAGGCCCATGTTGAACTTCATCCGCTGCAGGAACTGGCGGGCGTCGGTCATGGTGGGCAGCATGTCCCTGAGGAACTCCCGGCCCCGGGGGGTCATCAGGAAGAAGGCGTGGAACAGCGAGCCGAAGATCATCAGCACCGCGGCGGCCCTGTGGATCAGTCCGCGAACGGCGTAGCCCCCCTCGTGCCCGAAGAAGAGCTGGCTCCACCAGGCGTCGTAGAAACGCAGGGAGAAGCCCGTGACCACGAGGACCGTGAACGACAGGGCCAGCACGGTATGCTGGAAGACCTCGTTCGGCTCCATGCGCTTGACCTGGGGCTTCTTGTTGATCACGTCCCGGATGCGCTTGAGCAGGTCGATGAGCCAGTGCAGGAGCATGCCGCCGATCACGCAGGCGATCAGCACCGTATAGATGATCTGGACGATGTGGGCCACGCCCGTGCGGTGGCCGGTGGCCGTCTCGTGGATCTGCTGCCGCGCCACGTCCTCGGTGATGCCCTCGTGGCAGGTGCCGCAGGTCCGCTGGAGGTTCCGGGAGTTGACCGACGACCGCTCGTCGTCCGACGGCAGGATCAGGTGCGCCCCGTGGCAAGAGGCGCAGTTGGCCACGGTCTTGTCGCCCGCCTTGCTCTTGAGCCCGTGATAGGAGTCGACGAAGGACTGCAGGCGTCCCGACGGAAGCTCGTACTTCTCGTTCAGGGCGGCGGACTCGTGGCAGGGCGTGCAGGTGGCCTCGGCCAGACGATAAGGGCTGACCGGGGATCGGGGATCCTGGGTGGGCAGGATGCCGTGCTCGCCGTGACAGGTGGTGCAGGTGGGCGTGTCCACCTCGCCGCGCGCGGTCAGCAGGCCGTGGACGCCGTCCCAGTAGTCCTGCTCGATGGCGCCGTGGCACTGTCCGCAGGTCCTGGGAATGTTGAAGTGGGCGATCATCGAGCGCGAGTCGTTGGGCGAGAGGATCATGTGGGCCGATCCGCCCGTGGAGTGGCAGTCGTTGCAGCTGGCCGCCTGGTGGATGCCGCCGGCCGTCGCCTTGCCGTGGACGCTGCCGGAGTAGACCCGGATCGGATGCTTGAACTTGATGTTCAGGTCGTGCGTGAGCGTGGAGTCCTCATGGCACTGGCCGCAGGTCGCGGGCAGGTTCAGGGGGTTGGTCATGGCGTCGCGGTCGAGGGACGAGAGGATGCCGTGGGTGCCGTGACAGCCGGCGCAGTCGGGCACGAACTCGGACTCCCCCACCACGCCGCGACCGTGCATACGGTAGGTGTCGGCCTCGTCCTCGTGGCAGTCGCCGCAGGCGACGGGCGCCAGATCCTCGTCGTGCGGCAGGTCGTCGATGGCCGCGTGGCAGTCCAGGCAATCCAGATCCTCGTGGACGCTGCCGACCAGATGGACCTCGCCGACCTCGGGCGTCTCCTCGTCGGTGTCCGTGTGACAATCTGCGCAATCGTCGGCGCTGAAATCCTGGGCGGCGGCGACCGTCGCGATCAGTCCCAGCACCAGCATCGCCCACATCGTGATCCGGCAGTCCCTGAGCATGGCGCCCTCCGGCTGAAACGGTGAGAAGTCGTCCCAATTAAGCGGCCCCTGCTCGTTGAAATCAAGATCAATCCGATTCGTAACTGCTTGATTAACCCCCCGCGGAACAAGCAGTTAGCCTACCTGTTTCGTAGGAATACAGCCGAGTGTCGAGCGACAGACGGATACATACGCGGCGGAAAACCCCCTGATATACAGGGAGATAGGGAGATTTTAGCAATGATATCCAGAATCATTGTATCTATTTTGACGACAAGGGGTTAGGGGCCATTCTGCGTTGACAAGCCCCGGTCCGCTGACTATGATCCTGTCAAAGAACATACGAACTGTTTAACAGTGGATCTGGAATCCCCCCCGCCGAGGGGGGTCGTTCCACGAAAGGAGGAGGATGTTTCATGCGCGGGGATGTCATCGAACTGTCACGGTGCGCCCCGTCGGACCAGCTCGAAGAACCCCGAGGGGTTCCCTTCCACACTCGCAAAGAGGTGAGATGATGAACCGCTGTACCATTCCCGGAACAGACCGCGTTGCCGCGCTGCTGGGAATGGCCATACTACTGGCCGCCACGGTAGCGTGGGCCGGTGCTGGTTACGTGGGAACGGAGACTTGCCTGGACTGCCACGACGACGTCGCGGCGTCCATGGCCAAGACCGTCCACGGTCGGCTCGCCGACTACCAGTACCCGACCGACGTCCACGGCTGCGAATCCTGTCACGGCCCCGGCGAACAGCACGTCGAGGAAGAGGATCCGGCCCTGATCATGACGCCCACGGCCGACATGGGCGCCAAGGCCAACAAGGCCTGCCTCGCCTGCCACAAGACGGGCGTCACCGTCGACTGGCACCTCGGCGTCCACGCCGACGCGGACCTCTCCTGCGTGAGCTGTCACGGCATCCATGACGGACAGCTCCTCGCCAAGGAACAGACCGAGCTCTGTCTCGACTGCCACCAGGAGTTCCGCGGCCGCCTGAGCCTTCCGAGCCACCACCCGGTGCAGGAACGTTTCATGTCCTGCTCCGACTGCCACGACGTGCACGGCGGCGGATTCACGGGCATGATGACGGGCGAGTCCAGCCGGGAACTCTGTCTGGAGTGTCACACCCAGCACAGGGGTCCCTTCATTTTCGAACATTCGCCGGTCGAGGAAGATTGCATGATCTGCCACGACCCCCACGGCACCGTCGCCAACAACCTCCTGCGCCAGAACGAACCGTTCCTCTGTCTGCAGTGCCATCAGCCCCACTTCCACACGGCGCTGATGTCCTACGACGGCGACTACGAGACGCCGGCCGAAATCTACGGGGAGGACGGATCCCCCGAGTACGAGGGCTGGTCCGGGACGTCCCATCCCGACTCGTTCAAGCAGGCCATGTTGACGAAGTGCTCACAGTGCCATATGTCAGTCCATGGCACGGACTTGCCCTCCCAGTCCATTCCGGGACAGGGTCGGGCCCTGAATCGCTAACGGTCCGCGGCGCGGACCCGAACCGATGAGGTGACCATGAAATTGCGATGCATCCCATTCTATCTCGCGGTGGCCGGCCTGCTGGCCGTATCCGCCGTGGCGATAGCCGACGAGGGGACGCCCGTGGTCGAGGGCAAGTCCTATGTCGGAGCTCACTACTTCGAGCAGACGGGTGCCTTCGACAAGGTTGGAGAATACCTCAGCGACGCCAACGAGGGCGAAGTCCAGGCC
>Ga0180429_10001396_pt1 | contig 20611 bp, 12 predicted proteins | sample SS_ome_FD_132428 | JGI IMG/M metagenome (GOLD analysis project Ga0180429, IMG submission 132428) | Hypersaline lake sediment archaeal communities from the Salton Sea, California, USA - SS_1_S_1 metaG | ecosystem: Environmental > Aquatic > Non-marine Saline and Alkaline > Hypersaline > Sediment ...
CGAGCCGTCGTCGCTGGGCCGAGTGAGTTGCTCGACGGTAATGCCTCTGGCCAACTGGCAGCGGCGGCTCATCACATCGCGGGAACCCTGCGAGCCGGCGACCTTCCGCCCCGATCGATAGCGACGGACACCGTACCTTGCCAAGACGGTCGGATAGGCCAACGACTCTCGGCCATCGAGCACCAGGCTCACGAACATCAGATACGCGGCGGCGACCACCTCGGCCGTTGCCTCTTCCTTCGCCTCCGGATCCAGCTTGGCGAAGCGTTGGCGGGCGACATTGGTGATGCCGGGCAGCATCTGCAGGAAGAGTTGCTGGTGCTCGGGGGAGAGCGGTGAACGGGTAGGCTGTGGGCGTGTACTCATGGGCGACCTTTCTGGAGCTTGGGCCGCCCGGCGAGGCGGCCACGTGGGGAAACGTGTACCGCCCCGCGATGTGCAGGGCACGATGAAACGCGAAACGAAATCAGCCCGCCGATCGGATGCAATAAGGCAGCCGATCAACGGGCCGAGGAGGCGGAACGGCGAGTGGAATAGCTATACCGTTCCCAGCACTACGATATGCCGCAAAAAGCCCGTTTCTTAAGCTGTTTCGGGTCGAGGGGCCACCCAGGAGGCGAGTATTCGGCCGTCCCGACGCAGACTCGCAATCGGGCCCCCCACCTTGGCAAGGTGAGGGGCAGCCGTTATCGTCAGGCTACTCGGGAGACGCCGGGAAGACGGACTGGCGGCCAGGAGTCTCCTGGCTCGCGCGATCACTAACAACAATCTGAGGAGAGACTCGGATGATGGGCACAATTCCGCTGATCTTCGCGGCGTGCAAGCCGCGACCTGACGTCGAGGCGGGCACCACCAAGGACGAGCAATTCGCCGCCGATCTCGCCGAAGTCGTCAACGGGACGGCCCCCAAGGAATACACCGACCCAACTACATTCTTCGCCCACACCCACCCGACGCGAGGTCTCCGGGACCTGCTGAAGGCCGTGTGCAAGCGGATCTCGGGGATCGGCGGCGAGGTGGCGTCCGTTCTGCGGTTGCACACCCAGTTCGGCGGGGGGAAGACACACTGTCTGATCGCACTGACGCACGCGGTCCGGGGGATGGAAGGTGTCGAAAACGCCGAGGAATTCGTCGACCTCGAACTGCTGCCCAAAGGCAAGGTGCGGGTGGCTGCCATCGATGGCGAAAACAGCAACCCCGCCGACGGAATCACGCTGGAAGGGGACCTCCGGGCGTACAGCCTCTGGGGCGAGTTGGCTTACCAGCTGGCCGGCGCCGAGGGCTACCGCCGCGTTCAAGAGAGCGACCGCAAGCACGTCGCCCCCGGGGCGGACACCATCCGCGAGCTGTTCGGCGACGAGCCCACGTTGATCATGCTCGACGAGGTCTCCGTCTACCTACGCAAGGTCGAACGGGCCTGGCCGGGGGCGGGCGACCAATTCACCGCGTTCCTTCAAGCCCTGATCAAGGCCGTCGAATCATCCCCCCAGGCCGCCCTGGTCTTCACGCTTGCCGTCGGCAAGGACATGGAGGCCAAGGACGCCTACAAGGAGGAGCACCAGCGGGCCGTCGCTGCGCTGGCCGAGGCGGAGTCTGTCGCGTCCCGTAAGGCGACCCAGCTCAACCCCACCGAAGAGGATGAGACGGCCGACGTTCTCCGCCGCCGGCTGTTCGAACAAGTGGACACATCGGCCGCCGACGAGCTGGTCAACGCCTACGCCGAGGTCTGGAACGCCAACAAGGAGGTCCTCCCCAGCTTCGTGATGGCGCCGGAGGTCAAGGATCAATTCCGCCGAGGCTATCCGCTGCACCCGGAAACCCTGTCGGTGCTCACCGAGAAGATGGCCTCGCTCAGCAATTTCCACCGCACCCGCGGAATGCTCCGCCTGTTGGCCCGCACTGTCCATGTCCTCTGGCGCGACAAACCAGCCGATGCCCACGCCATCCACCCCCATCATATCGACCCTGGGTTTGGGCCGATTCGGGATGAGGTCTTCGTGCGGCTTCAGCAGGGGGAGTACGCACCGGCGGTGAAATGCGATGTCGCTGCGGTCCCCGGCGATGACCCAGCAATCGCTCAACAGCTCGATCACAAGCACTACCCCGGCCAGTTGCCGATCACCTCTTACGTCGCTCGCACCATCTTCTTGAACACGCTTGCTTTCGGCGATGCTGCCAAGGGGGTCAATCCAGATCATCTGCGCTACTCGCTCTGCTCTCCCACAATCGAGCCGAGCTTCATCGAGCAGGCACGCCTCCGGTTCATAAAAGAATCGCTCTATCTGGACGATCGGCCGGGCGCCCCCCTGCGGTTCATGGTCGAGCCGAACCTGGAGCAGGTCGTTCGCAAGCAGATGGACGACGTCGAAAAAGGGGAGATCCGCACGGACCTACAGGAACGCATCCGCCGACTCTTCGGTGGTTCGGGCACTTCGTTCCAGATGATTCCTTTCCCGGGCGGGGCCTACGAGGTGCCGGACGAAGTCGGCGATGGGCGCCCGCTGTTGGTCGTGCTGCACTACGAGGCGGTCGCCATCCCGGCCGAGCCCAAGGGGGTGCCTTCGGAGGTGATGGACCTGTTCCTGCATGCTGGCGCGGAGCAGAAGAACCGCACGTTGCGAAACAATCTCGGCTTTGTCGTCGCTGATGAGCGGCTCCGCGAGAACATGAGGCAGAAGGTCTGCCGGCGCCTGGCCTTGCACGAGATCCGTAAACCGGAGCGAATGCGGGACCTGGCCGATTATCAGCAGCGCGAGGTCAACGAGCAGTATGAGAAGCTCTCCCTGGAGATCAGCGAGACGATCCTCCACTGCTATCGCCACCTATTCTTCCCGTCGAATCTGCCGATGGCCGGCACGGAAGAGCCGATCGCCCACTGCGCGATCGAGGTCCACAACGCCAGCGACAGCCCCGGGGACGGGCAGGTCCATGTCGCACGGGTCCTCAGGCAGAACAAGAAGCTGCTCGGCGAGGGCGACCAGCCCGACGCCCCCAGCTACGTCCGCGACCAGACACCGCTGAAGACCAAGGGCGAGATCACCACGCTCACCTTGCGCAACGAGTTCCGCCGGGCACCGAAGCTCTCGATCCTCACCTCCGACAGCCCGCTGCTGACTTGCATCCGCGAGGGGATCGACAGCGAGGTGTTCATCTACCGCGAGGGCGACCAGGTCTGGGGCAAGGGTGACCCGGCCCCGGCGATCCAACTCTCCGAAAACGCCTTCGTCCACACGCTGGCCGACGCCAAGAAGAAGAAGCTCTGGCCCCGGGCCGAGCCGCTGCACGCAACCCTCAAGGCCCAGCCGGAGAAGATCCAGCCGGGCAACTCGGTCGAGCTGACCCTCACCGTCAGCGGGGGCGTTGGGCCTTACACTTACGTTTCCGCCGAAGAGGCGTTCAACATCGCCAAGACCAACCAGACGGTCCTGCAGTTCGTCGCCCAGCCGGAAAGCTCGATCAGTTATCAGGTGCAGGTCACCGATAGCCGGGGGCAGAAGCAGACGGTCGCCGCGCAGGTGGTGGTCGGCGACGAGCCCATCCCACTGCAAGCCCGCCTGACGGCTTCCCCAACCCAGGTGAAAGCTGGGCAGCAAGTGGAGCTGACGCTCAGCCTCGCCGGCGGTGCGCCGCCCTACAACTGCCAGTCGGCCGAATCGGCCTTCCACCACCCGAAGACCACGCAGAGCCTCTTCCAGGCAGCCGTCCGCCCCGACCACTCGGCGAACTACCAGGTCCATGTCACCGACAGCGAGGGCGCGGAGGAAACCGCCACGGTCGAGGTGATTGTCGACGAGCAACCGCCGGCTGAACTGACCGCGGAGGGCCCACTCGCCCAAGCGCTGACGGAACTGTGGGAGAAGGCCCGCGCTGCGGAGATCGCCTCGATCGAGAAGCTGATCGTCCGCTTCTATGAGGCCCCGGCCGCCTGGAAAGTCCATCAGGCTGTTGCCACGCTAAAGGGACCGGTGGTATCCTGCCGGTTCGAGGCCGAGTGCGAGGGCGACGGCATCGAGGCCCTGCGGGTTGAGTATTCCGGCAACCTCGCCAAGGCCCAAAGTGTCCGCTCATTCCTGGAGCCGCATATCCGCGCGGCCGACGATCACAGCTTCGAGGCCACCTACACCATGGTCTACCCGGCCCCCGGCCTGCCGACCGCCGGCATCGAAGCCGAGCAGCTAGGAAAGAACCTAACCCGCTACGGGGCGGGCGAGGCCTATGTCGAGGCCCACGCCGCCCCACCGGCGGCTGAATAGACGGGAGTGCCCATCATGCCCAGAAAACACACTGGCAACGGTTCCACCAACGCCCCGGCCTACGAACTGCGACTGATCGTCGGCAAGGCGGGCGAGTGGCGACTGGAGATCTGGCAGATCCCTTCGCCGGCCACGCCGCGATTGACGGCCCCCGAAAGGGTCGCCACGCTGAAAGGGGCCGCCCTGCGGATCGTCGAGAACCGCGTGATCAAGGCCCTCGCCAGGGCAGACATCCGCTTGGGTACGCTCAAGCCGGGCAAGGAGAAGCGATGGGAGTTGGACGAGGAGCGATCGCTGACCCTGGGGCTGCTCTTCCGCACGCTGGCACCCATGCGGAGCCTCGACCGGATCCGCCAAGTCGCCGACGGGGTCGATTCGATGAGCCGCGAGGAGGCCGGCTACTGGCTCGGGATGGCGATGCACCGCAAGCACCCCCGCCGGGTGTTGGCTTCCCTGAGAACACTGCTTACACTCCCCCCGAAATAGGTGAATGCCTGGTGGAAAATGCCTCAACTTGACAGAAATCCTATCGCATGATAGTATTCACTTGCCGATAACGACTACGCGGTGGTCTGTATTTCGGCAGGCGCTGGGCGAGGTCAAGGAGGCACTTCTCGCATGACAGGTCACGGAGCGATGCATGCCGACCCGCCAAGAGGTAGCCAGTTTCTTGCGTGAGTACAAGGCGGCCCTGACCCTGGGGCACGTCCACTGGCTGCAACGATCGGCGGAGGGCAAGGCCCACCTGTCGGGACTCGAAATCACCCCCAATCAGGCGATCGAGTACCTGCTGGCCTTAACCCCGGACAACTACTGCAAGGGGCCGGAGCCGGACGATTTCGATCAGAACCGGGACGTGTGGTTCTTCGGCGCGGACGTGGAGGGCACGGAGGCATACATCAAGCTGGCTCTCCAGCCCGACCCGCGCCGACGAACGGTCGTTAACGCGTTGATCTGGTCGTTCCATACCGCCGAACACCCCTTGCGTTACCCCCTGGAAGGAGCCAAATGAGCAACGCTATCGACTATTGCGTTGTCTGCGGCGAGGACCGTGCGATCCGCCACGAGCAGCAGCGGACAGAGTTCGATGTCCGTGGCGAGACCATTGAACTTCACCTGCCGGTCATGGTCTGCGAGAGTTGTGGCACCACCGAGGTCGAAGGCGACCTCGACCCCCCGGCGATGGCGTTCGCCGAGTACCGGCAGCGCCGTGGGCTGCTCAGCCCCGAGCAGATCAAAGGGATCCGCAAGCGGTACAGGCTCAGCCAGAAGGCCTTCGCCGCCCTGCTGGGAATGAGTGAGGCGACGATCAACCGCTACGAGGGCGGTTCGCTGCAGGATCAAGTCCACGACGAGGCGATTCGGGCTTGCGGTAAGCCCGATCACATGCTTGATCTGCTGTCCAGGCACGGCAATCGACTGACGGAGCGGCAGCGGAAACGGGCTGCGGCCGCCGCCGCCGAAGCGCCGCAAACCAAACGAGGAATTGTCATCGACGGGGCCCTGTGGCGTACCCCCCCGGAATGCACCGACCGTACCGGGTATCGAGAGTTCGACTATCAGCGATATGTCGCCGTCGTTGTCTGGCTCTGTCGCAATGTGTCGGTGGTCACGATCACCAGCCTGAACAAGCTCCTATTCTATGTTGATTTCCTCTGCTTCAAGTCCGAGGCCGTGTCGATGACCGGATCGCCCTACCGCCGTATCCAGCATGGTCCGGTCCCGGCGGACTATGGCGATCTGCAGCAGATGATGGAATTGCAGGGCTTCGTTGAAGTCGAAGAAGTGAAGTACGACAACGGTCGACCCGGCATGGAATTCCTCGCCGGACCGAAAGCTGATGAGGTCGATGTCCAGTTCTCGCCGCGGGAACAGCGAATCTTGTCCGCAGTCGTCGAGACGATGAAGAACAAGTCGCCCAGCCAGATCAGCGACCTTTCCCACCGAGAGGCCGCTTGGCTCGATACGGCCGACAGGGCACTGATCAGCTATGACAAGGCGGCCGAGCTCTCGCTGCCGGTTCCTGAGTAGCTACCTCCGAAGCCCGCCCCACTTGTGCTTTTGTGAGCGCCCCGAGAAAATACGTCGCGGACCGTGCAGCAGTCGAACGGAGCGTGGACGATGACCGACAACGAGCAGAAGCAGCAGCTCAGCATGGCCTACATCCACGCCGTGGCGGCGAGAGCCGGTTTCGCCTGCGAATATCCACGGATCGACAATGACAGCGTGGACCTGGGAATCTGTGCGCAGGGCCGGGTCCATGATCGGGCCGTCGTCAGATCGCCGCGGATCGAGGTGCAGGTTAAGGCGACTGCTGACGATAAGTTGGCAAACGGGCACCTTGCATTCCCCCTGCCGATCAAGAACTACAATGACCTTCGAAAGAAGACAATGGTGCCACGGTTGCTGGTGGTGCTGCAACTGCCGGACAACCCGGATGAGTGGCTTAACGTTACGGAAGAACAGATGATCAGCAGGCGGTGTGCCTACTATCGTTCCCTGCTAGATGAGCCATCTACCGAGAACCGAGAGACGATCACCGTGCATCTTCCCCGGGAGAATGTTCTCACGGTTTCAGCGATCACGGGCTTGATGGAAAGGATTTCCAGGGGGGAGCCGCTATGAGTGCCGTTTGGAGCATCCCATCGGAGCAGTTTGCCGCTCTACGCCCGGAGGACGTGCAGCTTTATCTGCGCAGCCGAGGCTGGCAGCCAGATCCGGACGCGACAACGGACAAGGCTGTCGTCTATCGTTACCCCAACGAACCCGACGCCGAAGCTATCGTCCCCAAGTCACGCGAGTTGGGTGACTACGCCGCGCGGCTCGCCGACGTTGCGGGGATGCTCGCGGCCGTCGAGCAACGGTCGCTCGGGCAGATCGTCAGCGATATATCCGGCCCGCCTGCGGACATACTCCGGTTGGGAATCGTCGAGTCCAACGCCGCGCTCGGCAATCTGCCCCTGGACGAGGGGATTCGGCTGATCACCGGCGGCAGAGACCTGCTCCTGGCCGCGGCTTGCAGCGCCCACAGCCCCCAGCCCTATTATCCACGCCAGAGTTTCAAGGACGCCGTTGAATTCGTCGAGTCCTGCCGGCTTGGTCAAACCGAGCGCGGCAGCTTCGTCACGAAGTTCATCGCCCCGGTCCCGGCGCTCGTCGATCGCCAGCGCAGCTTCCTCGACGACGAAGAGGTTGACGTTCCACAGGAGCCGTTCGCCCGGCGGAGTACCATTCGGCTCATGGAAGCGTTGTCGTACGTCGGCGATGCCCTGGAAACCGGCGCGCCGGAGAAGATTCTCGAGGGGGTGCCCCGCGGTGTGAGCGCGAACCTCTGCGACGCCATCAAGGCAATGCAACCCTCCGGCGAACAGGCGAGCTTGCGTATCGGGATCAGTTGGTCGGCCAGTCGGCCTCGGGTGCCACCAGCCCTGCCGCCTCGGGTTACGTTCTCCCAGTCAAGCTCCGGTGTTCTCGGCGAAGTAAGCCAGCAGCTTCGCAAGCGCACAACACCCCAGGTAGACCGCGTTCAGGGATATGTCGTCGAGCTTCGGGCCGACGCGACGCTCTTCGAAGGGTTCGTGGGCACCGTCCATCTGAAAGCGGACATCGGTGGCAAGACCGCCCGGGTCAAGCTAATGCTGAGCGACAAGGACCAGTACGTCAAGGCTTGCGGGGCCCATACACAAGGCAAACCCGTCTCGGCCGCCGGCGTTCTGCAGCGCGGGGCAAAGATGTATGAGTTGCGTGAGCCCCGCGATTTTCGGGTCCTCGACAACCCATAGCACTTGATCGCACGCTGGGGGGAATCATGTCTCAACCGCCGCCGAAAACACCAAGCCAGGAGGAAATCACCGCATGGCCGTTGAGCATGAGAACCAGGTGGAAGGCAACGCTGGCGCTAAAGGGCGGCCGCGGTTGTTGATCGAGGACTGGCTGCCGATCGCGGAGATCGGGATCGAGGGTGTGCGGGAGCGGACGCCTATGACGCCCTTTCCCGCGCCCAACCGGCTTCACGTCTGGTGGGCGCGGCGGCCGCTGATTGCCAGTCGGGCGGCGATCCTCGCCAGCCTGCTTCCCGCCGACGCCGACCGCAAGAAGTTCCTCCACATGCTCGGGATCCATGGTGATCCGGTCGCGGCGAAGGCTCGAATGGAGCAGGCCGCCCGCAACATCGACCCCAAGACGGGCAAACGCGAGAATCTCGGCCCCAACCCTTACGGGTACGAGCGGGCATTCAAGTATCAGCCAGGGCTGGAGAAGGGGGAGGCGGAGTGGTTCGCCGAAAACCTCGCATCGCTCTCGTTGGATCACTCCACCAAGCTATTGGACCCGACTGCGGGCGGAGGGAGCATTCCGTTCGAGGGTGTCCGGCTTGGCGTCTCTACGATTGCCAATGAACTGAACCCCGTTGCGTGGCTGATCCTGAAGGCGACGGTAGAGTTTCCTGCGAGATTTGGCTCGGGCCTGCTACGACGTTACGAGGAACTGGGTCGCCGATTCAAGTCGCTGGCGGAGCCCAGGTTCGAGGGAGTATTCCCCCGGGAAGACCAGGGCGTGACCGTCGACGGCTACCTCTGGGCTCGGACGATCACCTGTCCGTATTGTGGCGGGTTGGTGCCGCTCTCGCCGAACTGGAAGCTGGACAGCAAGGGCCGAGGGGTGCGATTGGTGCCTCATACGGACGATCCGGAGCGGCGCCACTGCTCGTTCGAGATCGTCGAGAAGGCGGCCGAGCACAGCGAGGGCACCGTCAAGCGGGGTGATGGGCTCTGCCCCTTCCCCGACTGCGGGCGGGTGATCGACGGCGACGAGATCAAGTCGCAGGCCCAGGCCGGCGGGATGGGCGAACAGCTCTACGCGGTCGTGTTCAAGCGCGAGACGATCACCGGCTACACGAAGACGGGCAAGCCGAAGATCAAAAAGGTCCGCGGCTTCCGCGCCCCCCGGCCCGAGGACGACGTGACCGCCCAAGTGCAAGCCGCCCTCGACGAAAAGATGCCCGAGTGGCAGGCCCGCGATATCGTGCCGAGTGAGGCGTATCCAGAAGAAACCAACGACATCCGCCCCCACCATTACGGGATGCCTTTGTGGCGTGACATGTTCTCGCCCCGTCAGCTCTACGGCCACTGCACCAGCGTGGAGGTCTTCCACGACCTGGTCGACGAACTCCGCGAGCAGCACGGAGGCGAGGTGCCGGAACTCGACCGCGCGGCTTTGTCTTACCTGACGTTGGCGGTGGATAAGGTACTCAATTACAACTCCCGGATGAGCGTATGGATGCACACGCGAGAGGTGGTCGCAAACACGTTCAACCGGCACGACTTCGCGTTTTGCTGGAGCTTTGCGGAAATGGCCCCGACGATTGCGGGCCTAGGCTATGACTGGACCGTCGAACAAACGGGAAAGGCCCTTAAAGAGCTGATTGAGTTGGTTGACGGTAGCGATACCCGCGAGCCTTTGTTTCCAGGTGAACAATCCGACAAACCGGTCGATGTAATCCTCGGCTCGGCGGACGCGCTGACGCTGGACGATCAGAGCATCGACTGCATCGTCATGGACCCGCCGTACTACGACAACGTGATGTACGCGGAGCTGGCGGACTTCTTCTATGTGTGGCTGAAGCGGACGGCGGGCCTGCTCTACCCAGAGGCGTTTACCAGCTACCTGACCGACAAGGATCGCGAAGCGGTGGCGAACCCGATCCGCTTCCGCGGGCAGAAGGGCGGGACCCGCAACCTCGCCGGGCGCGACTACCAGGAACGAATGGCGGCGATCTTTGGCGAATGCCGCCGGGTGCTTAAATCCCAGGGCGTGATGACCGTGATGTTCACCCATAAGGCGAGCGGCGCCTGGGATGCCCTGGCTACCGGGCTGGTCCAGGCCGGGTTCACGATCACCGCCTCCTGGCCGATCAACACCGAGGCGGAGGGCAGCCTGCACATCAAGGAGAAGTCGGCCGCCAAGAGCACGATCTTCCTAGTCTGCCGTGCCCGGCCCGCGTGGGAAGAAGATGCCGACGTCCGCTACTGGGAAGAGGTCGAGCCGCTGGTGCAAGCGAAGGTCCGCAGCCGGATCGCCGAGTTCCAGCAGGCTGGCATCGGGGGGATCGACCTGTACCTGGCCTCGTTCGGCCCGGCGTTGCAGGCGTTCAGCGAAATGTGGCCCCTGCAGCGCGGTCGGCCCGTGCAGAAGCCCAGCGGATGGAAAGACGCGATCGACGGCCCCTGGGACGCCTACGCCGTGCGGCCGGAGGACGCGCTGGATGCCGCCCGCCGCGAGGTGAAGCAGTGGCGCATGGACCAGCTCGCCACGGTCAAGCGGCAACATCATCTGGACCCGCTGACCGAATGGTACGTGCTGGCCTGGGACGCGTTCCGGGCACCCCGCTTCCCGACCGACGAAGCGCTGCGACTGAGCCGGGTGGTGGGACTCGACTTCGACCGCGACGTGAAGAACCGCATCTGCGAGGTGAAGTCGTCCGACGTGATCCTCTGGGATAGCCGCATGCGGAAGGCGAAGGGCCGGCTGGGCCCGGTGGGCGAGGAGGTCATGCTCGACACGCTGCACCAAGCCGCCGTGGTCGCCCGGGAGCAGAACACCGGCGCGGCGGCGGCGCTGATCGAGGAGTCGGGCCTGAAGGGCGACCCCACCCTGCTGACGGCCCTGGAAGCGGTGCTGAACGTACTCCCCCCGACCGCCGCCACCGGCGGGAAGAAGCCGGAGGAGCACCTGCTGGCCGCCGCCAACGACTTCGAGGCCCTCGAAAAGCTCCGCCGCCTGGCGTTCAGCGAAGAGGTGCCCGAGCCGCGCGAGGTGCAGCGGGAATTCGGCAAAGACATCATGGCCGGCTAACGGTGGGAGGCTTGCACGGGTATGATCCTGAAGCTCAACTCCTCAGCGTGGGATTGGATCCTGGAAGGGCTTGATCTGTACCGAGAGCAGCAATCCGAGTGGGGTAAAGAAGACAAAGCCTCACTCATACACGACCTAATCAAGTCCCTGGAGAAAGAACTGGGCACCGACGTCGTTGGCGGGCGGATCGATGGCTATTGGTTTTACGCTACGATCCGCGGGCGAAAGCGCCGGATCGAAATTCGTATCGTGGACGATGAATGAGTGCTGCTTGTTGCATGCGGACCGATTGTAATGAATGCCCCCTCCCTGCTCCCCGAGACAACCTGGCAGACCAGCTATCGCCACGACGACGGCGACCTGATCGAGCTATTCTACGTGCCGGCGTTGCGATGCGCGGTACAGTATGATCGCATGACGGGCTACTTCTCGGCCGACGCGTTGGCGCTGGCCGCCCGGGGGATCGAACACCTGATCGCCGGCGGCGGGCGAATGCGGCTGGTCGTGGGCTGTACGCTCGACGGGGACGAGATCGTGGCGATCGAGCAGGGCTATGAGCTACGGGAGAAGATCGCCGAGAAGCTGGCCGCCGCCCCGCTAGACCCGCCCGACCCTCAGGCACGCAAAGGTTTGGAGTCGTTGGCCTGGATGATCGCCAAGGGGGTGCTCGATGTGAAGGTGGCCGTGCCGACGCGACCGGACGGCAGGCCAGCCCAAGTGCCGGGGATTTATCACGAGAAGGTCGGGGTGATCGCCGATCGGGAGGGCAACCGGCTCAGCTTCAGCGGGAGCATTAACGAGACGGCCGGCGGCTGGGTCAACAACCGCGAGAGTTTCCATGTGCATTGTTCGTGGGAAGGGCCCCGCGAGGCCCGGCACGTGGGGGACGAGGTCGAGGCGTTTACCCGGTTGTGGGAGGACCGCTCGCCGAGCACGAAGGTGTTCGACTTCCCCGAGGCAGCGCTGAAACGGCTGTTGGAGTTCCTACCCGAGGACGATCAGTTCATCACGCCGCCGCCCCCACCAACGGGCGAAACGGACGCGAAGGACAAGGACGAGAAGCCACCGCCGCAGCCGCATCAGTTGCTGCCGGAAGAAGTCCGGGCTGTAGTCTGGCCGTATATCCGCAATGCGGCCCGGCTGTGGAACGGGATCCGGGTGGGGGAGGTTACTTCGGCGATCACCCCCTGGCCGCACCAGGTCCGCTCCTACGTGCGGATGCTGAAGAATTGGCCCTGCCGGCTGCTGGTCGCTGACGAAGTGGGGCTTGGCAAGACGATCTCGGCGGGGCTGTTGATCCGTCAGGCGTGGCTCTCGGGCAAGGCCCGGCGGGTGCTGATCATGGTCCCCGCCGGCGTGATGCCGCAGTGGCAGAACGAGCTGTACGAGAAGTTCAACCTCGACGTACCCATCTACGACGGGCACCGGCTGCGATGGCGACAGACGCACGGTCGGGACGGCGCGATCGAGCGGAAGGTGGGTCGCGAAGAATGGTCGCAGGAGCCGATGGTGCTGTGCTCCAGCCACCTGATGCGGCGACGGGATCGGATGCACGAGTTGCTGGATGCCGAGCCCTGGGACCTGGTCGTGTTGGACGAGGCCCACCATGCTCGGCGTCGCGGTGCCGGCACACCGCAAGAGAGCGGACCGAATCGATTGCTGCAACTGATGCGGGAGTTCTGCTCGCGCTGTCCGTCGCTGATGCTGCTGACGGCAACTCCGATGCAGGTGCATCCGATCGAGATCTACGACCTGCTCAACCTATTGGGTATTCCAGCCAGTTGGACGGGTGACCGGTTTATCCGCTACTTCGAGCTGGCCGGCGGCAATCCCTCGCAGGCCGACATGGAATGGCTTGCCGAGTTGTTCCGGGAGACCGAGGAGGATTTCGGGCCGGTGGACGAGGACGTGGTTGCCGCGGTGACCCCGCATCTATCGAAGTTGGCGCGGCGCAAGGTGCTCAAGGCATTGCGGGATACAAGCGGGATTCCGCTGAAACGATTGGACGTGAAGGGACGAAAGGCAGCCCTGGAGCTGCTACGACGATTCAGCCCGGTGCGGTATCGCATGTCGCGACACACGCGGGAGCTGCTGCGGCTCTACCACCGGAAGGGGTTGTTGGATTCGCCGATCGCCACCCGGGATGTCCGCGACGCCCCCGTGGAGTTATCCCAGGGGCCGACGGGCGAGCAGCACCTGTACGACGAGGTGGAGAACTACATCAGCACGACTTACAACGAGGCGTCGGAGAAGCAGCGGACAGCGATCGGCTTCGTGATGACGATCTACCGCCGTCGGCTGGCCAGCTCGTTCCACGCCCTGCGCTGCACGCTGAACAACCGGCTAGCAGAACTCGCGGACGCAGCCCGAGAGGTGGAGGTAGACGAGGCGGACGTCTCACAGGACGAGCTGGCCGGCGAGGTGATGGACCGGGCCGAGGCGGCGGCCCTGGTCGCCCAGGCCAGGCACGAGGGCGAGCGTGAGAGCATTCAGCGGTTGCTGAAGCAGATCGCCAAACTGGGCACCGACAGCAAGGCGCGGCGGCTGAAGATGGAGTTGGAGGACGCCTTCGCGGCGGGGTACGACTCCGCCATTGTGTTCACCCAATACACCGACACGATGGAGTACCTGCGGGACCATCTGGCCGATGCGTTCCCCGAGATGCCGATCGGGTGCTATTCCGGTGAAGGCGGGGCGACGCGTGATATTGGCGGGTTTTGGACCGCTTGCACGAAGGAGCGGATCAAGCTGGCGCTGAAGGACAAGCAGGTCCGCATCCTGGTTTGCACCGACGCGGCCGGGGAGGGGCTGAATCTTCAGTACACCGGCGTGGTGGTCAACTACGATCTGCCGTGGAACCCGATGAAGGTGGAACAGCGGATCGGGCGGATCGACCGGATCGGGCAGGCGTATCCAACAATCCGGGTGATCAACCTGGCGTACAAGGACACGGTGGAGGCCGACGTGTATTTCGCCCTGGGACGGCGGATCAATCTCTTCCAGGGGATCGTGGGCAAGTTGCAGCCGATCCTTTCCAGGTTGCCCAAGCGGTTCGAAGAAGTTGCCCTGGAGGATACGGAGCACCGAGAAGCAGCGCGGCGCCGCTTGCTGGCGGATGTCGAGCAGTCGGTGGAGGCTGCCGAAGAGGGCGGGTTCGACATTGATGAGGTCGCCCAGGAGGCCCTGGAGTTGCCCACCCTGCCCGAGCCGGCGCTGACGCTGGAGCAGATCGATACGGCGATGAATATCGATTCGGTCCGCCCACCGGGCTCAGCGTGGCAGCCGCTGGATCATCGCTCCTACGCTCTGCAGCTACCGGGAATGACGGAAACTGTGCGGGCGACAACGGCAGCTGAAGTATTCGACGACCACTGCGATAGTCACTTGTTCCTGTCGCCTGGCGGCTGGTTATTCGACGACGTGGCGGGTTGTTCGTGGTCTGAAAACCGAGGCGGGCCCGGCAAGTTGGTGGGACATTACTGGCTGGTCTGCCCATCCGACGAAATGCCGAGCGAAATTATCTGCATCACAGTCGACGGCCCACGGCGAATCGCCACGCTCGACCAGCTCCTCGACAGCCTCAAACGACTGGGCGAGCCGGGGACCTTGGAGGCGGATGAGTTTCCGGGTGCCGAGCTGCGGGTTCTAGCGTGAGGGAGAACGCAGCATGCTCTTTCTGGAGCCGAGCTATCGTAATTCGTCGTGAGCAGTGCGTGTCGAATGAGCCCCACGATCACACTGTTGAGCACCCTGTCTGCCACCCCCCCGTGTGGTGCCGGATCCAACCAGGGCCCCCAGGATCACCGCACACGGCACGCCGGCAGAAGGGTGTCAGAGGCCGTCCGCAAGGGTGAACGGCGATCCTGAGCGACGTGGCGGGCTCGGTTACCGAGTCGGTCTTGTCCCGGATCGCGGATCACAGCGTGCGTCCCGGTTGCTTGCAGTCTGCCGGCCTTGGAATACACTGGAAGCCATTCCCCACAGCTGGCGAGGGCACCATGGCAAGACGCAAGCAAACTAACTCAGTCGATCCGGCGACCGAAGCCAAGGCACAGCGCATGGTCGCCAATGCTCGGGCGCATTATGACCGCGGCCGACGGGCGAACGCTCCGGATTGTGAGCTTTCCACGGTGGAGTTCGCTGCTGCCAACGGGGTCAACATGTACACGATGCGAAAGGACCGCCGGTTTGCCAGGTTGTACACCGAGGACGAAGTTGGCGCTTTGCTGGAACTGCGGCGGCCAAATGGACTGCCATTGCATTGGGGCCACGTCGGTTATCTGCTACAAGTCCAGGATGCAAACAAGCGGCGGCAGTTCGAGCAACGAGCAGCCCGGGAGGGGTGGTCCGCACAGCAATTACGGGTTGCAATCCAGGGCAAATTCGGCGGCCGGGGCTCTGGGCACGGATCACGGATCAAGCGGCCCACGAACGCCGAGGCAGGGCTGCTTCAGTTGGTCGAAGAGAGCGAGGGCATGCGGGGCCGATGCCGGGTGGTGATGGAGAAGGTGGCCGAAACGGGGAAGGTGTCGGCCCGGCTGTCCAAACAGGCGGAGTCAACCGCCGGGGAGCTGAGCCAGCTGGAGAAGGTGATCCGCAAGGCCCGCAAGGAGCTCGACGAAGTCGCCAAGCGGCCGGCGACCAGGAAGAGGACAGGCAAGAAGAAGGCGGGCGGGCGGAAGAAGGGCCGCAGTTGATGGCCCCCCAGCCTGGCTACTGGACCCCGTTGCCGACCCGCGTAGGCCCCTTCGATTCCCCCTGGCGTTGGAGAAAAGGTATCTCGAAAGGTATCACCGAGCCCAAGAAACCAACGAAGGGCTTGCAGCCGAGATAGCCGCAAGCCCTTTTCTGGTAACGCTTTACACCAAGTCGGGGCGATTGGATTTGAACCAACGACCTCTGCGTCCCGAACGCAGCGCTCTATCCAGGCTGAGCTACGCCCCGCAAGTTGTCTGGCTGTTCGACGCTTTCGGCAGGCTAAGCTGGCAGTCTCGGGCTCACTTCCCAAACCGACGAGTTGCCCTGGCGATCAACCAATTCCGGTACCGCATCAATCTGGCGTGTCCGTAATTCGGGGTATCGCCGGCTGGGTCTTAGGGCTAAACGTGGCAACACCCGCGACCGTCTTAGTCGTCTGGCTCGCCGAATTGCCCGCCCGCCGACTCACACGTCAACGCCTCGCACACCCCGCTCGGGGGCCCCGAGGAAACCGAACAGCAAACAATAGCAGCGTACTATACACCGCAAACCGTAAGCAGTAAAGGGAGTCTGGGCGGGAACTCAGGCCGGACTGCGAGGCCCCAGGGATGCCCCCCGCTCCCTCTGGCAGATGGGCCGGGCATGACGGGGCCGGCCCGGGGCGCCAGCGTTCGCCCTTATCCGCTTCCGGAAATGAGGGGAACCTCGTGATTCTCGCATCCCGGAGCCGAGGCGTTGCGGATCTTGCCTGCCTCATACATAATGAAATGATCGGCCCAATGCTCCGGAAGACGGGGGCAGACGGTCGGCGAGCAGCGGCCCTACGCTCCTGTAAGACCGGGCTCTCGCCGCCGCTGTGTCAGGTCTGGCGAGGCACTGGTTGAGTGGGGACGTCTTGCGGAGGCTCGCTGGGCCCTTACCTTACCCTGAATGGGTGGGGTAATTCGGTCGATTTGTTGTAGGTTTCAGAGTTCCGCGGCTCCGTCCGTCGGTTTGCACTGACGCAGCCATCTGGATTTGCTTCAAGCTCCCGATTGTGTGTGTGATCATTTGGCACGGGTGTCGGTCGCTGTTTAAGTCCGTGCTTCCTTCAGGTCAGCCCCCGCCAGCCAGAGCCACTCTTCCAAGATGCAGCAATTCGACCCATACCGAAAATGGCTGGGCATTCCGCCTGAGGAGCAGCCGCCGAACCACTATCGGCTGCTGGGGATCGGCTTATACGAAGGCGACGAGGATGTCATTGCCAACGCAGCCGATCGGCAGATGGCGCACATTCGGGCTTATCAGCGCAGCGAATACGCCGAACTCTCGCAACAGTTGCTCAACGAATTGGCCGCGGCACGGGTTTGCTTGCTGACGCCGGGCCGAAAGTCGGTCTATGACGAGTGGCTTCGGGCTCAACGAGCGCGTCAGTTGCATTCGGCGCCCCCGCCCCAGGGCACGGGCGGCGCGGGTGTCGGATTTGCTTCGCCACCAATGGGCGGGGGTGGCGAGCTTCGTTCTCCGGCTCCGCCTCCGCCGCCGGGCAGTGGCTCACCACCTCGGTCGGGATCGCCATCCCAGCCCTCGCCGGCCGCCGGCAAACCGGGCGAGTTCCCGCTCCCCGGGCCGGGGCATGTGCCGGGCACGGGTGGGGCGAGCCGAGAACACCCGGCAGCCAGTGGACCGGGGCCCGGAATGGCCGCTGGCGGCGGCTTCCATGGGCCGGGAGCCCAGGACAACCGATGGCCCCAGGACGCAGCGCCGCAAGGGGCCGCACCTCCACACCACGCCGAACCGCAACAGTCAGCCAGATCGCACCAGGCAGGTGCCTTTCCACAAGGGCCACCGGCCGGCCAAGGGCCTGCTGGCGGGCAACATCAGTCCCCTCCAATGCAAACCGGCGGCTCCCCAACCCCGAATTCGGGTCCTGGCGGGGTGACGGGCTCCGCCGGCCCGTCCCAGGCACCGCCGCCAATGGGGCCTCCGCCACCACAGTCGCAAGGCACCGGCTCCACCGCCAAAAACGACGACAATGACAAGGGGTTGGATCTCCGTCCGAGCCGCTCGGTCTACTCGGTCTATCGGCGTCGCAACGACTGGGTATTGCCGGCCGTGTTGATCACGATCTTGGCGGCAATTGTTGGCGTGGTGGTCTTGATAATCATCCTTAGCAATCCGCCGGGAAAGAACGGCGGGCCCGGCCGAAGCAACGGTTCTCGGGAAAGCGTAACGCCGTGGTGGGAAGAATCGGATTCGCGCACCTCCGCGGGAAGCTCCAGTGGCGCGAGGGGGCGAAGCAATCGTTCGGCAACGCGCGGCGTGGATGATATCCCTCGGATTGACTTAAAACCCTACCAGGAGCCGGAAGGCTCTTGGCAGCGCGAGGCAGATGAACGACCGTCGCCGGCCGAAACGGTAAATGAGATTGAGTCGGCCCCTGGGCCGCGGTGGTCTCCCATCGCGGAATCGCTCGACGAGCAAGTTGCGCCCGCTGATGCGTGGGATCCCAGCAGCGAAGACGGCGCCAACGAAAGCATCGATCCGAGCGAAATGTTCCGAACACCCGACCAGGAAGAGGATGGCGGCAGTCTTGACGACGGTGGTGAAGGGGCCGCAGTCGATCCGGCCGTCGATGGCTGAAACGCCAAGGCGCCCGGCCGGATTTAACTTCACCTCCACTCAAGTTGCCCAGTCCCCTGCGATTGAGTCCCCTGCGATTCAGCTCAGCGACGCCGGCAGGAGAGTGGCGAAAGTTGAACTAGCCGATCGCACCAACAAACCGATGGCTCTGGGGAATCTTAAACCATGTCGACACCCGAGCGGTCATCGACGAACGGTCCACCGCGTGTCGATCTGAGCGGTCGGCAACTGGGTGATTACCGTTTGTTGCGCCGGCTCGGCCGGGGCGCGATGGCGGAAGTCTATCTGGCCGAGCAGCAATCGCTTTCGCGACGCGTGGCGGTGAAGATCCTCCGCGCCGATCTGGCCGAGGACCCAACCTACCTGGAGCGGTTTCGCCGGGAAGCCCGTTCGGCGGCCGCACTGGTTCACGCGGGCATCGTCCAAATTCATGAAGTTGCCGAGCGCGAGGGCTATCACCTCATTGCCCAGGAGTATGTTCAAGGACAAAACCTTCGCGATTGGTTGAAACGCAAAGGCCCACCCTCGCTGCCGCACGCCCTGTCGATCATGCGTCAGGTGGCCACGGCACTGGCCAAGGCGGCCGAGGCGGGGATCGTCCACCGCGACATCAAGCCCGAGAATATCATGCTTACCGCCGAGGGCGAGGTGAAGGTGGCCGACTTCGGACTGGCCCGCGTCAGTAGCGGCAAGGAATCCGTCGAGTTGACGCAAGCCGGAATGACGCTGGGCACACCGCTCTACATGAGCCCGGAGCAGGTCGAGGGGCGCCCGCTGGATCCCCGAAGCGACCTCTATTCGTTCGGCGTGACCTGTTATCACATGCTCGCTGGCGAACCGCCCTTCACGGGAGAGACGGTGCTGAGTGTGGCCTTGCAGCACGTCCGACACGACCCGCCGCCTTTGCAGGAGCGTCGCCCCGACCTGCCACCCGAACTGTGCCAGGTGGTGCACAAGATGCTGGCGAAGGACCCAGACGCGCGGTATGACTCGCCGCGACAATTGCTGGTCGATCTGCGTCGCATTCATGCCGCCCACGCGCGGCCGGATTGGCCGGAAGCGGCCGACGACTGGGATGCCAACGCCGAAGCGGCAAGCGAAACGGGCGACTCGCCCACGCTGGCCCTGAGTCGGGCCATGCAAACGCAAGCGATGGCCGCCGGCCTTGACCAACCGCTGACGCGGCCCCTCCGTCGTCGGTATTTGCTAGCCGCGGCGGGAGCCTTCCTCGTCGGCGCCCTCGCGGCGTGGTGGACAACAGGATCCCGGGCCCTGCTTCTCCCACCAGAATCGCTCGCCGCCGCCTTGGAGGTGCCACGGCAAGAGACGGTCCGCGGGCAATGGTTCTACGCCGCCACGCGCGACACCGTGCCTGCCTGGCAAGCCGTGATCGACTACTTTCCCGACCAGGAATACTACACGCGTCGCGCGCGGCAGCAGCTTGCCCGGATCCACTTGCTGGATGGCCAGTACTCCCGCGCCATGGGATATCTTGACGCATTGGCCGCGGATTCCTCGGACACCGCCGCGCGGGCGTTTGGGTTGGCCGGTCAGGCCGTGATTTTCGCGCTTCGCGGAGAGCACGAGCGGTCGGCCCAGGCGATCGATGAGTTCTATCCCCTCCGCGACGAACTCCGTGATCCGCGACTGGGCCGTCTCGTTCAGGAGACGCTCCGCCGCAATGGCGACATGCTCGGTGCCGGTAGCGACCGGAAATGGCAGGCGTTTCTGGATGAGAACTTTGCCGAGCAGTAGCCCTCTCGTCCGATAGCAGGATCGCCCTGCGGAGCGACGATGCGCATTCCGGCAGGGCAGGGTTGCGGCCGCTCCGCGACATCGGGGCATCGTCCAGGCCAAGCCAGGCGCAAAGCCAAAGCCCCGGCCTTGCGGCCGGGGCTTTGCGACGTTGGGCCGGGGGCAAGTAGCTCCCGACACGCGGGGTTGGTTTGCATGCGCCCGCTTAGGACGTGGCGCCGGCGGTCGCGTTTTCGGTCTTGAACCGCGCGACCAGGTCGCGGAGTGCCGAGGCCTGGGCCCCAAGCTCTTCGCTGCTGGAAGCCATCTCCTCCGAGCCGGCCGCCGATTGCTCGGTCACCTCGGCCACGCCCTGAATCGCCTTGCTCACCTCTTGGGCGTTCGCGGCCTGTTCCACGGTGGCCGTGGCGATCTCGCCGATCTTCGCCGCC
>Ga0180429_10001399_pt1 | contig 20589 bp, 13 predicted proteins | sample SS_ome_FD_132428 | JGI IMG/M metagenome (GOLD analysis project Ga0180429, IMG submission 132428) | Hypersaline lake sediment archaeal communities from the Salton Sea, California, USA - SS_1_S_1 metaG | ecosystem: Environmental > Aquatic > Non-marine Saline and Alkaline > Hypersaline > Sediment ...
CGGATCATGACGCAGAGCATGGCTCAGTTCACGCATGCTGAAACGGCCCGACAATATATCAAGCTTTATGAACAAATGCTCCAACGACCGTTAATCGTCGACCAGCAGTCTAACGACGTACCTCGATAGACGCCATTACTTTATTCAAGCCCTTCGGACGATACCAATGTGGTGGTGCCTGCGTTAAAAAAATGCCTTTCCAAGGCTTCATCACAGCGTCCCCACGAGCCCCGAAGTAAAAGCTTTCACCGTTCGAACCCCCCCCCGTTGAGACACCTGCCCCCTATTTCAGCCCCAGCACCACCCGCCCGGGGGCGACGCCTTCGGCCTTTTCAGGCGCCAGCGTGTTATCCGGTTTGATCAGGAACACGCGTTCGGCTTCGACCTGCTGAGAGTCCAGAATATAATCCTTGATGGCCAGGGCCCTGGCGTAGGCCAGTTCTTCCAGGTCGGTCCGGCTCACGTCGATGTTCTGCCGGATCAGGGCCTCTGCTTCGGCCGGGGGCAGGGTCTTTTCCATGCCGATGAAGTTCTTCTGTTTTGCAAAGGTTTCGGCCTCGTAGGCGGCCTGCAGGACTTCTTCGAATTCTTCCGGTGTGATGACAATGTCTTCCAACGGGACGCTTGCTTGGCCATCGTCGGCCAGCTGCAGGGCTTTCTGGCTCTGCAGCTTGCGCTGGAAAAGGATCTCCGCGTAGGCCGGGGTGTCGCTGGCGGGATCGGCGTAGCCGGAGATCTCCAGCTTAAGGGCAGGACGGTCGTAGAGGACCTTGATCAGCGCGTCCAATTTCTCTGTGGTGGCGGGGGTCAGGCGCGCCTGGCCGGGTTCGAATTCGAGCTGGTTAAGATCCTCACCCTCGAACATGCCGCCGATCAGGGCAAAGGGTGAGGTGACCGCCTTGACGATAAGATTGACAAACGCCCGCAGGACGATGCCCCCAATGGAGAATTCGGGATCGTCCATGTCACCGGAGACCGGCAGGTCGATGTGGATTTCCCCGCTGCGATCCCTGAGCAGTGCCACGGCGAGGTCGACCGGCAGGTTGAGGTCGTCGGGGCTTTCCACGTCTTCGCCGAAATTGAACTGGTCGATCATGATGTCATGATCGGCCTTCAAGGTCCGGTTCTCGATATGGTAAGCGGTTTTGATGGAGAGTTTGCCCTGGCTGATGGTCCGCCCCACGTACCGGCCGGAATAGGGACTGGCCGCGGTGAGGTCCATCTGCTGGAAATCGAAGGCCAGATCAGCAAACATCTCGTCCGCCAACGGATTGATGGCTCCTGAAATCGTGACCGGGGCATGGCCGTCCACGCGCCCCTTGATATCCACCTTGGCGGGTTCGGTCGCTTCTGTGGAAAGTCCGGTGATGCGGGTTTCAACGGATTCGATGGTGGTTTGGTAGCCGGGTTTGAAACTGCGGTCGGCGAAGATGAGTTTGCCGCCCTGGCCCTGGATCGTTCCGATTTTGATCGGCACCGGCGGGGTGTCAACCGGTTCGGCAGCCGGGGCGGCTGGTGTCGCAGAATCAGTTTTACTTCTCGGGCTTTGCGCGGCGTCTTCCGGGGTCAGCACGGTGGCCATGGCCAGATTGAGTTGACCCTGCTCGTCGATCAGCAACCGGCTGAACGGGTTTTTCACGCTGATATCCTGAATGGTCAGATACGTCGGATTGACGCCGATGTCCATGCCGTTCAGGTTGAGGGTCTGCCAGGACACGAATGGGCGGGCCCGCAGGCGGTCCAGTGTCTTGAAATCCGTGATGGCGGCCCGTCCTGTATAGACCACAACGGGAGAATCCGCTGCGCTGGATTTAAGGCTTAAATTGCCATCGATGGCAAGATCGCCATCGGCCAGCACCACGCCGATATAGGGTTTTATAAAGGGGTAGAAGCGCGCCAGGTCGACTTTCTCCAAGCTTAGCTGAACGTCGGCGGCCAGCGGGGTCACCGTCAGGGCGGTGCGGGTCTCGAGCCGCCCGGTGTCGTTGATGCGACAGCTGAGCGCGATAATCGTTTGGGTGTCGGGCCGTGTCGAAAAATCGCTGACGTTCAGACCAATTTCGTCAACGGTCACAGCCAATGGGTCTCCCGGGATCAAATTAATCCCGTTGACGGCATATCCCGACAAGTCGACGCGCTGCACGTCGATCTGCCAGGGGTCTGACGGTGCGGCAGGGGGGGCTTCGGGCGCCTCAGAGGGGGGCAGGAAGATATCCAGATTCAGTTTCCCATCCCCCAAGCGCCGGATTTCAAACCGGCCGTCCTGGCCGGCCACATCGTCAATGCGGACGGTCTGACGATCGATGTCCACCTGGGTGCGCCCCACCGTAAATCGGGGTATCTGGATCATGGTGTGATCGCTCTTGCCATCTGCGACAGTCGCCGGTGGTGACTTGAGGTCCTGCATCTGGAGACGGGCGCCTTCCAGGGTTATTTGGGCAACCTTAAGCACCGGTGGTGGAAGGTTGATGTTGCGGAACACATCGCGCAGGGCGAGCGCTTCACTGCTGCGCACGACGCGATCGGTCGGCAGACGCGTGATGGTAAACGTCGGCTCCTGCAGGAGAATTTCGCCGATGCTGACAATCCCCTCCAGGGGCTCCAGGGCACCGATCTCGACTTTAAGCTGATCCAGACTGAGCAGCGGTCGGCTGGCGGCATCCGTCACATCCAGGGCGTGCAGGGCGATCGTTCCGGCCGAGTGAAAGGCCTGGGTACCATCGTCGAAACTTTCATAGAGCAGGCTGAGACGGATATCCAACAGACCCGATTGAATTCTGAAATCGGCGTCGGGTGGCACGTAGGGCATATAGGTCGCCAGATCGATCCCGCGCAGGTCTAGACGGAGTTCGGTTTCCCGGGAGCCTGCAAAAGGTTTGACCTGCCCTTGCAGATCGAAGGGGGTCCCGTTGATGGTCGCGGTAAAATGGGGCTGCACGAAAATGTCGGTCTGGGCCGGCAGGTTCGACAGAAACGGCAGGGCGATATCGATGTCGGTGACGTGGTGGGTTTTCCCCCGGATGTCGTCCTGGAAGTGGATTTCGCTTTGGGTGAGTTGGATGTTGTTGAGCGAAAACCGGAAGGGTTCGTCGGCGGCGGAATCGGCGGCGGGCGCTGGTTCAGCGTCAGTTGCCGGCTCGGGTAAAAGATCCGAAAAATTCCAGCGCTGATCTTTTTGTAAAACTAGGGACCCGTAAAGCCCGTCCAGCCGTACTTCTTTGAATATCGGGGCCCACTTGAACAGGGAGACGGACTGTAAATTGACAAAGAGTTCCCGGAAGGCCGCCAGGCGACTTTCACCATCCATCTCGAAAACCACCATGTCCTGTACGGAAGCCGTCAAAGTATACGGGTTCATGCGCACGGCTGCAATCGTCACTTCCCGCTGCAGGTGCTGGCGGAGCTGGCTGACAGCCACCAGACGGACGATGGCCGGGAGAACGAGAAACCCCACGATGGTATAGCAAACCACCAACAGGCCGCTGGCCAGGGATAGTTTTTGCCAGCGTGGCAGGCCCTTCAAACGGTCCATTATTTTTAGTCCCATGGGTCGAAGGCGCTCCTTTTAACAAATGACGCCGATGGCGTACTGAGATTTCGGCTGTGTTGCGGAAATGCGGATGAAGACGGGTATTTAAGCACGCTGTTGTTATGGTATTATGGGGAACGATATCGGCTTAAGTCAAGCCGGATTCTTTTGATAATTTCGAATCTCGGGAACGCAGTTGGCGTTGCATGTAGCGATCGACGGCCGCGTGCAGGGTCATGACGGCCAGTAACGCACAGTGCTGGTGGTCCTGCGGCAGATGGCCCACTTTGCGGGCAATAAAGCCGGCATCGATATCCAGCACTTGCAGCGGCGTCCGGCCCTGGGCGGCATCGGCTGCGGCCTGGAGGCAGCTGAAGCTGTAGGCACAGCCTTTGGATTTAAAAGACGTCCCGGCAATGCGGCCCCTTGCCACGGAAAACCGCAGCGACATGGTATCTCCGCAGGCACCGGTAACGACCACCTCGCTGTCCGATGGTGCGTGGCGTCGGTGTGGCTGCCGGACCAGGATTAGGGCCGCTATGCCGATGATCAGCAACATGATGACCGTAAACGCAAAGGTTGTCAGAAGGGGCATCATCCTGGTCTTTCCGGTCGCTTGGTGAAAGGGACGGCTCCGCTGCCGTGATCTTTTCGGGGGTCGTCGCAAAGGGGAGCGGATAGTGCCGTTATCCCGGAAATCTTACCGCGGCTCAAGTGTTTTCTAAAACAAGGGGCCGGCGGTGATGCGCAGCGATCTAAATCGATATTAGGGACGGGCATGAAATTATGCGTATCAAAATGCAACTATTGATGGTATGAAATTGGAATGCCCAGACAAGCCCGAATCGACGCGCCGGGAGCGTTACAGCATATCATCTGTCGGGGGATAGAACGGCGGAAACTTTTTCTCGCCGATGATGACCGTGATGATTTTGTGGATCGATTGTCCCGGATTATGCGAGAGAGTGGAACGCTCTGTTATGCATGGGCGCTGATACCCAATCATTTCCATCTTCTCTTGCGAACAGGGAACGTTCCCATCACCATGGTCATGCGGCGTTTGTTGACCGGATACGCGGTAAGTTTCAACCGCCGTCACCGCCGGCATGGTCGGCTGTTTCAAAATCGTTATAAATCCATATTATGCCAAGAGGAGCCCTACCTGCTGGAATTGGTTCGCTACATTCATTTAAATCCGCTACGTGCCGGAATCGTATCGGATCTAAAAGCGTTAGACAGATATGCTTATTGCGGTCACAGTCGCTTGACAGCGCATATTTCCGATGACTGGCAGACGGTGGATGGTGTCCTGGTGTTATTTGGGAAACATAAAAAAAGCGCCCGGCGACACTATCACCGGTTTATCCAAAAGGGGATGGGGCAGGGGAGAAGACCCGAATTTACCGGCGGTGGTTTAGTGCGCAGTGCGGGCGGTTGGGGTGTCCTCAAATCCATGCGCCGCATGAAAGAGCATCTCAAAGGCGATGAACGGGTACTGGGTGATAGTGATTTTGTGATGAAAGTGCTGGAAACCGCTCAGGAGCGGATGGAAGACAGATATCGACTGGCGGCGGAAGGGCATACGTTTGAACGAATGATTGCGCAGGTCGGTGACTATTATGGCGTGTCTGTTAAGGAACTTCATCGACCAGGCAAACATCCCCATCGGGTTAAAGCACGCAGTGTCGCCGCCTATCTGGCTGTCAGGAAACTGGGGATGGATGGGACAGCCGTTGGCAAGTTGCTGGGGATCGGACAATCCGCAGTCAGTCGAGCCGTTACCCGGGGGGAAAAACTGGTGGATGAAGTGGAAATCCCTTTCCTGTAGATGGAATTGCATAATTTCATCCCCGTCCCTATATTTAGATTCAATATTCCGGGCACTTTGTTTTATCACCCCCGGTCACTGCGGAGGGCCGGTTGACAGCCCTTGCAAAACAGCATATTCGATGGCTCGGTTGCGGCGTACCACAAAAAGGCCTTCCAACACCATGCCATATCGATTCCGACGAAACATACGACCATACCAGCGTTGGCGCGCGAGCCTTCTTTCAGGGACGCTGCAATTCATCTGCGTGGGCCTCATCCTGGCGTCGACCGCCTGCTCCCGCGATGAAACCGCACGCCCCATCGACATGGCCGTGCGAGAGGATGTGGCGGTCCTGCCGGAGGCCGAACAGGTTTTGACCTACGCTTACCTGCCGCAGTTCTCCCACACGGTATCTTTCCAGCGCCATCATCTGATGATTCGCTATCTCGAAGCCCAGACCGGTTTGCGCATCCGCCAGGTTTTCCCGGACACCTTTGACGAGCATATGCGGATGGTGGGGCAGGGCAGCATCGATATTTCGTTCTCCAATCCCTTGATATACGTCCGCATGGCCGAAGCCTACTGCACCCGCGCTTTCGCAAGGGGCGTCGAGGTCAACGGGCGCGAACGGTTCCGGGGGGAAATTATCGCCCGCTCCGACAACCCGGCCGTGCAGCATCTGGCGGACAGCCGCGGCAAAAGATGGATTGCCGTGGATCCGGCCTCGGCCGGCGGCTACCTATATCCGCTGGGCCATTTTCTGGCCAACGGCATCCGGCCCTCGGATTTTTCGGAAATCGCGTTTGCACCCGGGCCGGGTGGCAAACAGGAGAAGGTGATTCTGGCGGTCTATGCCGGGCAGTACGATATCGGGTCGGTGCGCGAGGGGGCGTTGGACGTGGTGGCCGATAAAGTGGACCTCGGAAAAATCCGGGTGCTGGCCCGCACTCAATGGTATCCGGGATGGGTATATGCCGCCCGGACCGATCTCGATCCCGCCACAATTGCTTCGGTGGCGGCGGCCATGACCGCCCTCGATGTCGACAATCCGGAACATCGCCGTATTTTGGAAAATGCCCACATGACCGCGATTACGCCCGCGACAGACCGGGATTTTGATACGGTCCGGGAACTGTGGCACCGTGTGGGGACCGTGCAGCATCGATGTGCGGCCCCGGTGGTGCTGAACCCGGCTGCGGTTACGAGCCCACAGGAGCGCTGACTGCCATGCGGCTCTTTTTTTTCAAAGCGGGTATTCGCACCAAGATCAATCTGGGGATTATCACGATTGTGCTGGTTTCCGTATTGCTTATCGCGCTGGCGGCCAGCCAGATTGTCAGTCGGGCGCTTTTCCAGGAATACCGCAACCGGGGGGTTTCCCTGGCGGTCAACCTGTCCGCCCGCAGTGAAGACCCGATTTTGGCCATGGACTTCCTGCGCATGCGGCGCCTGATCGGCGAAGTCACCACTTCGGCCGGCGATATTCTTTACGCCTTTATCCAGGATCCCGATGGCGAGATTCTCAGCCATACGTTTACAGGCGGTTTTCCGGTCGCGCTCAAAACGGCCAACCATGTCCGGCCGACCCAGCGCTGCAATGTGCAATTGTTGTCTGCCGATGGGGACCAGTTTTACGATTTTGCGGCGCCGGTGATGGTGGGTGAATTTCAGGTCGGCACCATCCGTCTGGGGCTGCTCCGAACCCAGGTGACCTCCACGGTCAAGGAGTTGTGGTGGGCCATCTTTGCGTTTGCCATTTTATCGATTGTCGTGTCGGACGCGGTCGGGTTCTCACTGGCCCGCAATCTGACGACCCGCATCAAGCGACTCCAGGCCGCCTCGGAAGACATGATCATGGGGCATCGCGAAGCCGATGATGCCGCCCCCCTCACTGAGGCCTCGCGGATTACCGCCGGGCACGAAGCCGGCAAGGCGTCCGTCCCCAAACGGTTGGCCGGCGACGAAATTCATCAGCTATCGGAAACCTTTGACGCCATGACGGCGACCATCAAACGCTATATCGAGCAGCTGGCGGCCTCCAAGGATGTTCTGGCCAAATCGGAAACCAAATACCGGCGGATTTTTGAAGACTCGATGGATCTGATTTTCGTGGCCGACCATGACGGTCGCCTGCTGGATATCAACCCTGCCGGTATCCGGATGCTGGGATATGATTCCCGCCGGAATCTCATCTCCCGGGAGACCCTGGCCTCGCTCATCATCAGCCCCGACGATGCCCGGGAACTGTTTGCCGATATCCGGCGCACCGGTTTCGTCAAGGACCGGGAGTGCATCCTGCGGACCCGCACGGGTGGGGAACTGGCCGCCCTCCTGAGCATGACTGTCCGCAGCGGTCCGGCCGGCCTCATTGCCGAATATGAAGGAATCGTCAAGGACATCACCCAGCGCAAGCTGATGAATCGCCAGCTCCTGCAGGCGGATCGGATGGCGTCGCTGGGCCAATTGGCGGCCGGTGTGGCGCACGAGATCAACAATCCCCTCGGGCTGATTCTCGGTTATACCCAGCTGCTGCTGCGGGAAGAGACGGATGCAACGGGGTACAGGGACGATCTCCAAACCATTGAAAAACAGACCCGGAACTGTAAGAAAATCGTCGAGGATCTGCTCAATTTTGCGCGCAAGAGCGGCACGCATTTGTCCGATGTCAACATCAACTCGGCATTGGATGCGGTCATCAGCGTCGTCCGGAATCAACTGGAACTGGACAACATCCTGATCCGGACGCACTATGATGACCATCTGCCGGAAATTGCGGGCGATACGGAAAAGCTGAAACAGGTCTTCATGAACATGCTGATCAATGCCCGGCAGGCCATCGGGAAGAACGGGACGATCACGGTCGTTACGGCTGTTGACGCTGACGGCCCGTCCGTGATGATTACCTTTAAAGATGATGGACCGGGGATTGAACCGGATATAATGGACAAGATTTTTGATCCCTTTTTTACGACCAAGCCAACCGGCCAGGGTACCGGGTTGGGGCTTTCCGTGAGTTACGGTATCATTGAAGACCACCAGGGTGATATTCAGGTGTCAAGTGAGGTTGGACGTGGAACGGAATTTCACATCCGGCTGCCCATGAGCAAGCAGACCATCAAGCAGGACGCACAATGATGACATCTCGTATACTGATCGTGGATGATGAGGCCGACATGTTGCGCCTGCTGCGCCGCAGTGTCAGCAAGGCGCTGGACTGCCAGGTTGAAACGGCAGACAGCGGTGAGGCCGCCCTGCATCTTTTTAAGCCCGGGGCCTTCGATCTGGTTCTCCTGGATATCCGCATGCCCGGCATGGACGGCATGGCCGTGCTGGAAAAGATTCAGGCCCGGGCCCCCGGGTTCACGGTGATCATGATGACGGCTTACGGGGCCATCGAGGTGGCGGTCGAGGCCCTGCGCAAGGGGGCCTACGACTTTATTACCAAACCCTTCGATCACGAAGACCTCATCCATCATCTGGGCAATGCGCTCGAGCGTGGCCGCCTGCTGCAGGAGAATATCGTCCTCAAAAAACAGGTGAGCGCCACCGAGACCTTCCAGGGCCTGGTCGGGACCAGTCCGGTGATGCAGGGCGTCTATGATACCATCGGCATGCTCAGCAAATCGGACTTGACGGTCCTGATCACCGGGGCATCGGGAACCGGTAAAAACCTGGCCGCCCAGGCCCTGCACGACCTCGGCGCTCGGCAGAAAGGGCCTTTCGTGCGGGTCAGTTGCCCCACGGTGCCGGAGAATATTCTGGAAAGCGAGTTGTTCGGATACGCCAAGGGCGCCTTTACCCATGCGTCCAGCGACCATAAGGGGCTTTTCGAAGCCGCGCATGGCGGCACGATTTTCCTGGACGAAATCGGGGATATTGCGCCCTCCATCCAGACCAAGCTGCTTCAGGTGCTGGAAAACAACGAGTTCAAGCCCCTCGGGCGCAACCGCACGGTCAAGGTGGATGTGCGCGTCCTGGCCGCCACCAATCGCGATCTGAAAGCGAAAATGGCGACAGGGGAGTTTCGGGAGGATCTCTATTACCGCCTCTGCGTCGTGGAACTGCCGATGCCGGCGCTCGCCGAACGCCAGGAGGATTTGCCGCTCCTGGTGGATTATTTTCTGGATCGGTATTGCGGGAAATACGGGCGGGAAAAAAAGCGCCTGGCACCCGACGTCATGCCGCAGTTGATGGCCCATGAGTGGAAAGGCAACGTTCGGGAACTGGAAAATGTGGTCAAACGGGCCGTGGTCATGTCCACCGGAGCGGCCATCACGATGAATGATCTTGGCTGGAAAGAGGGGACATGTGTGGCCGGCCTGGAAACGGACGACCTGACCACGATCCCTTACCGGGATGCCAAAGCCTCCGTATTGACGCAATTCAATACCCGCTACCTGGAAAAAGCCCTCGAGAAATCCGGCGGCAACGTTACCCAGGCGGCGCGTGCCAGCGGTTTGGAACGCCAGTCATTTCAACAGATCATGCGCAAGTACGGTCTTCGTTCCGATACCTTTCGCAAGGGTGCCATTGATTAATGGCACTGCCACGGTTGTCTGCTTTATTTCATAACTATCCAATAATATTATCATAATCCATAAATTTCGCTTTCGAATAGGCGTTTGCCGGCCGTTTGAGGCCGTGCGGGCCAGTGTCGATGCCTCTATGGGTGCCGCTGAAAATTATTCTAATTATAATGATATCAGATGGATATGGTTATGATTCGCTTTTTGTCGGCTTTGGCACACTTCTTGTTAATCCTCCGAAGAATAACTGGCGCCACGGCATGCCGGTACGGCAGACGCATGGCGGCTGACCGGCCACACATGGCCGGGGAGATTGTCGTCGTCACAGCCGGGAAAGTGATTTTAGGGCAAGCGTGCCTGAAGGGGGGATCCGGTGGTGCCGGCCGGCATTGCACCGTAAAGGATATGAATCCATTTATTCACTCACAGAACGGAGGTTTGAGGACATGAAGAAACCCTTTCTACTCATCATGATGCTGGCGCTGATGGGGCTTGCCCTGGCAGCACCGATCGGCGGCATTGACCAGGTCCAGGCCATGACCCTGGAGGAAGCCATCGCCCAAACACCCACCGGCACGGAACCGGGTCAGATCGACCCCACTGCCGAGCCGGGATTCCTGGGTATTCCCGGTGCGCCGCAACCGAACCTGGTCTACGGGTTCTTGTGGGCCATCTGGGTAGGGTGGATCTTTTCCACGGTGGGCGCTTTCGGTGGTATCATGGCCGGTGTGGGGCACATCACCATCTTCGGTCTGGCGGATTATGCCAAGAGCTTTGGCAAGGGATCGCCCATGAACACCCTCGTGACCGATTCGATCCGGGTGTCCAACCAGTGGCTGGTGGGGATGAGCGGGCTGATTTCCAGCACCAACTACTACCGCATGGGCCGCTTGGTGGCCCCGCTGGGCATGTGCCTGGCCATCGGCGGTGTGGGCGGTTCCTGGTTGATCCCGGCTCTCACGGCGGGCAAAGTCAGCCTGCGCGACTACATCGGCTACTTCGGCCTGATCGTGCTGCTGCTGGGTGTCATGCTGATTCGGGAAACCATGCCTTCCGGTATGGCCAAAAAGAAAAAAGCCAAAGAGGCCGCGGCGGCATTCGAAAAACAGGTCAAGGCCGGCGGGGCGACCAACGAAGGTGTTAAAGTCCTGGAAGGCAGCTGGACCGTGATGTTCATCGCCCTTGCCCTGGTGGTGGCCAGTGCCCTGTGGGCCAACCTGGCCAGCGGCATGAAAGTCGTGGCTTATGCGCTGGCGGTTGCCGGCTGGATCGCCACTTTTTTTGCCGGAACCATCCGTTTCACCTTCTATGGCGTTGAATTCAGCTTCAAGGCCTTCATCCCCATGCTGGGCGGCATCTTCATTGCGGCCCTGGCCTCTTTCCTGGGAATCGGCGGCGGCTTTCTTTTCGTGCCCTTCCTGACCTCGGTGGCGGGCCTGCCCATGTTCCTGGTGGCCGGCACCAGTGCGCTGGTCGTCCTCGTGGGGATGATCGTGTCCATTTTCAGCTATATGGTGGGCAAAGGCGTTTTGGTCTACTGGGGCTTTATCGGCGCCGAGCTGGTGGGCATCTTCGTGGGGTCGATGATCGGACCGCGGACGTCCAAATACATTCCGGACATCTGGCTGAAACGCCTGTTCGTCCTGCTGGCCTTTTACGTGGGGATTCGCTACACCACGAAGGGGTTTCTGGGATATTCCATCCTGCCGCCGTTCTAAACAACCGGCAGTGACGTAGCGCATCACGTCCCGGGAGATGACCCATGGGCCATCTCCCGGGACGCCTCGACCGCAACCGAAGGACCGATATGTCAGCGAACCTCGAGATCTTCTATCAGCAGGCCGATGCCGCCCTGGTTTTCTTTTTCCGTCTGGCGGAGAACCCCATGCTGGGTTACCTGATCGGGATTGCCGTGCTGGCCCTCATCTGTGCGGTGATCGGCGACCTGACCATTGCCCTGGCTTTTCGTTTCAATGGCAAGTTTTTCAAACGGGACAACCAGGAACTGGTGCAAATGCAGAACAAGTCCCTGCTGGCCCTGAAGGCCCAGGACAAGGAAAGCTACCAGGCCTGCAACCAAGTGGCCAACGATTCCTTCGGCAAGGTATTTTTTTCCCAGATTGCCCTGGGGGCCTCTTCGCTGTGGCCGGTGCCCTTTGCATTGCAGTGGCTCAACGGACGTTTTGCCGAGGTGGCCTTTCTGCTGCCGATACCCCTGGGCGTAAGGACGGAAGTGGGCTATGCGTTTACCTTTATCCCTATGTATATTTTGATGCGGATTCTCTTCGGGCAGGTCAAGGACCGCCTGCCGGGCTACCGCCGTTTGACGGCGCTGTCGGATGAGGACGACGGGGAAGAGGAAACCATGCTGCGTGTCGATGATGTCTTAAAGGGCGAGGTCTCGCAGAAGGTATAGCGCGGGTTCCACGACGGAATAATGCGGTGTTTGCGGTTGTGGCGTCGGGACGTGGCATAGCGCCGCCGGCTGGGATCGATCACCCCATCCCCTTTTTGCTTCCCTGTTCAGGACTTCTTTTTTTCGATTTCGGCCCGCAGTTTTTTTTCCATTTCTTCGAACAGACTTTTTTTCTTCTTTTTTTGGTCGGCCTGCAAGGCGGCGATGCGGCTGGCGGCATTTTGCTGCGCCGCCTGGAATTTGCTCAGTTCGTTCTGCATCTTGTCCGGCGCGTCTTCCTTGGGGATGTCTTCGATTTTCAGGTGATCCCTTACAAACAGGCGTACGCCATAGGCCCCTTTGACGGTTTCTATCGCGCCGATGTCTTCCAGGCGGCGGCAGATAAAGCCGGTTCGCTCCTGGGACAGGGTGAGCATCTGGCACACTTGATCGAGATCCGGCGGGGTCTGGTCCCGATGGGCCAGCAGGCGCACCGCCGCCACGAAAAGGTGGGCACTCTCGTAGAGGGATAGTTTGTCTTTCGCTGTCACGGGGTATCTCCTTGGGCCTGCGATGGTTCCGAGCCTGCAACCCCATCGGCATCTTGACAGGGTGTCCGGCGAAGAGTAACATTTGGCGCACTTTTGTCAAGCAGCCATCGGGGTGCTTGGGTTCGGAATCAGGAGCACGCCGGCGCCGCATCAACCGATCCTGTTCGTGCACCGATGTGCAGGTTCCGACGCCTTCGCTTCCTGTCGATCCATCAAACCATGTAAAGAATGCTGACCGCCGGAAAGGGTGCCGGAGGGTGCCGCAAACCCGGCATTCATCGAATTCAAAGGGGGATGCCATGACGGAAATTATTGATGTAAGCGCGCGCGAAATTTTGGACTCACGAGGGAATCCGACGGTCGAGGTCGACATTCTGACCGCCTCCGGCGCACTGGGTCGCGCGGCGGTGCCGTCCGGTGCGTCCACCGGCAAGCGGGAAGCCCTCGAACTGCGCGACAAGCGTTCCAAGCGTTTTGGCGGCAAGGGCGTTCAAAAAGCCGTGAGCAACGTCAACGACGTGATTGCGCCTGAAATCATGGGGCTGGATGCCGCCGACCAGGTCACCCTGGACCAGAAGATGCTGGCCATCGACGGGACGGCCAACAAAGCCAAGCTGGGTGCCAATGCCATCCTGGGCGTTTCCATGGCGGCGGCCCGTGCGGCCGCGGCCGCTTTCGGCCTGCCGCTGTTTCGCTATCTGGGGGGCATCAATGCCCGCTGCCTGCCCATGCCCATGATGAACATCCTGAACGGCGGGGCGCATGCCGCCAATAATCTCGATATCCAGGAATTCATGATTATCCCGGTGGGGGCCAAATCCATCACCCAGGCGGTTCAGATGGGGGCCGAAACCTTTCATGCCCTGAAGAAAATTCTCAAAGACAAGGGACTGAATACGGCTGTCGGGGACGAGGGCGGTTTCGCTCCCGACCTGGCATCCAATGAGGATGCCATCAAGCAGATCATGGCGGCCATCAAGGCGGCCGGCTACAAGGCCGGCAGCGACATCGGCATCGCCCTGGATGCGGCGGCCAGCGAATTCTACAAGAAGGGCAAATACCACCTGCAGTCCGAAGGACGCCAGTTGAACGCCGAGGAGATGGTGGCCTATTACGCCGAACTGGTCGAGCGTTATCCGATTCTTTCCATTGAAGATGGGCTGGCCGAACAGGACTGGGACGGCTGGGAACTGATGACGGATCAGCTTGAGTCATCGGTCCAGCTGGTGGGTGACGATATTTTTGTCACCAATCCCAAAATTTTCCAGCAAGGCATCGAGCGGGGCATTGCCAATTCCATCCTGATCAAGCTGAACCAGATCGGCACCGTGACCGAAACCCTGGATGCCATCGAAATGGCAAAACAGTCCGGCTACACCACCGTCATATCGCACCGTTCCGGTGAAACCGAAGACGCCTTCATCGCGGATCTGGCGGTGGGTGTCAACGGTGGCCAGATCAAGACCGGCTCGCTGTCGCGCAGCGACCGGGTGGCCAAGTACAACCAACTGATACGGATCGAGGAAGCCCTCGGCACAGCAGCCACCTTTTCGGACGATTTGCTGTAGCGCAAGGATGACACCCACGATGATCATTGCACAACGCGCGAATAAGATGCGGATTCTATCGGCGGTTTTACTGGCCATGGTGGTTACGATGGTGCCGAAGACCGTCGACGCCTACGTGTTGATGGGGGAGCATGTTCTGGAGCTGATGGTCAAGGCACTGGGCAAGGCCGACACCTTGGCGGTGACCCAGACCGTGACCCTCAGCGCTGCCGACATTCCCCCGACGCCCGCGGCCCTGTCGGAAACGGTGCGGATCCGGTTCCCGGTCGACTTTCGTGCGGACGGAGCCGGCGACGGCTACCAGCGCCGGATACTGATGTCCGGGGGACGAGAGCTGCGGGCCGTCAACGGCGTTCTCCTGGAAGGCTCACCGCCGCGCTATGCCCGCTATGCCGACATCTTGATGGTCAAACCCCGTTCGGCTCTGGCGGAACATCTTCGTGCGATGGGGGTCGATGTCAGCGTGTCCAGCCTGGGGCGGCTGGAAGACCACTACGGGTATGTGATAGGCGCCCGTTTCCCGGATGAGAATGCCGCCCAGTTGTGGGTAGCCAAGGATACCTTTCTTCCGATGCGGCTGCTGTTGCCCCCGGCGGCCGTGTCGTCCGGCGAGGGGCCGGTTGAGATCCGCTACCGGAACTGGACCTTCGTGGACGGATTGGCCTATCCCATGCACATCGTGCTGTGGCAGAACTACCAGATCAAAGAGGAAATCCGGGTGGATCGGCTGCAGGTCAACCCGGTGTTGTCCGGTGACCTATTCGATTTTGCTGCTCTTCGCCAGGCATGGTCCCGGCCGGCGCCGGTCCTCAATGATCCCGCGCCTTACCTGCCGGAAGGCGACGTGCCGGGCGTGACCGAATCGGAGAAAAAAAATTGACAAAGCTCTTGCACTTCCGGCCACATTCTGGAATATATCGGAGCCGTGAATCGGGCGGTATCGGAGGCGCCCGCTTCATCGGTCGGAGAGCTTTAAATGGCGTGACAACCCTCACTATTGTAGAACAGTCGCGGTCTGAGCGCACATGGGGTACTTGCTGAACCAATTTCACGGCGTCCATCAACGACAACCCCACACCCCCCTCCTCTTCATTCGTTTTTCAATAATTACCCGCCCTGATTGCCCTAGGGCCTCTGGCCGTCATGGGAACCGGGTACAGGACCATTTGTTTCATTCTAACGGTGCCGGAGAGTTTTTATGAGCAGCAATACGAAATTCATTTTTGTAACGGGCGGCGTTTTATCGTCGCTTGGAAAAGGGCTGGCCTCGGCGGCCATTGGGGCGCTGCTGGAAAGCCGGGGATTGACGGTAACGATTCAGAAACTGGATCCGTATATCAATGTGGATCCCGGCACGATGAATCCCTTCCAGCACGGTGAAGTCTACGTGACCGACGACGGTGCGGAGACGGACCTCGATCTGGGGCATTACGAACGGTTCACCCATGCCCAACTCGGACAGGACAATAATTTTACGACGGGTAAAATCTACAACACGGTGATCCAGAAGGAACGCCGGGGGGACTACCTCGGGGGAACGGTGCAGGTCATTCCGCACATTACGGACGAGATCAAAGCCTCCATCCGCCTGGCCGACAAGGGCGTGGATGTGGTCATCGTCGAAATCGGCGGCACCATCGGAGATATCGAGAGCCTGCCGTTTCTGGAAGCCATCCGTCAATTCCGGGGCGATGCCGGCAAGGAGAACACCCTTTACATCCATGTCACCCTGGTGCCCTACATCAGCACCGCCGGGGAGGTCAAAACCAAACCGACCCAGCACAGTGTCAAGGAACTGCGCAGCATCGGCATCCAGCCCGACATCCTGCTGTGCCGCACCGGCAGTACGCTGACCAGTGACATCAAACGCAAGATCGCCCTCTTCACCAATGTGGATGAAGACGCCGTCATCACCGCCAAGGACGTCGGCTGCATCTACGAGGTGCCGCTGAATTTCCACAGCGAGGGGCTCGATCAAAAAATCATCGAAAAACTGAATATCTGGACCCGGGCGCCGCGGCTGGAAGCCTGGGATGATCTCGTACAGAAGCTCAAGGCGCCCCGGTCCGTCGTCAATATCGCTATCGTAGGCAAATATGTGGATTTGACGGAATCGTATAAAAGCCTGAACGAGGCCCTCTACCACGGGGGCATTCCCAACGATTGTCGCGTGAATCTGATCTTTGTCGATTCGGAAACGATCGCCCCGGATACCTGCAGTCAGGCCCTAATGGAAGCGGACGGCATTCTGGTGCCGGGGGGCTTCGGCTCACGAGGGATCGAGGGGAAGATCTGCACGGCCCGCTATGCCCGCGAAAACAAGGTGCCCTATTTCGGCATCTGCCTGGGAATGCAGGTGGCCGTGGTGGAATTTGCGCGGCATGTGGCGGGATTGGATAAGGCCAACAGCTCGGAGTTTGATCGGGCGACACCTTTCCCGGTCATCTATCTTATGACCGAATGGCTGGACGACAAAACCGGCCAGATCGAGACCCGGGACGAGTCTTCGGACAAGGGGGCCACCATGCGATTAGGCGCTTATCCCTGCCGGCTGCGCGCGGATACCGTGGCATCCCGGGCATACGGTCAGGAGAATATCTCCGAGCGTCATCGCCATCGCTATGAATTCAACAATGCCTTCCGGGACCAGCTGGAGGAAAAGGGACTTGTGGTGAGTGGAACGTCCCCGGGTGGTGAGCTGGTGGAAATCGTTGAATTGCCAGACCATCCCTGGTTTCTGGGGTGCCAGTTCCATCCCGAGTTCAAGTCGCGGCCCATGGCGCCGCATCCCCTGTTTCGTGAGTTTATCCGGGCGGCCTGTGAAAACGCCAAGCGGCGGGCATCATCTTGAGAAGATGATCATCATGCCCGTCCGGCCTGGCCTCGGCGGACCGCTTGATGGCCCGACACCCGGCCGCCACCTGCCGACCGCTTATTCTGTCCGGGAAGGGGATGACTGGTCGATGTCCACGATGGTTTCACCGGCAGTGTAGCGGGCGGTGCGGTAGCGGGTAATGCCCATCAGTTTATTCGTGATTTCCCCCATCTTCTCGGTCTGGCTTTTGATCCCGGCTATTTTCGCGAATAGCGGATCGTCGGGGGGCACTTTCAGCATGAGAAGTTCCGCATACCCCGATATGCCCTGAATCGGCTGATTCAGCTTGTGGCATACCGCACCGGCCATTTCCAGGGCCGCCTTCAGTTTTTCGCTGTCCAGACGGTCATCCTGGGCGTGTTTGCTGGCCGTGATGTCCTGCAGGATGAACAGGCGGGCGACGCGGCGGCCGTGGCGGCGGATGGGGGCGATGCGCAGATGAAAAACGCCCCGCCCCTCGTCCAGGTCCAGTTCGATGTCCTCCCGGATTTCTTCCGCGGCCCGCTCGCGATCTACCAAATGCCGGATGGGGCCCAACACGATTCGGGCCGAACGTCCCACGATATCGATGGCCGATTCCCCGATCAAACGGCAGGCGGCCGGATTGATTTCTACCACCCGGTCCCGCCGGTCCAGAATGATGACGCTGTCCGGGAGGCTTTTGACGACGGCATCATGACCGATGGGGATCACGTCGAACAATCGGCCGTAAAAGACGGCCCAGCCCAGAAGGACGACCGAGAGGGTGAAAAGGAACGGCGTTGGGTCCACATGGGTGGGCATGATGTCGGCCCCGGTAAGGTAGAACGCATTGCCCAGCCAGGGAATCAGGCACGACAGCAGCAATATCCAGCGCTGGCCCCGATACCACTCGGGCGTCCGGTTGAGGGACAGTCCGATCAACAGGCATCCGGCGGCCAGGAGCGCATAGCAATACAGCGTGTGGACCCAGAACCAAAAGCCAAACGTGCGCACCAGGATGTCGATCCCACCTTCGGTTTCAAGCCAGACGGAATCCAGCACGAGGCCGTGGCGGGCACTTGTGATCGCCAGCAGGCTGGTGGCCATCGGTATGGCCAGGCCGGCGGCCAGCCGGCGGCCTGAAAGCCAGTCGGCCTTACCCGTATAGGTCAGCAGAAAGGCCAGCCAGAACACGGGAACGTAGGGAATCGCCAGATACTGGGCCTGGGCCCAGAAGCGTTTCCCGGTGATACCCACCGCCGCTAGCTCCAGACCATACATGGCGGTCCAGGCACCCATGGCCAGCATCAGCAGGGTAAAGTAGGCCGAGCCGGGCGTATGGCGGTAGCGTCCGGCAATGAAAAGGAGCCCGAAACAAACAGCGCTGGCCCCCAGGAGGGGGGTCACAAACGGATTATAAATCCAGGTCATGGCGATTCATCTTTGTCGACCCCCGACGGTCAGGCGGCCCGGGACACGATGCGTTCCCCGATTTTTTCGGCCGAGCGACCGAAGAGTTCATCCATTTCAATCAGATTCAGAAGCCGGTCTTCCCACACGACATTGTTTTCCTGCACGATACTGCGAATATTCTCGTATTTGCCCCCCAAGGCTTTGATCCGGTCTGCCAGGGGCACGGCCGCGTAAAATCCGACATTCAGCAGGAGCAGGTATTCGATAACATTGGAGCGGCTGGGGCGGTCGGAAATAACGGGAACGATCAAAATACTGCGATCGTCCTTGCGCCCTTTCCCGATATAGACATTGCCCTCCCGCACGATGATTTTTTTGGTCCCCTTGAGGCGCTGATCCTTTTCCACCCGGGAGGGGATGGACGCCAGGACACCGGCTTTTTTGATGATGTCGATGGAGGTCTCCTCGGTGATTTCGCCCAGCAGATCCAACTGGGAAATGCGGTAGAGAATGGCGCCGTGGATGGTTTCCACGATGGCCTGCAGGTTTTTGAGGACCAGTACGTTGCGGTTGGTCAGCTGGGAGGTGCTCAAACCGTATTCGGTCAGGGTATTGAAAAGCAGACCTTCCAATTTTTCACTGATGCGGCTGGTGCCGACCGTGACGGTTTTGGCCTGGTGTTTGATGGCATCCACCGGTCGTGACATGGCATTGATCCCCCGGGCCATCACGGCGAAAAAGGTTTCCAGCATGTTGCGGGCGGTTCCTTTGCGGCCGAAGTCGATTTCAAAATCGGAAACCGGCAATCGGCCGGCCAGATATTTCAGGAGCAGGGTCAGGTCCGAGGTCGTTTCCAGACCGAGGGCCGCCGGCAGGCGGTGATGCGTTTTGCGTTGACGGAACTCACCATAGAAGGCGGCAAATTCCTGACGAAATGATTTTTCCAGAACGAGTTCGTAGATATCCAATCCCCGTTCGGCGCTGTCGGCCAGGGTGTGCTGAATTTTTTCCTGGAAATGGTACAGGAAACGTGAGCCTTCATTGATGGCCAGGGCCGCGTAATACCCCCACAAGTGACCGACCAGGGTGTTGAGAACCGGGGCCAGGTGCTCGCTGGTACGCGGGACGTGGAAGACGTCTTCGGCGTAGGGGGCAAAGCGGTCTTCGTTTTCGTCGGCAATGACGATAGGCGTGGCCTTGTGGGCTTTGAAGATAGCGGTGTCCTTGATGATGTCGCCGATGACCGTGCCGCGGCACCCGGCCGCGCATACGATGATCAGCGGCTCCGAAGACAAGTCGATATGTTTTTTATCCTCCACGTAATCCGAGGAGATGGTCTTGTAGCAAAGTTCGCTCAGCTTGATGCGGATTTCGTCGGCGGAGGCTTTGTTGGGGCCGCTGCCGACGGCCGCCCAATACGTTTTGGTGACGGCCAGGCGCTTTGCCGACGCGGCAATCGTTTCCTGCATGGCAATCACCCGGCGCATCTGGTCCGGTAGAGCCAGCAATTGCTGCAGTTCCCGGGTGATAAAGGCGTCGTCCCGCCGTCCTTTCAACCCGGCCATAAACAGGCTCAGCAAAGCACCGGCCACGATCTGGGAATAAAAGGCCTTGGTCGAGGCGACGGACATTTCAATATCCCGGCCACTGCTGGTATAGATGACGCCGTCGACTTTGAACGTCAGGTCGGAATCGCGTCGGTTGACGATCGCCAGTGTGCGGGCGCCCCTCTCGCGGACCATGTCGACGGTTCGGTTCGTGTCCGTGGTGGTACCGGACTGGCTGATGGCAATCACCAGGGCGTCTTCCATCATCCGGCCCGCATCGGTTGCGTCCAGCATGAAACCGCTGAGCTCCGAGGCCTTGAGGGCGCTGATCTGGAGGGCCGGATCATCCAGGTAGTAGGCCAGCAGGTTGGCGCAGGCCAGGGCCGCCACACCGGCCGTCCCCTGTCCGATGAA
>Ga0180429_10001400_pt1 | contig 20565 bp, 17 predicted proteins | sample SS_ome_FD_132428 | JGI IMG/M metagenome (GOLD analysis project Ga0180429, IMG submission 132428) | Hypersaline lake sediment archaeal communities from the Salton Sea, California, USA - SS_1_S_1 metaG | ecosystem: Environmental > Aquatic > Non-marine Saline and Alkaline > Hypersaline > Sediment ...
TGGATGCTGGCGGTGGCCGCCCGTGCCAGAGGCGCTTTCCCTTTCGTGATGGAAAGGAGCGAGAGCAAGCTGCGTCGCGCCAGCACCCTGCGGGACGCGACGGGCGTCCCCGCCGGGACGCATCTTCCGGAGGAGCGGTTCCATGCGGCCGTCAACGCCGCTCCCGGAGTGGAGACCTTGCGTGCCGGGGTGGAGCGTCTCTGGCCCGGAGGCCGCTTCTGCCTTTTCAGCGGGCTGACGGGGGAAGAGCCCGTGGAGCCCTCCTTTCTCAACGAGATTCACTACCGCCAGTTGACGGTGACGGGGGCTTACGGATGCACTCGCGGGCAGATGGGGCGGGCCTTGGATCTGCTGACCTCGCACCGCGCGGCTTTCGAGGGTCTGCTGGAGGAGAGGATTTCCCTGGAGCGGGTGCCCGAAAGGATGGAGGGGGTGCTCTCGGGAGAGCTCTTCAAGTTCGTGGTGGAGATGGAATCCGGGGCTTGAGCGGCCCGGCAAGGACGGGAATCATCCATCGTCGCCCGAAACGAAACGGGAAAGGAGAGAGCGCTCGGTCATGGCGACGGAAGGACAATTGCGGGATTTCGGACGGTTGATTCGCCAAGTGGCGGCGGGAAGGCTCATGACGCGGAAGGAGAGCCGCGAGGCCTACCGGCAGGTGATTCTGAACGAGCAGCCGGAGCTGCAGCAAGGGGCTTTTCTCATGGCCCACATCGCCCGGGGGCCCTCCACCGAGGAGCTTTCGGGAGCGTGGGACGCCCTGGACCGCTACGACACGGCCAAGATCCATCCGGAAATTTCCGGGCCCGTGTGCGACATCGTGGGCACGGGCTCCGACGCCCTCAAGACCGTCAACTGCTCCACTCCGGCCGCCCTCCTGGCTTCCGCCTGCGGCTTGGCCGTGGCCAAGAAGGGGGCCCGGCTGGTGACGGGAGTCTCGGGGGCCTCGGACGTGCTGGAGATCCTGGGCATCGACCTCGACGCCCCCCTGGAGCGGGCCGAGGCCTGCCTGAGGGACCACGGCCTTTGCTATTTGCCGGGAGAGGCCTTTCTCCGGTCGGGCTGGGCGCGGCTTGTCAAGTCCATGCGATTCACTTCGGCCTTCAACATCATCGGCCCGCTTACCCGTCCTTGTGCGGAAACCTCCCGCATCGTCGTCGGGGCCTATTCCCCGGAAGTGTGCGACCAACTGGCGGCCGTCCTCAAGGAGATCGGCGTGCCCGCCGCCTTGGCCCCCTACGGCATGGCCCGGGGCATGGATCCGGCTACGGGCATGGACGAGTTTTCCCTGGCGGGGCCTACGCGGGTGGTGGAGCTTCGGGACGGCGATCTTAACGTTTACGAGGTCGTTCCCGAGGATTTCGGGCTGAAGACGGTGGCGTTCGAGGAGATCGCCAGCCGAAGAACGGCCGCCGGAAACGCCCGGGCCATCCTCGAAGTCCTCCAGGGGCGATACGACACGCCCCTGGCCCGCTTTTTCGCCATGAACGCCGGGGCGGCCCTTTACGTTTCCGGCCGGGCGGCCGACTACCGCTCGGGAACGGAAACGGCCCTGGACGCTCTGGCCCAAGGCAAGGCTTTGGAAGCCCTGGAGCGTCTCAGGGACTGCCAGGGCGAGCAAGGGTGAGACGAAAACTTCCGGATGCGGCCTTCGAAGCGGCCGGAAGCCGCTTCTACGCTTGATCGGCGGGGCGTTTTCGAAAAGCCCCTCAAGCTCAATCCACGAGGGCGGCCGGCAGGGCCTCCACGGGAACCAACAAGGAACGGGCGGGAGGGTCTCCCGTCACGTATCCCCACACGACGGGAGTCGGCGGAGGAGAGATCCCCGCTTGAGAAAGGATTTCGGGTTCCACGAGAAAGCTTGCCGCAAGGGAGCCTTCCACCTGACGCAGCGCTCCCAAATGGGCTACGGGGGTCCCTTGGGCGTAAAGCAACTGGCCGACGAAATGGAGGAAAGAGTCCGCAGCCCCGAAGGTCCTCGCCATGAAGCCACTTCCGCCGATGTCGTCGAGACCGATGGGGTCTTGCCCCACCGATTCCAGAAAATCGTTGACGGCGTCCATGACATCGTCGTTGGTCAGATTCTCGGGGGCGGGGTCGTTGAGCAGATCCATGAAAGGATCGAGGTTGCCGGGGCCGGTGCCCGCGGGGGGATCACCGTTCACGGGTAGCCCGGGAGTGCCCGTCGGATTGGCGACGGAACCGCCTGTGGGATTGGCGACGGGAGTGCTCGTGGGAGAGAAAGGCGTTGCGGGCCCCCCCGTCGGAACGACGCTTCCTCCCGGATTGGATGCCGGGGCATCGTCGCTTGCGGTGACGAGCCAAGGAGAGCCTTGAACGACATCCAATACGAAGCACGCTCCCGCCGGGCACGGCACCGTGACCAATCCCCCTTGGGAAGTCCATTGCAATCCCGCCATGGTCCAAGGGACGAATCGGTCTCGATCCACGGAAATCCAAACCGTGTCTTGGCCGAAGAGAAGGGCCCCGAGGCTTCGACCCTCCACTACGGACACCGTATGAAAAGTGTTCCCGATTCCCGTGGCATGCAGTTCCTGCATCGCCATGCCGGGCGTCCACCATAAAGCGACGAGAATCATCAAGAGCATTGCGCCAACGAACCTTTTCTTCATCCGGGGCCTCCTTCATCCGTGTTTTATATGGGCTTTCCGACAAAAACCTTCCGGGGCTTCCCCATGCAAAAAACCTTCCACCGGCTCAAGGGCATAAGGCCCTTGCTGCCGGAGGTTCGAAGCGGCCCAACCTCCGCGGGGACTTCCAGGTGGAAGCGGCTCGGGTGGCGTCTTGTGGGCCGGGGGCGATCCGTTGAAACGACGGCTTCATCGATGGGCCGGGTGACGAAAAGTAGCGCGAGTGACAATTTTTGCCACAAGGAAGCTGGAGGGGCTGCCCGTGGAAGCCCCTCCTATACGGTCGTTGAAGGCTTTATCCGTTTGGAGCTTCGGATTCAATCCAGCCGGCCTTTTCCTTCCGGTATCGGTTCCTCGCTTTCGGAGGTCCGGATTTCTTCCAGCAGCTTTTCGTCTCCCGGTCGGTTGCGGTTCCAGTAGTCCATGAAGGAACGCCCCGCGAGACGGTAATGCTCTCCGCGGTCGTTTTCCCAGCGCAGGAGGGGGCGCACGCCGTCCCTGGAGAAAAGGAATGTTTGCTTCTCGTCCCCCGTGTCCAGAACGATCTGTCGAGTCGCCTTGGAACCGCCGGTTTCGAGCGGCGCATCCTCGATGCTCGCAATTCTGGCTTCCGCCTTGCGATATCGCGGGTTGTTGGACAGAAGGGAGCGCACCATGACGAAGGCGCTCCCCGACTCAAGGTCGTCCAGATGCTGTCGCAAATAGGGAATCAGCTCGTCTTCGAAGACGGCCCCTCCCGAGGCGGGATCCGGATGCGCGGAGGTGCCTTGGTCGTCCATGTAGTTGGAGATCGTCAGCCTTCCTCCCTCTCCCCGATCTTCGAACAGGGCGAAGCTGGTCCCGCACCATTCGGAGCTCGTCGTTGCCAGCTTCACCAGCTTTCCCGTGTCCCGGCGCTGGAAGACGGAAGCCATCTGGACGTACTCGTAGACACCGGTTCGCACCCGGCGCACGAGATTGGTCTTCATGACGGGCAATACCTCCTTGCCCGGTGCCGGCCGGGTTTTCACAAGCTTTCGAGGGTCGAAGTGCTCCCGCACGGTGACGATTTCCAGAGTGCTCTTTCGAAGAGCGCCGTATTTGAGGACCTTGCCTTCGTAAAGGGCCACCTCCGCCCAGCCGTCGTTCCACTTGGGGAGATCGAGCCAATGGACCGCCCCTGCGCGGGGTGATCCCGTGCTCAAGAGAAGCACCCAAAGAGACAAAAATGTTTTTGCCATGGAAAGCTCCTGTTCTCTGGAGGTTTCTTCTCGCTTTTCTTTGGTCACTCTTCCGGGACGAGCTTCAGGGAGAGAGAGTTGATGCAATACCGCAGTCCCGTGGGCTTGGGGCCGTCGGGGAACACATGGCCCAGGTGAGCGTCGCAGCGATTGCACACGACTTCCGTGCGGACCATGCCGTGGCTGTGGTCGGGGATTTTCCGGACATGGTCGGCATCCACGGGAGCGGTAAAGCTGGGCCATCCCGTGCCGGAATCGAATTTGGCTTCCGACGAGAACAGATCCAGTCCGCAGGCCACGCACCGATAGACGCCTCCGGCCTTGGTGTGAGCGTAGCGGCCCGTGAAAGGCGGTTCCGTGCCCTTGAGCCGAGTCACCGTGTACTCGTCGGGAGTGAGAATCTTGCGCCACTCTTCGTCGGTTTTCACGATCTTTTCCATTCGACCTTTTTCCTTTTGCCCTTGGTTGCTGGTTTGGGTTGAGGATCCATCCTCTTCGAGGGAGGAGGCGTGGCTTCGTTCCTCCAAAAGAACGGTTTCGCCGTGCCGAAGCACCAGGAAGTCCTCGGAGGGGATTCCCTTGTCCTCCAGTGCCTTGGCCAGCCGCCGTGGAGGCTCGTCCAAGGGCTCGTCCGTGAGGATGAAGGTCCCCCAGTGGATGGCTGCGGATTTGCGCGAATCGATGTCCAGGTGAACCTGCACCGCCTCTTCGGGGGAGATGTGGTGGGCTTTCATGAACCATCGGGGCTCGTAGGCCCCGATGGGAATGGCCGCCAGGTCGAAGGGGCCGAATCGGCCTCCGATCTCCTTGAAGTGAGGCGTGTATCCCGAATCTCCGGCGAAGAAGAAACGGAAATCGCGGGACTCGACCACCCAGCCCGCCCACAGGGCTCGGTTGCGCCCCCAAAGGCTCCGCTTGCTCCAGTGTTGGACGGGCACGGCGGTGATCTTCAGCCCGTCCTCTTCCAAGGATTCCCACCAATCCCGCTCCACCACCCGCTCGACGCCCGCGTTCCGGAGCCATTTTTCAAGGCCCAGAGGAACCGCGAAGAGGGTGTCGGCCCCTCCGGGGCGACGCAACAGACGCTCCACCGTGCCGGAGTCCAAGGCGTCGTAGTGGTCGTGGGAAATCAGCACCAGGTGGATGGGGGCAGGTCCTCGAGGGCCAGGCCGGGCGGGACCACCCGGCGGGGGCCGGCCCACTGAACGGGGGCCGTGCGTCGGGAAAAATGGGGGTCGGTGAGGATGTTCTTGCCGTCCAGTTGGAGCATCACCGTGGCGTGGCCGATCCAGGTGAGGGTGTTGACGCCGGCGTTGGACTTGAGAAAATCGGGATTGTTGGAGGCCAGAGGGAAACGGTAGTCGTCGGGGCCCGGAAGGTCCTTCCAGAGCCGGTTCCATCGCCATCGGAGAAAGTCCCCGAGCCCGGGGGGATCGTAATCGTGGACGTTGCGAAATCCATCGTCCGTGTGGTGGGGCTTTTCCGGCGACGGGGAAGGCCCGGCGCAGCCCATGGAAACCAGGAGCGCCAAGCCCGGCACCCACCATCGGGGCTTCCATGCGTGAAGATCCGTCGTCTTCATGATCTTTTCCTTTCCTCTTCGTTCTTTTCCACCTCCCGGCAAAGCCTCTGTCTTCTGCAATATAATCACGAATGGCGGAATGGCTTCCCTTCCGTCCCGGGCCTTCCCTTTTGATCTTTCGAATGAGGGGCTTCGTCGGCCGATCGTCAGGCTCCCGCGGAACGGTCTTCCGAGAAGAGCAAACGGCCTTCGCCGTAGACGGCCACGGGATAGGAGGACAGATCGAAGGGGTCTCCGTTCCAGCAGACGAAGGAGGCCCATTTGCCCTCCTCCAGGGTCCCCAGGAAAGGATCCAGCCCGAGGATGCGGGCGTTTTGGCGGGTGACCACCTGAATGGCCCGGTCCTTGTCCAGCCCGCACCTCAGAAACCACCGGAGCTGATGGAAGAGCATGCGCTGGAGAATCACGGGGTGGTCGGTCATGAGACCGTATTCCACTCCGGAATCCAGAAGATGCTTCAAATTTCTCCAGCTTTCGTGCTTCAGCTCCACCTTGTAGGGGAAGGAATCCATGGGACCGTACACCACGGGAATGGACCGCTCCTTGAGCTTACGGTAAATCTCGGGAGAGTGAACGTCCCCGGCATGCTCCATGCTCAACCGCATGCGGAAGCGCGGGTCGGTCTCCCGAAACTCGTCGGTCAGGCGCAACACGGACTCCATGTCGTCGCTTTTGTGCACATGGACCCTGAGAATCTCCTCGCCCAGCAGGACGTCCCGCAGGACCTCGTCTTCGCGGGAGAATTCCTTCTCGCCGTTCTTCTTGCGATCCTTTCCTTGAAGGATCTTGTCTTTCACCTCGTGGAGCTTTTCCCTCAAAAGGGCCATGGCTCCCATGCGCGTGTACGGGCGCTTGCCCTTCCATTCCCTGGTGGACATGGGATTGTAGCCCACGGCGGCCTTGATGCCGGCTCGACCCACCAGGGCGTCCGAGGTGGTCGCGGCGTAGTTGCGCAGGACGGCCGAGCGGCCTCCCAGGATGTTGCCGCTCCCGGGAACCACGCACGAGTAGAGCACCCCGGCTTCGATGGACTCGCGGAAGGAATCGTCGTCCATCTGCACGGAATCCAGGGCGTCGGCAAGGACGACGATGGATTCCATCTTTTCGTTGGCTTCCCCTTCGGCGGAGGGCTCCCCGGCCCGCTCCATGCCGATGTGACAATGAGGGTCGATGAACGCCGGCGTGACGACGGGATATCGGCCCGCCACGTCTCCCCGGGGGGGCGCGGAAATCCCCGCGATGGTGCCGTCTTGCCAGTTGAGGCAGCCGTTTTCGAAAACTTTCCTGCCCGTGTGAATGATCGATGCTTTGACGGATAGCATGCAATCTCCGTTTCATTTGGCTTGTAGCCCTGTTTGATTTTCGACCCTCAATCCTTGATCCTTCGTCAATCCTTCATTGCCGGCAGGAGAGGATTCTGTCAAGATCGAGAGGACCGTGCAACGGAAATTCGAGATCCGAAGCACGAAATTCGATCATCGGGATTTTCTTCGGATTTCGGATTTCGATGTTCGGATTTTGCCTGAACGCTCTTTTCGTTCAGGCACTCTTTGGAGAGGAGAGGAGCCATGAAGCTCGGCGGTCGTCGTTTCATGACGGTGCGTCATTCCATGCCCGGGCGTCTGCGGGTGAAGGTCCCGGCCGTTCGCAAGGCTCGCGAGGCGGCCAAGGCCCTGGAAAACTGGCTGCAAGACAAGCATATCGTCCGCGAGGTGGAGGCGCGGGCGGTCTCGGGAAGCATCGTCCTGCTTTTCGATCCCGAAGAAGCGGGAATGGAAGCGCTGCTGGATTTGGTGGCCGAAGGATTGGAGGAGCATTTCGGGGAGGAGCTGGCCCGGACCGCTTTGTCCGATCCCGCCGGCGAAGGGACCGAGGTTGCCGGAGCTCATTGTCCCGCCAAGGGAGGCTCCGGTTTCCTGCGCCGGTTCGTGGAGGTGGCCGGGCTGACCCTGTTCACGGGATACGCCCTCCTCCGGGAAACCGTGTGGAACGCTCCTCTGGCTCAAACCCCCGCCAGCGTCACGGGGATCGTGGCCACCGCCGGGGCCGTGCCTTTGGTGCAGCGCAGCGTGCAGGAGTGGCGCTCGGGAGAGCACTCCACCCTGACGCCCTTTCTGGCGGGGGCCTGCGTGCTGGCCGTGGGATTGGGGGAAGCCCTCGTGGCCCTGGAGATCGTGTGGATTTTTCGGTTGGGCATGCTGCTCGAGGACTACGTGGCCGAAAGGTCCCGCAAAGCCATCGGAGACGTTCTGAAAGTGAGCGTCCGGGAGACCCGGCTGCTGCGGGAAGGCAAGGAGGTTTCCGTGCCCGTGGGGAAGGTGCGGGCCGGAGACACGGTGGTGGTCCGCACGGGAGAACGGCTTCCCGTGGACGGGATGATCGTCGAGGGAGAAGGGCTGGTGGACGAAGCCCACATCACGGGGCGGGCCGACCCGGAGCTTCGGCGGGCGGATGACAAGGTCTTCGCGGGAACGGTTCTCTGTCAGGGCCTGATCTTTCTGCGAGCGGAGAAGGTGGGCGAGGAGACCTACTTGTCGCGCATCGCGGCCATGGTGGAGGATTCCCTGGCCCGTCGGGCTCCCGTGGAAAAGCAGGCGGATGTGCTGGCCGCTCGTCTGTTCTGGATGGGCCTTGCGGCCACGGCGGGGGTTTACGTCTTCACGGGGGAGCCCTTGCGGGCTTTCACCGCCATGCTGGTCATGGCGTGTCCCTGCGCCACGGTGCTCGCCGCTTCCACGGCCGTGGCCGCCGCTTTGGCCAACGCCGCCCGCAACGGCCTCTTCGTCAAAGGGGGCCTTTACCTGGAGACTGCGGGAAGGACGGATTGCTTCTGCTTCGACAAGACGGGGACTCTCACTGCGGGCACGCCGCGCGTGGAGCGAATCCTGCCCCTCGCCGCCGGGGTGGATGAAAACCGCGTGCTGGCTTTGGCGTCCGCCGCCGAGCTTCACAATCCCCATCCTCTGGCCCGCGCCGTGGTGGAAGCGGCCCGGGAGCGCGGCATCGAGCCCGAGTCCCGCTGGGTTTGCCGATTCGTGCTGGGGCGGGGAGTGGAAGCCCGCTTGGGCGAGCGAGTCGTTTGGGTGGGCAATGCCGCCTTCCTGGAGCAAAAGGGCGTGGATGCGGGGTCCGTCCCCGGGGAAGCCGGAAGCGCCGGCAAGGAGCCCCGCCACACTGTGCTCTACGTGGCTCTCGATGGAAAGGTCCAAGGAAAAATTCTGGCGGCCAACGCCTTGCGTCCCGGAGTGGAAGAGGTCCTGGGGGAGCTGCGCCGCGATGGCGTGAGCTCCCTGCACATGGTCACCGGCGATCTTGCCCCCGTGGCCGAGCACTTGGCCGCGACCCTCGGCCTGGACGGGTGGGAAGGGGAGCTCCTTCCCGAAGCCAAGGCGCATTACGTGGAGATTCTGGAAAAGACCGGCCACCGGGTGGTCATGGTGGGCGACGGCGTCAACGACGCCTTGGCCTTGTCCCGCGCCGACGTGGGGGTGGCCATGGGGGCGGGAGGGGCCGAGGCCGCCCTGGAAGCGGCGGACGTCGCCTTGGTGGACGACCGCCTGGATCGTTTGATCTTCCTGCGCCGCCTGAGCCGTCAAGCCTTGCGCGTCATCCAGCAGAATCACTGGCTGGCCGTTTCCACCAACGTAGCGGGAGTGGCCCTGGCGACGGCCGGCTGGCTGACCCCTCTCATGGGGGGCGGGCTTCACTTGGTCCACACTCTGGGGATCGTCCTCAATTCCAGCCGCATGCTTTCCTGGCATCCCGAAGGGACTTCCCCGTTTTCGGCGGATGCGGCCAAAGGGAGGCTTCTTTCCATCTTGAAGCAGGGGACTTAAATTGAGCGCAAGTGGATCGTCAACTTCCTTCGATGGGATGACGATTCGGTGCGAGGCGTTTGGGGGATCGATCCATGAGGGGCGGATTTTTCGCTTTGCGGGAGGACGAGAGTCATGAAAACGACGGTCGCGTTCGGAGCGGCGCTCCTGCTGGCGGTCTGCTGGGGAGTCGCGCCTGGACAATCCGGGACCGCCGGCGAGGACGCCGGTGTTCGCCGAGTGGAAGGAGAAGCTTCCATGAACGAGGATTTCTACGAAAAAGCCACTTTCGCCGGGGGATGCTTCTGGTGCATGGAGCCTCCCTACGATAAACTGGAGGGCGTGATCTCCACGACGGTGGGCTACACGGGGGGGACCGAGGAAAGCCCCTCCTACGAGGAAGTGGCTTCGGGACGCACGGGGCATGCCGAAGCCGTTCGAGTCGTATTCGATCCCCGAAGGATCGGCTACGAAGACCTTTTGGAGATTTTCTGGAAAAACATCGATCCCACCCGGGTCAACGGTCAGTTCGCGGATCGGGGAAGGCAGTACCGCACGGCGATATTCTATCACGACGAGGAGCAGAAGCGACTGGCCGAGGCTTCCAGGAAGCGGTTGGCCGAGTCGGGACGCTTCCGGGAAAGCATCGCGACGGAGATCGTTCCCGCCGGTCCGTTTTACGAAGCCGAGGATTATCATCAGGATTTTTACAAAAAATCCCCCGCCAGGTACAAGACCTATCGATGGGGCTCGGGGCGGGAGCAGTATTTGCGGGACGTTTGGGGAAAGGATTGAATTTCCGGAACCGGAAAACGTGGAGAGGGGACAGGTGAGTATTCCCATTGTGATCACCGCTTTCGGCACGACGACGGCCGCTCGCGAAGCCTACTCGCGGGTCGAAGAGCACATGAAGGAGGTCCTTGCGGACCATTCTTTCTATTGGGCCTATTCTTCGCGGATGGTGAGAGACGCCTGCCGGGTCGGGGGGGGGGAGGCATGCAAGGGCCCTCGGGAGGTCCTGGAAGACCTTGATCGGGAAGGGCATCCCTGGGCCGTGGTGCAATCCCTCCATCTCGTCTGCGGTCACGAGTTCTATCGGTTGGTGGAGGAAGCCCGGGAAGCCCGCATCCGCACCTCCGTGGGAATGCCTCTGCTGTGCTCTCCCCAGGATTATCGTCGCTTCATGAAGGCGCTGCCCGAAACCCTCCCGTCTCCGCCGGACAAGGACGAGGCGGTGGTTTTCGTGGGCCACGGGACGGACCACCCCTCGTGGGTGTGTTACGTGGCCCTCCAGCACATGTTCCGGCAGAGCATGGGGGCCCGGTGGCTCCTGGGGGTGGTGGAAGGCTACCCTTCCCGCGAGGAGGTTCTGGTGGACGTGATCCAGTCGGGGGCGCGAAAGGTGAGGCTGGTTCCCCTGATGCTGGTGGCCGGTCGCCATGTGCGGGAGGACTTGCAGGGAGCCGGGGATTCCTGGCGGGCCGCCTTCGAAAGGGAGGGGATTCCCGCAGTGGTGGAGAACCGGGGGCTGCTGTCCCGATCCGGCGTGGTGGACATCTTCATCGATCACATCCGGGACGCCCTGGACGTGATTCCCGATTAGCTGTCCCCGACTACCGGTCGGTCAACGAAATTCCTCTACGTTTCGATTCGGCTTCTCCCGGGACCGAGGGCATCCTGCCCTCGGTTTCCGGTTCGCGAGCGCAAAACGATCCCGATGGCGATGCGAAATCTTTTCGCGCTTTCACCTCCGCCCCCTGCCCCCTCATGTCCTATTCCTTTTCCTCGTACTTTTTGAGCTTGAGCTGAAGGGTGCGCCGGGTGACGCCCAGCCGGCGGGCCGCTTCGCTTTTGTTTCCCCCCGTTTCCTCGAGCACTCGCAGGATCGTTCGCCTTTCCATTTCGGCCAGGGTTTGACCCGAATCGGGGAAAGGCTCGGCGGGGACCGCGGGGGAAGCTTCTTCCTCCTCCGCCGGACCCTGAAGGCTCAAGGGAAGCTCCCGCTCGGAAATGTACTCTCCCTGGAGCAAAATCACGGCCCGCTCCAGGACGTTCTCCAGCTCCCGCACGTTGCCGGGCCAAGGGTGCTTCAGGAGGCGGTCCATGGCCTGGGGGGTGAGGCCCTTGACGGTCTTGCGGTTCTTGGCGGCCAAGCGCTCCCGGAAGTGCTCGGCCAAAAGCGGGATGTCTTCGACGCGCTCCCGCAGGGGCGGCACTTCCAGCCTCACCACGTTGAGGCGGTAATAGAGGTCTTCCCGGAAGCCGCCGGCCTCCACCATGGCTTCCAGGTCGCGGTTGCTGGCCGCCAGGACCCTGGCGTCCACGGCAACGGGCCGGTCGCTTCCCACCCGCTGGAGGTCTCCCTCCTGAAGAACGCGCAGGAGCTTGGCCTGCATGAGCGGAGGCAATTCCCCGATCTCGTCCAGGAAGACGGTCCCCCCGTCGGCCCGGGAGAACCGTCCCTGGCGGGCACGGTCCGCTCCCGTGAAGGCCCCCTTTTCATGGCCGAAGAGCTCCGATTCCATGAGGTTTTCGGGAATGGCGGCGCAATTGACTTCCACCAACGGCTTGCTCCGGCGGGAGCTGTTGGCGTGAATGGCCCGGGCCGCCAGCCCTTTCCCCGTCCCGCTCTCTCCGGTGACGAGCACCGTGGCTTCCGAGGGGGCCACCAGGGCGATCATTTCCAGAAGACGCCGCATGGCCGGGCTGCGTCCCACCAGATCGGGCACCTGCAAGCGGGTCAACTGGCTGCGCAGGTCCTCGTTTTCCCGCTTCAGGTCCCGATGCTCCAGGGCCCGCTCCAGGGTGAGCTTGAGGGTGTCGAAGTCCAGGGGCTTGGTGAGGTAGTCGTAGGCCCCGGATTTGAGGGCTTCCACCGCCGACGCCACGGAGGAGTAGGCGGTGACGATCAAGACGGGAACGGCGGGATTGTAGGCGTGGATGGCTCGGGTGGCTTCGATGCCGTTCATGTCCGGCATGCGCACGTCCATGAGCACCAGATCGAAGGGGCCCTCTCGCAGCAGCTCCACGGCCCGGGCCCCTCCGTCGGCTTCCGTCACCTCGTAGCTCCACCCCTCCAGCATGGTCCTCAGCATGAGGCGGTGGGCCGGATCGTCGTCCACGACCAGGACTTGAGGCAGGGTGCGCTTTTTCATGGGCTTGCGGTCTTCTCTCCCCGGAAGGTTTCCGGATAGGGGCGGTTTCCGGGGCGAGTCTCTCCTTCTCCCGCCCCGGTGGAAAGGCGGCCCGGAAAGGGCGGCCGGTGCGACGGCGGGGCTTTTCCATTCCCGGGCAGGCGGATTTCGAACCGGGTGCCCTCGCCCGGCGTGCTGAAGACCCGGATGTCGCCTCCGTGAGCTTCCGTCAGCTTGTGGGCCACGGCCAGTCCCAGCCCCACTCCCTTGGGCTTGGTGGTGAAGTAAGGGTCGAAAACGTGAGGCAAATCCTGCTCGCCGATCCCTCGTCCCGTGTCGCTCACCGTCCACACCACTTGCCCGTCTTCCTCTTGCACCCGGACGCTCAATCGCCCGCCGTTTTCCATGGCTTGCAGGGCGTTGAGATAAAGGTTCAGCAGGATTTGGGCGAACCGGTCGGGATCCAAAACAACGGAGAGGTCCTCGGGAATCACCTCCCATCGGGCTTCCACCCCCCGCTGCGCCGCGTCGTGCTCCACCAGCCTCAGAGTGTGGGCGACGATCTCCCCGCAGGGAGAGGCTTCGAGGCTCAGGGCGGTGGGTCTGGCGAAATCCAGAAGCTCCGTGATGGATCGGTTGATGCGCTCCACTTCCTGCTGCATCACTTGGGAGATTCTTTGGGCCTGCTCGTCCAGAGGGGCCCGGCCCGCCAAAATGGCGGCGAATCCCTTGATGGAGCCCAGAGGATTGCGAATCTCGTGAGCCACCCCGGCGGCCAGCCGTCCCAGGGCGGCCAACCGCTGGCTGCGGCGCAATTGCTCCTCCAGGTGCTTGATGTTGGACATGTCCTTGAAAAGAAGGATGTAGCCCGCCGCTTTTCCCTCGCCGTCCCGGAGAGCCGCCGCGTTGACCAGAAGAGGGAGGGTCTTGGATTCGCCCACCCGGTGCCGGACTTCCTCCTCCAGGACCGTTCCTTCCTCCCGAATGCGCCGGGCGATGGGCGTGAAGCAGGGGAGATCGTCGATGCGGGCGTCGGTGTCGAGGTGCCCCAGGATTTCCCTGGCCGCCTGGTTGACGGCCTGGATGCGGCCCCGGGCGTCGGCGGCCAGGAGCCCTACGGGCATCTGGTGGACCACCGTGGAAGTGAAGGCCCGAATGTCCAGAAGGGAGCGCCGAGCCGTGCGATAATGCTGGGCCCAAACCAGGGAGATGAATCCTGCGGCGCCCACCAAAAAAAGAATGGCGAAAAGCAGAAGGGTTTGGTGGAGGTCCTGGCGCAAGGCGCCCTGGAAGGGAGCGGGGTTCAGCCCCACCAGGATGAAAAGATTTTCCATCTCCCCCCCCGGCTCGAAGCAGGGAAAGGGGCATTCCTTGTGGCGGGGGCGACGATGGCGATGGGGATGGCGCCACGGACGATATTCCCGCACGACTTCGAAGGCCCCGGAATCCCCTTCCAAAAAACGGTGAGCCGTGCCGCCGGCAGGGGGCAGCTCGGTGTCCAACCATTTCCCCACTTGGCCGGCACGGCTGTCGGCGACGATCTTCCCGGCGGCGTCCACCAGCCCCACGTACTCCACGTCGGCGTGCCGGGCGGTTTCCTCCAGAAGCAACTGGATGTGCGGGCGCCCCCAGCCCATTCCCCTCATGCCCGTGCGGCTGCTGGCCTCCAGAGAGCTCATGAGGGTCCGGGCTTCGGAAAGCAGGGTCCGGGTCATGACCTCCTTTTCCCGGTGCACGTTCGTGACGGCCAGTATCAGCAGAATGCCGGCCAGAATGCCCATGGAGCCCATGATGACCCAGGGCGAGAACCAAGCCCATCGCCCGGGGCTCGACAATCCGTCGAACATGTCGGGGCCGCTTCCTTCCCTATCCTCGCGGTTTTTGCCTTGCATCGTCTTCCTCGCTTTTCTTGCGATGGTGCATGATTCGCGCCCGATTTTCCAGAGAGATCGTTTTCCCTTGGGCTGGGGGCGGGGGTTGGCGGACCGTCTCCTTTTTCCGGCCTTTTTTGAGCCGAAGCCTTTCGCGGGACCGGATAAATTTTATCCAGGTTGCCCCGAAACGGAAACCGCAGGGTGGATAAAATTTATCCGATCTCGGATGCGCGCCCTTGCCGCGGAGCCCTCCTGTTTTGGAAAAACAATGCGAATTCAAGCCTTTGAAGAGGCTATGGCCGTTTTGGCACGCCTTGTGCCTTTAAAGCCGGGCAAGGAAGCGGCCCGGCGGCCGTGAACGAGGTGTCCGGCTTCATGAACGGGCGTTTCGCACGCCCATGAAGAAATGCAAAGAAAGGAGAAGACGAAATGAAAGTGAAAAAGACGGCATGGACGGCGTTGGCGTTTTTGCTGGCTCTGGGGCTGACGGTCCCTGTCCTCAACGCTCAGGAGAAAGCCGCGGAATCCTCCGGGACCCAAACCGCCCCCCAAAAGAGCTGGGAGTGCCCCCGGGGCTGGTCGGATTGCCCGAGGATGGGACGCAACCCGGATTGTCCGAGGATGGGGCGGGGCTACGGGGCTTCCAAGCCGGGCTGGCGCTGTCCCTGGTGCGGCAAGGGCGCGGGAATGGCCAAAGGATACGGAATGGGGAAGGGATACGGAATGGGCCGGGGACATCACGGCATGAAGCCCGGCGGGATGCGTCTCGGCCGGGGAATGGGCCCCTGCTGGCGGATGGGAGCGGGGTCTTCGGCTCGCAACGCTCCCTTGACTTTGGACGAGGCCAAGGTGCTGGTGGAAAGAAGCCTCCGGATTACGGGCAACCCCAACGTCAAGCTGGGTGAGATCGCCGAAAAGGACGGTGTTTACGAAGCGCAAATCGTCACTCAAGACGGCTCCTTGGTGGACAGGATCCTCGTGGACAAGGATTCGGGGTGGTACCGGTCCGCCTACGGCGGGAGCGAAGGAGCCGACGAGGCCGACGAGGAATAGGAAACCGTTTCGAAGCCCCTTGGCATCGCGCCCCGGCGAAAGCCGGGGCGCGATTTTCCTTGGAAGCCGCCTCTCTTCGAGCACTCTTCAAAGGGGCGCAAAGCCGCTCCCTCTTGTTTCCGTAGCGGGAGGCTATTCGGAAAAAGTCGCCCGAAGGGTGTGACCTTCGGGCCTTCCCGCGTGTAAATACGGGAGCGGGCTTTTTCGACATTCGTTGCGAATTTCGGATTTTTCCTGGAGGCGACGGCGTACGAGGTGATCCGTGGTGCAGTGGAGCAAAGCTCTGGCGGCGGGAATTCTGGTCGGCTTGCTGGTGCGGTGCGCCGGCCTGCCGGGACAGGTGGAAACGCGAGAGGACGGGGCCGTTCCCGTGAAGTTTTCTCTGAAGGCTCCCGGGGCCCGCAAGGTTTGCGTGGCGGGGAGCTTCAACCATTGGTCGTCTTCGCGCCATTGTCTGCGCCAGGGCGAGAAGGCGTGGTCCCTCACGGTGGCGGTCCCGCCGGGACGCCACGCCTACGTTTTCGTGGTGGACGACGGAGCCTGGCGCCCCGACCCCGAAGCCCTTCTTTCGGAAGACAGCGGCTTCGGCTTTTCCCATTCCGTGGTCGTCGTGGAATGAGCGGTGACCTTTCGGCCCTCCCGTTTGTATATCTTGCAAAACGATAGGTTTTCCGAGGAAAGCGGGCTCGAGGGATGAATGACGTCGTGGAAGACGGACGGGTGGTCCGTGCCGTGAAGGCGGGGGACACGGAAGCTTACCGATTCCTGGTGGAGCGGTATCAAAAGCCGGTTTACAATCTGATGCTTCGCATGACGGGCTCCCGGGAAGACGCGGCGGACCTCGCCCAGGAAGCCTTCATCAAGGCTTACGAGAAGCTGGAGCAGTTCCGGGAGGATCGGCGATTCTTTCCCTGGCTGTACAGCATCGCCATCAATCATGCCAGAAACTTCCTGCGCCGGACCAAGGCTTCCGTAAGCCTGTTCGCGGAAAACGCCGATTTGCAGTGGGAGGCCGACGAGTCCTGCACCGAAGAGCGCCTGCACGCCGCCGCGGACGCCGCCGTGCTCGGCGAATGCTTGATGCGGCTGCCCGAGGACTACCGGGAGGCGCTGCTTCTTCGCTACCGGGAAGAGTGTACCATGGAGGAGATCGCCCAAGCCCTGGGCATTTCCCTCAGCGGGGCCAAGATGAGGGTCCATCGGGGGTTGCGCAAGCTCAAGGCCGAGGTCGTGAGGTCGAGTCATGATGAAAAAGCCGTTTGCTCCGTCTGAAGAGGAGGGCCGGAGGAGGGGGAAGAAGCCCTTTCCCCGCGAAGCTCTCCCCGATTCGCGGGAAGAGAAGATCGCCGGATGGCTCCGGGACTTGCCGTTGGACGAGGAGCCGCCCCCGGGACTCCGCGATGCCGTCATGGCCGGGGTGCGCCGGGCGAAGGTGCCGCGGCGTCGCCGACTCCGGCAATGGGCGACCCGGCCCCGCACTTTCACCTGGACTCCTTTGCAACTGGCGGTCCCGGGTTTGCTCGCGCTCCTGCTCCTGGTCCCCTCCCTTTCATGGATTCAGAGCGCCTATCGTCAAGGGGGATCGGAAACGGCGGCGAGGGGGATCCGCGTGGTCTTTTCCGTTCGCTTGCCGGAAGCCGAGTCGGTGTCGGTCATCGGCTCCTTCAACGATTGGCTTCCCGAAAAGGCCGTCATGAGCCGGACCGACGAGGAGGGGGTGTGGCGGTTGAGCCTTCCTCTGCCCTCGGGGCGTTACGAATACGCCTTTTTGGTGGACGGGCGGCGAGTGGTCCCCGACCCCGAAGCCGTGCTTTCCCGCGAAGACGGCTTCGGCTTCCGCAACTCCATTCTCGTGGTGGAACATTCCCATGAAAACACGGCCATTTGACTATCCTGTCGAAAGCTTCCCGACGGCAGGCCGCCCTCGTGAAAAGGGGCGCCCGACGCACCCGACCGGATGCTCGTCATCCGTTCGCTCGTGTCTGAAGCCCCTCGCTAGCCGCAAGGGAAGGACGCTCAAGCGCCCTCTTCGCGGTCTGTCAACAAAGTCCACCGACGTTGGGCGTGGGGCTTTCCCGGGAGCGAGGGCATCCTGCCCTCGGCTGCGCGGCCGCGATCCGTCCGCAAGGAGGGCGGGGCCGACCTCCCTCCCGGGGGGTCGATCCACAATGCAAAGAAATTTCGTTGACGGCCGGCTTGACTCCTTCGATGAAGGTTTTCCATCCAAGTCCCCCTTTCGCAAAGGGGGATTCGGGGGGATTTTTCCAAAGACGACTTCTACCTTGTTCGACCGGCGGGGCCATTTTCAAGGGAAACCCCCTGAAATCGTGGAAACGCCACCGACGGAGGGACCTGCGAGCCCGTCTTCCGACTTCGGTTTTCTCCGCCGCCTGCTGCCTGCCGCCTACCGCCTACTCTCCGCGGTCGCGGTATTGCGCGGGCATCGAAAGACCTGCGCTCGCATGCTCGCCGTCGCTTGGCTCTGTCTTCCGATGGCTTTCCTTGCCGTCGCTCTTCCGGGGGCGTCCCTGGCCGATGCGTCTCCGGCGGACATGACGGAAACCGTGGAGCGGGCGTGCCAGGCCGGGCTGCCCCGGGAGGTCCTGACCCGGTTGCTGAGCCAGGGCTACGAGGGCGGGGTGGCGGCCGAGCACATGGCGCGATGGATCGATTTCCTCCGGGAGGTGCATGAAGAAGGCCTCCCGTGGGCCCCCTTTTCCGACAAAATCCAGGAAGGCCTCGCCAAGCGGGTCCCTCCCCCCCTCGTCTTCAACGTGCTGGAAAAAAAGCGGAGCGATTACCGGTTCGTCCGGGACGCTCTGAAGGAAAGCCCCGCCGGGGGGGGCGCTTCGGCGAAGGCCGCCGGCGAGCCTCTGGCCTTTTTGGCCGAAAGCCTGGGCTGGGGGCTCTCCCGCGAGGAAGTGAAGGAAATCCTTCATGGAGCGCCGTCTCCAGACGCCCTCGGAGAGACGGCGCAAGTGTGGGCCGTGCTCAAGCAGCTCCGCTTCGACGAAGCCGGCACGCGCCGTCTGGTCTTCACCGGAATGGAGGAGGGGTATTTCGTCCCGTCCAACGCCGGCCTGAGCCGGGTTTTCGGGGCCGCTCGCCGAAAAGGGGTGCCGGAGGGCCGCATCGTCGAAGCCGCCCTGGAGGCCATGAAGCGCCGCCAGTCGCCCGAAGCTCTCTCGCGCACCCTGGGACTCAGCGAGAGCGATCTGTCCTTCGGGCCTCGAGTGGGCCGCCGGGGACAGGGAGCAGGAGCCCGCCGGGGGAGGGACGGAGGGCAGGAGCGGGGAGCGGGTCGCGGCATGGGGCATTCCGGAGGAGGCGAGCATGGGGGGAGATCGGGAGGAAGCCATGACGGAGGAGGGGACGGGAGTCGTGGCGAGGGTCCCGGGCACGGGGACGGAGGCCCCGGAAACGGCGGCCGCGGCGGTGGAGGACGCGGAAAATGACGAGGGGAAAAATTTTTTCGGATTTCCTGTGACCCTTCCGGAGGGGGAAGGGTATATGAAGTAAATAGGGAGATGGAGAGTTAAGATTTAAAATTTTTTACCGAAAGGAGGTTTTTAAAAAAGAAGGTCTTGTGAAGTTGCGAATGGAATGGGTATTGAAAACGTTCGTGAAAAATCGATTCAAGGAGAAGACGGGAATGAAAGCGACGCTGAAAACGACGGCAATGGCTTTGGTGGCGATGTTGATGTTCGTGGGCCCCGCCGGCGCGGGCTTCGGAAACGGGGGGAGCAACGGCATGGGGGCCGGGGACGGCACGGGGCCCGTTCACGACATCTACGCGGGGATTCCTTTCGAATACAGCGGCGACGTGACGAGCATGGTGCCGGGGCAGGGACTGGTCCTTTCCACCGCCGATGGAGACGTGGCCATCTACGGCATCGGTCCCTACCGCTACTGGGACGGCCTGGGCGTGGAGCATCCCGTGGTGGGGGATACCCTGACGGTTTCCGGCTACGCCGTGGACTACAACGGAGTGGTGCGCAACATCGCCGTCACCGTGACCGTGGGGGATGCCACTGTCGAACTGCGCGACGAGGCTGGCGCCCCTCTGTGGCGGGGTGGCAGCGGAAGCTCGGGATGGAATCGCTAGGAGGACTTTTCCCCAAGAATTCCTGCCGGTTGAATAGGATGGAAGCGGCTTCCGGCCGCTTCGAAAAACAAGCCTGAAACGGTCGCGAAAACGATGACAACGGAGATCGAAAGGAATTGAAGATGCAATCAAGGACGAAGACGTGGGTGTTGGCGGCTTTGGCTCTGGTATTGGTGGCGGGGACGATGCCCGTGGTGGCGGACGCTTCCGTCGCCGCTTCCGCGGAAGCCTCTTTCCGCGGGACGGGCCCCCATCAGGGGACGGCGTTCCTGGACGACGGAGCCTTGACGATCGCCGGTCGCGGCAACGGCGGCGGAGGAAAAGGCGGTGGCGGCAAGGGCGCGGGCGGTAGCGGTGCGGGTCGCTATGGACCCGGAGACGGCACGGGCAACGGAGGAACGGGCCCCGGAGACGGTACGGGCAACGGCCCTGGCACGGGGACGGGCACGGGGGATTGCGACGGGACGGGCCCCAAGGGACGACGCGCGGCCAACTGACCGTTTCCCGTTGGGTTGAAAACATCTTCCGGAATTTCGATGTTCGGATTTTGCCTGAACGGGTTTCTCGTTCAGGCCCTGCCTATCCCCCGGGGCTCCTTCCCCTTTCGTCATGCCCGCCAAACCGGACACCCGCCATGCTTTTCCCGAATCCCGGCTCCTTCGCCTTTTCCATCCCCCGCTTCCTGCGTTAAAGTGGAAACGCTTTCCATTCGCCGGCTTTTTCTTCAAGGAACCAGACATGCGGGTAAGCACCAAAATCCTCCTGGCTCTCACGGTGGTGATGGCATTGCACACCCTGTTGGATTACGGTGTCCATCGCTTCGTGGTCCTGCCCGGATACCTCGCCCAGGAGGAGGCCCAAGCCCGAAAGGACATGGTGCGCTGTCTGGAAGCCTTGGCCGCGAGATCCATCATCTGGATGTCTTCACCAACGACTGGGCCGCCTGGGACGACACCGTCCGCTTCGTCAAGGACCGCAACGAAGCCTACGCGCGCTCCAACCTTGTGTAAAGACCATGACGAAAAGAAGTTGGCGCACGATGGCTTTGGTTGCCGGGGCGGTGCTGGTCCTGGCGGGGGCGGCGGCCGCCCAGCTCAATCCCGTGGAACGGGTGGGCCTCATGCTGTACAA
>Ga0180429_10001401_pt1 | contig 20563 bp, 7 predicted proteins | sample SS_ome_FD_132428 | JGI IMG/M metagenome (GOLD analysis project Ga0180429, IMG submission 132428) | Hypersaline lake sediment archaeal communities from the Salton Sea, California, USA - SS_1_S_1 metaG | ecosystem: Environmental > Aquatic > Non-marine Saline and Alkaline > Hypersaline > Sediment ...
CCTCACAGGGCGGACGCCGTTCCGCACCGGGCTGCACGCACTCGGTGCGATGCGGCCCCAGGAGATCACGATCGCCAAGGCCCTCAAGACCGTCGGGTATCACACGGGCCACTTCGGCAAATGGCACCTGGGCTCGAAGGATACCAGCCCCGTAAGAATGGGTTTCGACGAGGCGATCTGGAAGATCAACTACTACGACCTGGGCGCGAGCCTCCAGGTCGGCGACACGAAGGAAACGGTCCCGCTCGAAGGCGACACTTCGGTGGCCACGATGTCGCTGGCTCTGGATTTCATCCGCAAGCAGGCCGCCGCTGACCAGCCGTTTTTCGTCCAGGTCTGCTTCGGCTCGCCGCACTCTCCCCATAGGGCAACCGAAGAGTTCAAGGCCCTGTACAGGGAGCTGCCGGAAAAGCAGCAGGATTTCTGGGGCGAGATCTCGGGCGTCGATGCGGCCGTGGGAAAGCTGCGAGAGGAACTCCGCAAGCTGGACATCGCCCAGAACACGATCGTTTGGTTCACCAGCGACAACGGCGGCATCAACAGACTTTCCATGGACCCCGCCGGCAAGGGAAAAGGACGCGTAGGCGTGCGAACGGTCGGAGTGCTGGAATGGCCGGCACGGGTCAAACGGCCGATCCGCACCTCGCTCCCTTGCGCCCACATGGACATCTACCCGACCCTACTGGACATCGTGGGCGTAAAGATGCCCGACCAGCCGGTCCTCGACGGCGTCAGCCTGGCACCGCTTATCGACGGAAAGATGACCGAGCGTCCCCAGCCGCTGGGTTTCATGCTCTGGAAGGGCAGGAAAGGCGGCGCGAAGTTCGCCGAGGCCGATTTTGTGACCGACACGCAGGGCGTTCTGATTGACGGCCAGCACAAGCTGATCGTCGAGCCGGCGGCGGCCGCAGCAGGCGAGCAGGCGGTTCGGTTGTACGACGTTTTCGCCGACCCGGCCGAGAAAACCAACCTTGCCGAAAAGCTCCCTGACGTGGTGGGGCGAATGCGAAAGACGCTTGAAGAGTGGCAGCGCTCCGTAAGATCCAGCTACGACGGCCGCGACTTCGCCAAAACAGGGAGCGAAGCAGGATGATCCCCAAATGTGAACCCATTTGACACGCCCTTTACGGAGACCGAAACCATGAAGACGAGACTGCTTTCTGTGCTTCTGTGCTTGAGCCTGCCGACCGTGGTGTGGGCTGAAATGCGGCTGGAATGGATGCGAGAGCTCCCGGTGCGAAAGCCCGCGTGGGAGCACACTTCCCGGATGCGGAGAGACGTGGCCTATCCGCTGCTGGCCCAGGGAGAGATGCTGCTGGTCGGCTGCGAGCATAACGGCGCGCTGTTGGCCGTTGATTTGGACACCGGCGCGGAGCGATGGCGGTTCTACACCGGGGCACCCGTGCGCATGGCGCCGGCCGGCGACGGAAGGCGAGTCTTTGTGGCCAGTGACGACGGATACCTATACGCCCTGGACGCCCAAGGGAAACTGCTCTGGAAGTTCCGCGGCGGGCCCAGCCCGCGGAAGGTCATCGCTCACCAGCGACTGATCTCCGCCTGGCCCGGCGGCGCGGACCCTGTGGTGGATGGTAGCAGGGTGTTCTTTGTGGCCGGGCATTGGCCGGTCGACGGTGTGTACATCCACGCGTTGGACACGGAGACCGGCCGGCCCGTCTGGACAAACAGCTCGGCCCTCTATCGACCCCATGGCGCCACGCAAGTGGCGGGCGGCAAGCTGTTCGTTTACGGCCATGGCGGTAGCGGGGCGTACGACACGCCGACCCGCAAGCCGTTGGCCGAGAAGCTGCCGAAGCTCTCTCTGCCGGAAGAGCTGGCCGTTCCTGACGGTGTCGACGGCGACGTCGTCGATGCCCGGATGCACGCCGGCCGGCGGATCGTCGTAACGGCCCAGGGGCGAATCTATTGTTTTGCCGACCGGCCCGCCGAGAAGGTCGGGAGAGCCCGCCGCTCCGCCAAAGTACCCGCCGCCGACTCGGGCAAGCCAACTGACAGCGAGGCGGCCCGGCGACTGCTCGAGAGAACCGGCGTCCGCGAGGGCTACGCGCTGGTGCTCGGGCTGAACGACGGCGCGTTGGTCGAAGGGCTACTGCGGAATTCCGAGCTCCGCATCGTCGCGGTCGAGTCCGATGCGAAAAGGGCGGACGCCGTTCGCCGCCGGCTCGACGATCGTGGCTTGTTCGATGATCACCGCCTGTCGGTCTACGAGGGAGATCCGGCCGAGTGCGGCCTGCCGCCCTACATCGCGAGTTTGATCACCACGGAGGCTGACCTGAAGCTGACCGACACCTTGCGGGAAAGTCTGCGTCCCTACAGCGGGACGTTTGCCGTACTGGGAGGCGACAAGCTGACGATTCAACGCCGTAGCGGCCCGGTTGCCGGGTCCGGGCAGTGGACGCACGAGTATGCGACGGCGGCCAACTCGCTCTCGTCGGCCGAAACGGTCGTCCGCGCGCCGTTGGGGATCCTTTGGTACGAGGGGCCCGCCGGCGACGCCCGGTTCTACTTCGACGGCCACGTGGACCATCAGTCGGGCCACGGCGTCAGCCCCTTGCCGCCGGGCGCCGAAATCGTCAATGGTCGCATGATCCTCCAGGGGCCGGGGCGGCTCGGTGCGTTTGACATCTACACCGGCCGGCTGCTGTGGGAAACCGAGCTGCCCGAGGTGTATGGCTTCGGTGGGCGCGAGGGTGGCGTCGGTATCCACTCGAAGAAGCATCGCGAGCCGTGGCGCTATGGGCCGGCGATGGAGGCCGAGCTGCCCGCGACCCACCACTCGCGGACCACCGGCTTGAACTTTACGTCGGCCGCCGACGGCATCTACGTCTGCGCGGGCCGGGAACTGTTGTGCTACAGCCCGGAAGACGGATCTCGCCGGAGCACCTGGAACATACCGCTCCCGGCTGCCGAGAAGGAGAGTTTCTGCTGGGGCAGTGTCCGGGTTTGCGGCGACCGGCTGATCGCCACCGCCTTCCAGCCGCAGGATCTGGTCGACGCCCAGTGCGGCCACGACGGCAACGGCGGCGAGTGGTCGAAGGATCGCATGCCGATGGCCTACCTGATGGCGCTTGATCGCACCAGTGGGAGACTGCTCTGGAGCCGGCAAGCAACGTTCGGCTTTCTCAACCGCGGCATCGCCGTGGGCAAGGGAACCGTGTTTTGCGTTGATACCATGGCGCCGAACACACTGGAGAAGTTCCGACAGGCGAATCGACGCCTGCCGTCAACGTCGCCGATGCTCTATGCACTCGACGTGGCCGACGGCAGGCCTCGATGGCAGTTCGAGCCGGGCGTGTTGGTGATGAATCTCACCTACGCCGAGCACCGCGATATCCTCATCGTTCCCTGTCGCAACCTGATGACCTGGCAAGATGGCCGCTGGTCGGCTGGAGACGCCAAGCTCAGCCGCAACGCGCCGGGGCGGATGTGGGGCTTGCGCGGCAACGATGGAAAGGAGCTCTGGCGGATCGAGGAGGCGGCCTACTCCGAGCCGCACGTCGTGCTCGGCGACATGATCCTCGACCGCTACTGCTACACCCACGATCTGCTCACCGGCCGACGCCACCAACGCGTCAATCCGTTGACCGGACGAAAGGAGCCGTGGCATTTCCGCAAGGGCGGCTGCAACCACCTGGTGGCCTGCCCCACGTTGGTTACCTGGCGCACGGCGTTTTACGATCTGGCCGGGCAGAGCGGATCGATGCAGCTTTACGGCATGAACATGGGCTGTACACCCACGATGCTACCGGCCGGCGGAGTGCTGAACGTCCCCAACTTCGGCACCCACCACAAACGTGAACGCATGACGGCCCTGGCCATGATCCACCGGCCTGGGAACCAGCTCTGGACCCAGTACAATACGTCCCGCGAGAAGACCACGGCGGAGCCCGCCGCGATTCGCCGGGTGGGCTTCAACTTCGGGGCCCCGGGCGACCGGCTTGCGGAAGACGGCACGCTCTGGCTGAGCATCACGCCGCGGAAATCGGAGAACCTTCAGTTGGCCCCCAAAGAACAGGGGTGGTTTCGCTTCGAGCCAACACCCGGCGACTCGTGGATCGCCAACACGGGCACCGAGGGCATCTCGGAAATCACGGTCCCGATGCTGCTTGCGACAGACAAGAGGAGACAGCTTGCCGACGATCACGCCAGACGCTACGACTTGCGCCTCCACTTCGCCGAACCCGGGCCGGTGGGGCCGGGCCAGCGGGTCTTCTCCGTCATGGTGGAGGGCAGGCCGGTGCTGAAGGGCCTCGACATCGTCAAGGCTGCCGGAGCGGCGCACAAGCACATCGTTCGGGAGTTGAAGAACGTCGAGGTGCAGGGCCCGCTGAACCTTTCCTTCTCGGCATCCCGGGGGACGCCGCTAATTTGTGGCGTGGAGGTAGTTGCCAGATGACCGCGTACAGGTTGATTCGGCGGCCGGCGGTTGAACACCGACGGTCAAGCGGATAGCCTGTACTGATGACGGCCGCCCAGGCAAATGGGGGCATCAATCCTCCGGAGCTCGAGCCGATGAGACGTACGCGGACGAACGAGGCCCTTTGCCTCCTGAAGACTCCACTGGTAGTGGCCGCGATCCTTGCGGCGTTATGCCCGGCGACGACGTGGGGGCTGATCAACCTTTACTACACTCCGGTGGACCTGGTGCGGCAGTCAAAGGTAATCCTCCGGCTTCAGCTCGGCCCGGCGGACAAAGACGGTCGTTTGCCGGTGCGGGTAGCCGAGGTGCTTCAAGGTGAGAACCCCAAGAGGATGGAGTTGATCGCCGACACCACTTCGGAGAAGGTGATTAGCGACCTGAACCGAGAGCTGGGCGGGGCGGCCCGCAGCCCGGGCGTGTTGTTTGTTGGAGACTTCTCCGAAGCGGTCGACGAGGGGCCCGGCAGCGGCGTTGCGCCCGTGGGTGCGTTACACGTGGGAACCGCTTGGTTCGCGCTGCTGCCGGGCGGCGACGGGCGGTTGAAGGTCGCCGAAGACAAGTTTCAATTGCACACCGTCTGGGCCGGCAGCGACGCCATGCTGACGGAAGCCGTCCGCTACATCGTCGCCGATCCCCGTGCCGACGTTCCCACGAAGTCCGGCGTGCGATGGGGGAGCGACCTGTTGGTGGGCGAAATGCCCGGTCCGGTTCACGGGCTGATGACCGTTTCCCCGGGCGGCGACGGAAGGCCCTACCTGTTCGTCTTGTGCGAGTCGGCCGATCGGCTCCTGCGGCCGGCGGCCGACGGGAGCAGCTTCAAGGACGTGGGTTTCCAATTGGGCCTGGCATCGCGCTCACGATACGCCGCTTGGGGAGATTTCAACGGCGACGGGTATCTGGACCTCGGTTCCGTAAGCGGCGGGAAGCTCTCGCTGCACTTGACCGGCGGCTCCGAGAAACTCGGCGCGGGGGCGATCGGCATGGAGTTGCCGAAGGGCTGCCTCGGCCTGGCGGCCATGGATACTGCCGCGGCTGCTCGGGCCCTTCTGTTGGTCAGCGCGCCGCGTGCACCGTTGATCGTCCGACTCGGCGCCGACGGCTCGCTCGATTCCCGCCCGCTGGACTCCGCCGAGGGTCCTTTGGGTCATTCCGGGCCTTGCCTGCCCGGGGATTTCGACGGCGACGGTTTGTGCGACGTGGTGCAGCCGTGCCACGACGGCCTCCTCTTCTACCGTGGGCAGTCCGGCGGCTTTTCCGCGGCGAGCGTAGCTTGTCGGTATGAGCTGGGCGAGGGGATCACTGCGGCAATCGCCGGAGACTACGATGCCGACCGCCTTCCCGATATTGTCGTCGGCTGTGCCAAGGGGTGCTCTTTGTTTAACAACCTCGGCGGCGGCACCTTTCGCGAGACGGTCAACGAGAGCGGCGAAGTACCCTACAATGCCAAACCGGGCGTTACGGGCATCGTAAACTTCGACATCAACAATGACGGGCGGCAGGAGTTCGTGCTTCTCTACGGCAACATGGGCCCGCAAGCCTACTTCAACCGAGGCTTCCGCTGCTTCGGCTATGCGGTCAATCTGCAACTGAAGGAGACCGATTTTCGGGCTGCCGAGCCGCTAACGAACTGCCAACTCGCGGGCACGGCGGCCGATTTCGACGGCGATGGAGCGGAGGAGCTGTTGATGGCCTCCGAGGGCAACCGCGTTTGGATGCTCCGACGCGATGACCGGACCGGCTGGAAGCTGGGCGTAACCGTGTCGCTGCCCCGAGGCATCGCCGGACCAGTGAGTGTGACGGCCCACGACGGCAAGCGTTGTTTGGGCACTCGCGTGGTTACGGCGACGGCACCCGCCTTGTTCGGCAAGCGGAGCAAGGGCCCGATGCAGATCGCCTGGCGGTTTCCGGGCGTCGCCGAGAAGACGCGGCGCCTGATCGTGCTGCGCCCCACTCGCTTTGTGCTGCCCCCGCCCGGAGAGTAACGATGCCGCTGCCCTTGCCCGACCCGTCGCTGGCGGTTGTGCCGGTGTTGACCGGGCCGATCCAGGCCTTGTTGGCCCTGCTTCCGTGGATCCTGCTGACACTGCTGGGGATGTTGTTGTCGCTGTTTCGGCCGCGGGTGATTTGGACCGGTGTGCGACTGCTGTGGCGAAACAAGTTGACCCTGGCGGCCTTGGGGCTGGTCGTGTTCGGAGGGTATTCTCTCTGGAACGCCTACGCTCCCGAGCTTACCGGCGGGGAAGTATTGGCCGCCCAGCGGGGCGGCGATTGGCCGATGTTTCGCAGCGGGCCGGCCCGAACGGGTGCGGTACCCGGGAACATCGAACCGATACAAGCGAAGCTGTCGTGGCATTGGAAGGACGGCCGCACGGCGGTCTTCTCCTCGCCGGCTGTGGTGGGCAACCGCGTCTACGTCAGCACGGCCCTGACCGGATTCGGCGACGGCGAAGGACGGATCCTCTGCCTCGACGCTGACACGGGCGAGCCGGTCTGGGAGGCCGCTCCGCCCGGATACCGGGCGACGTTCTCTTCGCCGGTCGTCGCGGGCAATCGGCTGGTCTGCGGCGAAGGGCTGCATACGACGCCGGACGCTCGGGTGGTGTGCCTCGATCTGAGCCCGGGCCGTGAGGGCGAATTGCTGTGGAGCTACCGCACGGCAAGTCACGTCGAGTGTACGCCGGTTGTCTATGGCGGCAAGGTCTACGTCGGGGCAGGCGACGACGGCTTCTACTGCCTGGAACTCGAATCGGACAAAAACGGCAAAGCCAAAGTCGTGTGGCACGTCGACGGCGAAGACTACCCCGACGCCGAGACGGCCTTGGCAGTCCACGGTGGGTGCGTCTACGCCGGGTTGGGATGGGGCGGCGAGGCGATCTGCGTGCTCGACGCGGAGACGGGCCGGCAGCTCAAACGCATCGCGACCGAATACCCCGTCTTCAGCCCGCCGGCGATCGCCGACGGTCATCTCTACGTCGGCATGGGCAACGGCGATTACGTCAACACGGCCGAACAGTTGGGCATGGAGCCGGCGGGGGCCGTATGGTGTATCGACCTGGCGACGCTCGAGGTCACGTGGAAGTACCCCGTCGGCCGGACGGTGCTCGGGTCACCGGCGATAAGCGACGGCCGCGTCTACTTCTGCTGCCGCGACGGCAAGTTGTATTGCCTCGCGACGGACGGCAAGCCGGTCGGCACATTTAACACGTACGCCCCGCTGGTCACCTCGCCGGCGGTGACCGGGCATCTGGTGCTGGTGGTCAGCGAGTCGGGCGTGTTGTATGCCCTGGAGCGGGACTCGCTGCAGCCGCGGTGGGAGTTTCGGGTGTCCGGAGGGCCGGGCCTGCTGAGCTCGCCGGCGGTGGCGAGGGGGCGGGTGTTCGTCGGCAGCACGCACGACGGGCTGGTGGCGGTTGGCGAGCCGGGCCATTGGAGCATGCAGCCGGACCCGGTCGTCTGGTCGGGCCCGCTGGGAAAGGCCGGCTCTTGCGGCAATCGAGACGACTCACCGCTGGCGAAGCTGGGAACAATGCACTGGCAATACCCGGCCGATCAGGAGGGCCAGTCGGAGGTGGCCGTGGTTGCGGCCCCGGCGGCGGCCGTCGAAGACGAGCTTCTTGTGCCTTTGGCCGGTGACCGTGGCAGCCGGGGTATTGTCTGCCTGCCTGCGGACGCTGCCGGGCAAGAAACACCTAAGCCCCGCTGGTCGTATCCGACCGAGCACTCCGTTTGGCGATCGGCGGTGATTTGTGGCGATACCGTGTTGGCCGTGGAGGGCCGAGCGGGCGACGAAGACCGTCGGCTGCACGCCATGGACCGAAGGACGGGCAAGCCGCAATGGAACGTGCCAGTTGCCGCCGATGCGTCGGGGACGCTGGGATGCAGCGAAGGTGAGGTATTCGTTCAGGACGCAGCGAAGACGCTCTCTTGCCTGACCGTTGGCGGTAATCGTGTCTGGGCGCAGACGCTTGGCCGGATCGAACATCCGCCCACTCCGTACGGCGATCTGTTGGTGGTAACGGTGTCGAATCCGGCATCGTTGGTGGTGCTCGATCTGGCGACCGGTAAGGAGCTGTGGCGTGAGGAGTTAGACGCTGCGCCGAACGCGGCAGGGGTGGTGCGGGAACAGGCGGTCTTTGTCGGCACTGCATCACGCCTGGAGGCCCGCTCCTTGTTGGACGGTTCGCCGTTGGCGGGCTGGCAATGTGGTGGTGGTGGCGTGTCGGGGGCTTTCTTCTTGGGCCATGAGGTGGTGGCTTACGTCAGCACCGAGGGAGAGCTGACGCTCCTTTCGCGCCAGCACGGCAGGCTGCTCGGCAAGTGCCCCGGCGCGTTGCCCGGCTTCGCCCCGTTGCCATGCCGCGAGCGGCTGCTGGTGCTTGGCGAGGAGGCGATCTTGGCGGTGGCCTTCGAAGACGGCGGTCTTAAGGGCAAGCCGCAGCCATGGGTCGATACCTCGTGGCTGGGTCGCCCGACCAGTTCGATGGTCCTGGCCGGCGGCAACGTCTACGTGGGCATGGTTGGCTGGGGCCTGGTCCGATTGGGAGCCGAGTAGATGGAGCGTCCCGGCAATTGGGTATCTTGGTTCGGCGATCCGCTGCCCGAGGGCATTGAGGATCCGGTCCATCTGCTCGGTGGAAAGGGTGCGAGTCTGAAGGCGCTCTCACGGGCCGGGTTGGCGGTGCCGCCGGGATTCACCATCACGACCGAGGCCTGCCGCCGCTTCTTCGAGCTTAGGGGCCGCTGGCCTGAGGGGCTGGAAGAGGAAGTCCGCCGGTACCTGGACCGGTTGGAGAAGCAAACCGGCTGCCGCTTCGGCCAAGGCGAGCGGCCGCTTCTGCTGGCGGTCCGCAGCGGTGCGGCCGTCTCCATGCCCGGCATGATGGATACCGTGCTCAATTGCGGCTTGCAGGAGGACGCAACGCCGTCCGATCGGCCGTGGGACATGCTGGTCAACTCGATCAACGCGGTGTTCAACTCATTCAACAGCGAGCGGGCAGCGGCCTATCGGCGGCGTCAGGGGATCACCGAGCTGGACGGCACGGCGGTCAACGTGCAGGCGATGTTCCCCTCGGAGGTCTCCGGCGTCCTCTTCACCGAGGATCCGACGGCGCCGGACGCCGGGCGCATGGTGATCGAGGCATCGCACGGGCTGGGCGAAGCGGTCGTCTCCGGGGAGGTCACGCCGGACCGTTTCACCGTCGTGCGAGATGATCCGGCGCAGATCACCTCGCAGATCGCGGGTCACGAGCCGAGTCTGTTGCCCGAGCAGATCGCCGAGCTAGGCCGATTGGGGCTGCGGATCGAAGAGCACTTCGGTCATCCGGTCGACCTGGAGTGGGGTCTTGCAGACGGGCAGTTCGCGTTGCTCCAGGCCCGGGCGATCAGAGGGCTCGATTCGGGCCGGCGGGTCGAATCGGTCCGCCGTGCGGAGATCGACCGGCTCAGGGCGCTTGCTGACGGTTCGCGCCGCATATGGGTGCTGCACAACCTGGCCGAAACGCTTTCGACGCCTACGCCGCTGACGTGGGACGTAATTAGGCGGTTCATGAGCGGTTCGGGCGGGTTCGGGCGGATGTACAAGGACCTCGGCTACCGCCCGTCCTCGCGGGTATGCCGCGAGGGCTTCCTGGAGCTGATCGGCGGACAGGTATACGCTGATCCGGATCGTCTGGCCGAGATGTTTTGGGGCTCGGTGCCCGCCCGATACGACCTCGATACGCTGCTGGGCAACCGCAGCCTGCTTGAGCGCGGCCCCACACAGTTTGACCCGGACCGCGCCGGCGGCCGATTCCTGGCGATGCTGCCGGTGACGCTGTGGTCGATGGTGCTAAGCGCGGTGAAGCTGCGCCGCTTGCGTCGTCATGGCGACCGCTGGTTTGAAGAACATGTGCTGCCGGCGTATCTCGGCTGGGTGCAGCGGAAGCGCGACGAGGAGCTTACGGTGCTCTCCGACGAGCAGCTACTGGCCGAGTTGCACGCTCTGCGCGTCCGCGTGCTCGACGAGTTCGCCCCCGAGTCGCTTAAGCCGGGGTTTGCCGGAGGACTGGCGCTAGAGTCGCTTGGCAATTTGCTGGTGCAACTGGCCGGTCCGGAGGAAGGCAGGGCACTGGCCGCCACGCTCACTTCGGCTTTGGACGGCGACACGACCTTCGAACAAAACGCCATGCTCTATGACGTGGCCGCGGGCAAGGCGACGCTCGCAGCGTTTCTCGACCGTTTCGGCCACCGCGGCCATGGCGAGATGGAGCTGGCCGAGCCCCGCTGGTCTGAAGATCCGACGTACATCGAACAGACGATCGCCCGGCTCCGCCGTGTGCCGGGATCATCGCCGCAAGAGATCCACCGCTCCAACGTTGCCCGGCGACGGGCGGCCGAAGAGGAGTTGCCGCGGAAACTAGCCCAGTGGGGCGGCAGCTCGTTGCGAGAGCGAGTCGAGTTCTACGCCGAACGGGCCAGGCGACTCTTGCCGTATCGCGAGTCGGGAAAGCACTACCTGATGATGGGCTACGAACTGATTCGCCGAGCGATCGAGGAGCTGTCGCGGCGTTGGGAGCTTGGCGGCGACGTCTACTTCCTGCGTCTGGACGAGCTGGCCGAGTTTCCCGACCGTCGCCAGCACCTACGCGAGGAGATCGAGGTTCGCCGAGATCACCACTGTGCCGTGCAGAAGCTCGACCTGCCCGAGGTGATCGATTCACGGCAGCTTGACGACCTGGGGCTTCCGCCGGCGGTGGAGGCAGTGGCGGAGCTGACCGGCACGGGCGTGGCGCCGGGTTCGGCCGTCGGTCGGGCCCACGTGGCGCTGCGCCCGGACGATGCCAGCGAGCTTCCCTCGGAGTGCATCCTCGTCTGCCCGAGCACCGACCCGGGCTGGACGCCGTTGTTCCTTTCCGCCCGGGGTCTGGTGATGGAACGCGGCGGCGTGCTCTCGCACGGGGCGATCGTGGCACGCGAGTTCGGCATTCCCGCGGTGGTCTGCCCGGGGGCCGTGCGGGCGATCGCCTCCGGAGACCGTATCCGCGTGGATGGCCATCGTGGGCGCGCCCAGATACTGGAGAAGGCGGGCCGATGATCGCATGGTGGAATAGCCTCTGTCTGGCCGTTGGCGACTCGCTGGTGGGCTGGTCGTTGCGGCTCCCTTCGGATGTGACGCTGTTGATCGTGTCGGTGCTTTCCGCGACCGTGTTCACCCTGGTCCGGCTGGTCACGACGGACCAGGACCGCCTGCGGCGCGCAGCAGCCGATAAGAGGCAGCTTAGGCGACTGATCCGTGAGGCGAAGAGCCGCCGCGACCGCCAGACCGTCGCCCGACGTCGGGCCACGCGGGGACAGATTGGCCTGTTGTCGCTGAGTGCCGAGCTGTGGCCGCTGCTGGCCGCCATCGGACCGATCGCCCTGCTGGCCACGTGGTGTGCCTTGCGGCTGGAGTTCCATCCGCCCCGGCACTGCGAGCCGGTCACGCTAGCGCTCTACACACCGGTCTCCGCCACGGGCAAGCTGGTGCATCTGGTTCCGCAGGAAGGCGTCGCTTCGGACGGCTGGATCAAGCGGATCGAGGCGATAACCGACGACGGACCGCCGTACGGGATGGCAACGTGGCAGCTTCAAGCCGAGGCGAGCCCGCAGCCGTACTACCTGACCGTGCGCTACCGCGGCGAAGGCGTACGGCACGAGTTGCTGATCGGCAGGCCAAAGTACTCACCTTCGCTGGTGCAACACGGCGAGGCCATCGTGAGCGAACTTCAGTACGAGCGGGTGAAGTTGTTCGGCCGGCTGCCGGGCATTGCGACGCTCTACTGCCCGCCTTGGCTGACGGCCTACCTGGTGTTGAGTATCCCGTTGATCTTTGTGATACGGCGTTTGTTGCGAATGCGATAGACCGGCCTACAATAGACGAAGCCCCCTGCTTAAGGAAGTCGAACATGCTTGCAGGTTTGTTGCGCGTCTCAGGACTATGCATATCGGTCCTTTCCGCCGCCGATTTGGCCAGCGCCGCTGATGTCACGGTGATCGACCAGCAGACGGCCTTTCGTTACCGGACCGTGCTGCATCCGCCGGTAGTCGGACGCGGCGGTAAGATCGATGCAGGCGCGAAGGTCGGCGACAACTGGGTCCTGCGCGGCGGCGGCGTATCGTCGCCGCTGCCGGACAGTGGCTGGATAATGCCGCAGTTCGACGACGCCGAGTGGTCGAGCCAGTCCGGGCCGCTGTCGGGCGGCTACGGGAACAGTCGCCCGGCGGGCATGGCGTTGCTGTGTGTTCGGGCGCGTTTCGAGGTGCGAGAGCCGCAGCGTGCCGATCTGCAGCTTTCGCTCCGCTATCGCGGCGGCGCGATCGTGTACCTCGACGGACAAGAGATCGCCCGAGGGTACCTGCCGTCCGGGAAGATCGGCCCGCTGACCTTGGCCGAGGACTATCCCCGCGAGGCGTTCGTCACGCCCGATGGCGAGGCCCTGCTGCCCAACTACGGTCGGAACGATCCGCCGGCTGACGTATTGCCCCGCTACCAGTCGCGGATCCGCAAGCTGCAGATCGAGCTGCCGCCAGAGGTCCTTCGCAAGGGAACAAATGTCTTGGCCATCGAGCTGCACCGGACAGCGATTCCGCCGGAGCTGCCGCCATTTGGTCGTGGGGCATGGGATACGGTCGGCTTGGTGGACTGGAAGCTCACGGCCGCCCGTCCCGACGCCGTGGTACTGCCCGGCAACACGGGAGAGATCCAGCTTGGGTCGGCCGAACCATGGGCACGGCTCGGTGAAAACCAGGCTCCTCCGCTTCTTGCCGGCTCGCCGCCGAAGCTCGAGATGGCTGCCCCGCTCGGCGGCATGGGCTCCGGTCAGATCGTCGCCGGCGCCGCGGAGACGTTCGGTGGGCTGGCCGCTTCGATGAGCGATCTGCGAAGCGCCCCGGGCGACGTCCTGCCGGCGCAGACCGTACGCATCCGGTACGCTCGCCTCGGCGGGCAGTTCGTTCCGCTGTTGGACCGGCCGGCCGACAAGGCGGCGATCCAGCCGATCTGGCTGACGGCGTCCGTCCCGGCCGACGCCCGAGCGGGCAAGTACACCGGCACGCTCACCGTTAGGCTGCCTGGCAAGGCATTCGGCGTGCCCGTCGAGCTGACCGTCTACGGCTGGAAGGTCGGCCGGCCGCACGAGTGGGCAACGTGCGTCAACCTGTTGCAGTCGCCCGAGTCGGTGGCCGGGCAGTACGGCGTGCCGCTGTGGTCGGATCGCCACTTCGCACTGATGGAGAAATCGTTTGCCCTGATGGGAGCGGCGGGCAACGACGTGCTGGGCGTTTCGGCGGTGGGTCGAAGCGTCTTCGGCGACGACCCGCTGATCGTCTTTCGCCGCAGCGGCGGCCGATTCGCGCCGGAGCTTAGGCTGCTGCGCCGCTACCTGGAATTGTACGACCGGCACGCCGCCCCACCGCAGTTTCTCGCCCTGCACGTCTGGTCGTACGGGATGTACCAGCGCGGTGAAGGCCGCGACGGCGGCAACGTCGAGCGTCGTGCGGAGACGATCCCGGTAGTCGAGATCCGCGGTGAGAAGCTCGTGCCGGTGGAAGCACCCATCTTCGGTGGCCCCCATACCGAGAACACGTGGAGGGCCGTAATCGATGGTGTTCGCGAGGAGATGAGACGGTTGAGGTGGAACCGGACACGGCTGCTTCTGGGGACGTCGGGCGACACCTGGCCCAGCGCGGAAACCGTCCGCTTTTTCCAGAAGATCGCCCCGGATGTCCAATGGCGGGTGCTTACCCACGGCGGCGGTTGCCCGCGGTGGGGCATCAGCGACCACGAGCGGACCCAACCGAACGACATGGTCGTCGGCTACCTGGAGATCGCCCGCCGGCTAACCAACCATCGCGTCAAGTGGCCCGAGCATCCTGTGCCGTGCAACGCCCGGGACAAGGTCGGGTCGCATCCGTTTACGTACCGCGGTCTGGCCGTGACCAACACGATCGCGGGCAACTACGACGGCTTCTGCTGGAAGGGGATCGACTACTGGACCTACACCACGGGGGCCGGCACCCGCCGCAACGCGCTGAACACCTACGTCCATTTCGGCAACATGGTCGGCGGCACGCCCCGGGCGATCGCCGCACCGGGTCCCGACGGGGCCGTGGCCACCGTGCAGTACGAGATGCTCCGCGAGGGCGTCCAAGAGTGTGAGGCGGCGCTGGCGATTCGCAGGCAACTTAGGCGGCCTGTCAAACGGTATGACGTGATCGCGCTGAGGCTGGCCGCCGGGCTGGTCCGTGAGAAGGACCGCAACAAGCCCAATACAGAGCTGACCGACGAGCAGGATCTCGACCTGGAGATTCCATTGGATGTACACGGCGGTCTCCTCCGCATCGTCCCCAGTGCGCGGACCTACAATACGGGCAAGCACCAGGACGCCCGGTTCACCATTCTCGAACAGAGCGACGATCGGATGAAGCTCGAAGCGCACGTCGTGCTGGCCGACGATCGTTGGGTACGTGGGGGCGATGGAAGGTACACCGTGAAGGTTCGTCGGCAAGGGGACACCTACCGCGGCAGCTACGAGGGCCGTTACCGCGGTGTGCCTCGCGCCGGCAGCGTAACCGGCGCATTCGTCCCGGACGGCTTCGCCGAGTCGCTGGGCGATCCGCCGGAGACCGAATCACACCGTCGGGCAAAGCAGGTGATTGAACGGCTGTGCGACGTCCACAAGGCCGGCTCTAGCGGGGCGAGCAACTTGCGGCAGGCTGTGCGCGAGCTCTACGCGGGGGCGGCCGAGCTGGCCGAAGAGAAGAGGTAACGATGGTGCACGTGAGCGTCCATTCTCGCCGCTTGGTCATCCTTGACGGCGCAACGTGTGCCGCGTTCTGCATCGCCTTGCTGGCGTCGGCCGCAGCGTCCGCCGCCGACTGGCCGATGTGGCGCTGCGACGCCGCGCGCACGGCCGTCTCGATGGACGACCTGCCCGACGAGCTGCACCTGCAATGGGTCCGCCGCCTTCGGCCGCAGCAACCGGCATGGAAGGACGAACCGGCGCTGCAGTTCGACGCCGGCTACCTGCCGGTGGTCGTCGGCGGCCGCGTGTTGGTCGGCTCGACGGTCAACGATCGCCTCACCGCCTACGATCTGCAAAGCGGTCGCGAGCTGTGGCAATTCTACACCGAAGGCCCGATCCGCACCGCACCGGCGGCCTGCGGCGACGCGGTCTACGTCGCCTCGGACGACGGATGCCTCTACTGCCTCGACGTGAAAGACGGGAGGCTCCGCTGGAAGTTCCGCGGTGCCGCCGGCGACCGGCGCATCGTCGGCAACCAGCGCGTGATCTCCACGTGGCCGTGCCGCGGCGGACCGGTCGTGGCCGATGGGCACGTCTACTTCGCCGCCGGCGTCTGGCCGTTCATGGGTACCTTCGTCTACGCGGGGGATGCCGAAAGCGGACGCCTGGTGTGGCACAACGACGAGACCAGCTTCACATTCCGCAATCTCCCGCACCCCGGCTCGACGGCCTTCTCAGGTCTCTCGCCGCAGGGTCACCTGACCGTCGCCGGCGACAAGCTGATCGTTCCCGGCAGCCGGCTTACACCGGCCGTGTTCGATCGACGCTCGGGCAAGTTCCTTTCCTACGGCGAAGGAACCGGCCCCAGCGCGACGGTGAGCCGCATCGAGGAGATCGCCTCTCTGCGCGCCACACCCTGGTTTCGCACCAGATCGTGGCTGGTGGCAACCCGCGGCCGTGAGATACAACTGCTCGATGTTTCGCGGCACGATGCCCAACCGGAGTTGATTTGGAAGACCAAGCTGGAGGCGGAACCCTGGGACCTGCTGGCCGCCGAGGGCCGACTGCTGGTGGTTACCCGGGAAGGCGCCATCCGCTGCTTCGGCGCCAAGGAAGGCAAACCGATCGAGTACCAGGTCCCGCTAGCGGAAGCGCTTAAGGAGAATGCGTGGACCGCCATGGCCCGGGAAATCGTGCGACTGTCGAGAACCGAGGGCGGCTATTGCCTCGTCTGGGGGCTGAAGGACGGAGGGCTAGTCGAGGCGCTGCTCGGACAGAGCAAACTGCACGTCGTGGCCGTCGATCGCAACCCGGGCAAGGTCGACCGCCTACGTCGACGGGTGGACAAGGCGGGGGCTTACGGCACCCGGGCGTGCGCCATTGTGGCCGATCCGATGGACGTCCGGTTCGCTCCCTATCTGGCCGGTTTGATCACCAGCGAAGACCCCAAAGCGGCCGGGATGGGTCGCCGCTCGGCCTTCATCGAGAAGCTGTTCCATCCCCTTCGCCCGTACGGTGGCACGGCGTGCCTGGCACTCTCCAGCGGCGACCACGATCGGCTGCAAAAGGCCCTCTCCGAGGCCGACCCGCCGGGTGTGCGGCTATTGCGGTCGGGCGGTTACAGCGTGCTTCGACGCGACGGTCCGCTGCCCGGCTCGGCCCCATGGCTGGGGCAGAACGCCGACGCCGGCAATACGCGGTGCAGCCGCGACGATCTGGTACGGGCCCCGTTGGGCGTGCTCTGGTTCGGCAACGCCCTGTCGAACGACCTGATCCTTCCCCGCCACGGCGAGGGGCCGGTCGAGCAAGTGGTTGGCGGACGCCTGTTTATCGAGGGTGCCGACGGTCTGAGTGCGACGGACGTCTATACCGGCCGGATGCTGTGGACCCGCCGCTTTCCGGGGCTAGGACGGCTGTACAGCTCGGTGAAACACCAGCCGGGCGCGCATTCGATCGGCAGCAATTTCTTCGCCACCGCCGACGCGGTGTACGTGGCGGTCGGAAAGAGCTGCCACGTGCTCGATCCGGCCTCGGGGCAGACGCGGCAGGAACTGGGCCTGCCCGGCGGCTCGAAGTGGCAGTTCCTGCTGATGTACGAAGACCTGCTGATCGCCGGTGCCGATCCGGTGATCGACCCCGAGCAACTGCCCGACCGCGTCTACAGCCCCACCTCCAGCCGCCGCCTGGTGGTGATGGAGCGCAACAGTGGCAAGGTGCTCTGGAGTCGCAAGGCCCAGCGGAGCTTCCGCCACTACGGCATTGGTGCCGGCCGCGGTAAGCTCTTCTGCGTGGATCGCACGTCCGTTGAGGAACTCAAGCGGCTGGCCCGACGCGGCCAATCGCCGCAGGAGACACCTCGTCTGTTCGCCCTGGACGTGCGGACCGGCAACGCCGTCTGGCAGACCGATCGGCACGTCGCCGAGAAGCTCTCTTACTCCGAAGAACACGACGTGCTGGTCTCCCATGCGGCCTTTCGCGGCGAAGACGGCTCGGTGCTCTGGCACCATGCGGACAAGGAAGAGTATCTCTGGTTCGGGAAGTGGGGCATGATGATTTGCGGAGACACGATCTACCCGCAAGTGCGCCGGTCGCTGGATCTTCTCACCGGTCGGCAGCGGACATGGCGCGATGCGTCGGGCCGGCTCCGCGAGTGGAAGTACCTGCGCAGCCACGGCTGCGGCCCAATGGCCGGCAGCCGCCACTTGATCACGTTTCGCTCCGGCTGTGCGGGGTTCTTTGACGTCAGGCACGACGGCGGCACCGGCAACCTCGGCGGATTCCGCTCCGGATGCACCTCGAACCTGATCGCCGCGGACGGAGTGCTCAGTGCGCCGGACTACACCCGAACTTGTTCCTGTGCCTATCAGAACCGCTCATCGCTGGCCCTGGTGCATATGCCCAAGGCCGAGTACTGGACCTACGGAGCAATCCCCACGCCAGGGCGGATCGGATGGAACTTCGGTGCCCCAGGCGACCGCCGGGCGGAAGACGGCACGCTCTGGATCGCCATACCCAACGTGCCCGATAGGATGATCCGCGATGGTTCGTTCGCGTGGGGGCGCGATCAGTCCGTCGATCCCGACTACGTGCCACGGTCGCTGATCGAAACCGACCCGAAGCCGCCGGAGACCTTCTATCTTCACAGTTCGCGGCTCTCCGGCGGCGACGGCCTGCCGTGGGTCGCCGCCTCGGGGATGCTCGGCGTAAGATCGCTCCACTTGCCACTGGCCGGAATCGACCCGGCGGAAACGATGACCGTTCGCCTCTATTTCACCGAACCGGAGCACGAGCTGCCCGGCCGCCGCGTTTTCGACGTCCTGCTCGACGGTCGGCCGGCGATCGAGAACCTCGACGTATTTCAGGAGTCGGGCGGAAAGAGGAGGGCACTGGTTCGCGAGCTGACCGGGGTCACCCACTCCGGCCGCAAGGCCGACGGCCTGCCCGGTGTTGAAATAGCCCTCCGCGCCCGTCGGGGCACACCATTGCTATGCGGCGTGGAAGTCTTCCAGCAGACGGAGCTTCAACAATGAAAAGAATACGCATCGGTACCATCGTGTGTGCGGCTCTACTGCTGCTTGCCCCTGCGGCAAGCGCCGACTCGATAGAGGTGCTTTCCGACCGGTCGTTCTGGCGGTTTCACGCGGCCTGGCGAACACCGGCCACCGTGGCCGACGGCAAATACGATCTTGGTGGCGGCTATACCATAACGAAGTCGGGCACGCGATGGATCCGCGATAGCTTCACCCGGCCCACGCCGCCTCCGCCGGCCGACTGGATGGAGACCGACTTCGACGATTCCACTTGGGCACGTCACGAGGGGCCGCCCTTTTCCGGTTACGGATACGGCAAGGCAGCGGAAGTCTACCTGCTTTGCGGCCGGCTCCGGTTCGGGGTGACCGATCTGAACCGCGCCGGGCAAGTCGAGCTGAAGCTGACTTACCGTGGCGGCGTGGTCGTGCGCCTCAATGGGAAGGAAGTCGCGCGAGGTCACCTGCCGCCGGGTAAGATCGGGCCGCTTACCTTGGCGGTGGATTATCCCAAGGAAGCTTCCTTCGGCCCCGGCGGCCAGCCGCTGCCGGCCGTCTCGGAAAAGCGCGGCCCGGCAAGAGAGCTGATGGACAATTACCGCAGGCGGTTCCGCACATTGAACGTGGATCTGCCGGCCGACCTGCTGCGCAGAGGAACCAACGTGCTGGCACTAGAAGTCCATCGCGCGGCCTTGCCGGTGGCCCATATGGCAGACGCCGACCGGGGTTGGAACCCGACGGTGGGCAAGCACGCCTGGGGAACCTGCGGCGTGGAGAACATCTCGCTTACCGCACCGGCCAAAAGCGGCCTGGTCGCCAACGCCGGAGAAGTCCCCCGCCTGCAAATCTGGAACTGCAACACGCTGCTGAGGCCCGGCGTCGATTTCCACTCCGCCGATCCGCTTGAGCCGCTGCGGCCGGTGCGCATGGCGACGCCTCGCGGCGGCGTCTCCTCCGGGCAGGTGGTCGTCAGCGCCGCGAATGAGTTCCAAGGCGTGTCGGCCGCGTTGGGTGATCTCAGAAGCGACGGCGGTGAGGCACTCGACCCCCGATGCGTCGAAATCCGCTACGCCACTGCGGACGACGAGATTCCACAACTCCTGGCAAAGCCGCCCGGCCCAACGCGGATTCTGCCCATCTGGCTGACGGCTCGGGTGCCAAGAAACGCCACACCGGGACGGTTTCGGGGGACGCTGACAATCACGGGACTCGGCCCAAAGGCGTCGGTTCCGGTCGAGCTTACGGTCTACGATTGGACGCTGCCTGAGCTGCGAGACTCTGGCACGTCGGTTTGCCTGTTGCACTGCCCCGAAGCGATTGCTCGATACTACAAGGTGCCGCTTTGGTCCCAGGAGCACTTCAGGTTGCTCGAGAAATCGATGGCCCTGATGGGCTACGGCGGCAATACGCTGCTGAGCGTCTCGGCCATCGCAGAAGACTACTTCGGCGACCACCCGGCGATCGTCTTCCGCAAGCAGGGCGACCGGTACGTACCCGACTTCCGCTTAGTCCGACGTTACCTCGAGCTGTACGACCGCCATGCCGGTCCGCCACGGCAGCTTTGCGTGCAGGTCTGGAACTATTCGGTCTCGCGACGGGGCTTCGGACGCGATGGGGGTAAGGAAAAGTGGACGTGCAAGACGCTCAAGATCCGCCTGCTCGACGGCGATCGGCTCATACCGGCCGAAATGCCGGTCTACACGCAGCAGGGTACCGAACAAACGTGGACGGCCGTGGCCGAGGGCATGAAACAGATCCTCAAGGAACTCGGCTGGAATCAAACCCGCCTGATTTGGGGCACCGGTGGCGACAACCTGCCGACCGAAGAGATCGTGACC
>Ga0180429_10001404_pt1 | contig 20540 bp, 14 predicted proteins | sample SS_ome_FD_132428 | JGI IMG/M metagenome (GOLD analysis project Ga0180429, IMG submission 132428) | Hypersaline lake sediment archaeal communities from the Salton Sea, California, USA - SS_1_S_1 metaG | ecosystem: Environmental > Aquatic > Non-marine Saline and Alkaline > Hypersaline > Sediment ...
CCCAAGCGCAATCTGGTCGATGAGATTTGGCGTGACCGGCCGCCGCTGCCGGACGAACCGGTGAGTGGCTATCCGGAGCGCCGCGCCGGTGAGAGCGTGCGCAGCAAGCTGACGCGCATGCGCGGCGAGCTGGTGAGGCTGGACGTCGATGCGCACGTCGTCACTGCGCTGGACGCGATCGCCTGGCTCTTCAACCTGCGCGGCAATGACGTCGAGTTCAATCCGGTGGCGGTCGCCTATGCGATCGTCGATCGGCGCGGCGCGCGGCTCTTCATCGCACCCGAGAAGGTACCCGCCGAGCTGCGCCTGGCGCTGCGCGGCTTGGCACGGATCGCGCCGTACCGCGACGTCGGCAAGGCGCTGCGCGAATTGGGGCGCCGCCGCCGGCGCGTGCTGGTCGATCCCGCCTGGACGAACCGCTGGGTGCTCGACCAGCTCGGCAAGGCGCAGATCCGCTACGCACCGAGTCCCGCCATTCGCGCCAAGGCGATCAAGACCCGCGCCGAGTTGCGCGGAATGCAGGCCGCGCACGTGCAGGACGGGCTGGCGCTGGTGCGCTTCTACCACTGGCTCGAGGGGGCTCTCGCCCAGCGCCGCTACACCGAGAGCGAGCTGGCCGACCGCCTCGAGGTGTTTCGCCAGCATGGGCGCCTCTATCGCGGTCCCTCGTTCGACACGATCGTCGGCTTCGGCGCCAACGGGGCGATCATCCACTACCGGCCGCGCCCGGGACGCGACGCCGTCGTCAAGCGCCGGGGGATCCTGCTGATCGATTCAGGCGGGCAGTACTTGAACGGGACGACGGATGTCACCCGCACGACAGCGCTCGGGCGCCCGACGCGGGAAGAACGCAAGCTCTTCACCCTCGTTCTCAAGGCGCACATCAATCTCGCGCGCACGCGGTTCCCGCGCGGAACCCAGGGGAGTGTGCTCGAGGCGCTCTCACGCCAGCCGCTCTGGATGGCGGGAGAACACTACTTGCACGGCACCGGTCATGGGGTTGGTTGCTACCTGAACGTGCACGAGGGCCCGATCGGCTTCAGCGCGCGTGCGTCGCAGGCGCTCGAGCCGGGCAACGTGCTGTCACTCGAGCCGGGCTGCTACAAGGATGGGCGCTACGGATTCCGTACGGAGAACCTCGTCTTTGTCGCCTCCGATCCCGGCGTCGAGGATCAGGACCGCACCTGGTGCCGCCTCGAGCCGCTGACGCTCTGCCCCTTTGACCGCAGTCTGATCGATGTGGCCTATCTGGCGGAAGAGGAAACGAGGTGGATCGACGACTACCATCGCCGGGTCTACCGCGTGCTGGCGCAACACTTGCAGCCGCCCGTGCGGCGCTGGCTGCGAGCGGCGACGCTGCCACTCTAGCCGGTTCGGATTCCTGCGCTGAATCAGGGGAGTAAGTATGTCGCCTTGGAAGGCACTGCTGCCGGCTGCTGTCTTGGCTGCCGTCGTTGGTTTGGGCAGCGGCTGCGGCCCGGAAGAGAATCCGGAACCGGGCTGCAATGTGCTGCTGGTCACACTCGACACGACGCGGGCCGACCACCTCGGGCTCTACGGTCATGCGGCCGCGACGAGTCCGGTGCTCGACGCCTTTGCCGCCCAGGCGGCCGTCTTCGAGCGGGCGATTGCCCAAGCTGCGGTGACGCCGGTCTCGCACGCCTCGATTCTCACCGGCCTGAACCCCTATCACCACGGCCTGCGGGTGCTGCATGGCCACGTCGGATTCAAGCTTGAACCACAGATCGAATCACTGCCCGAGACCTGGACGGCGCTCGGCGGCGAGACGGCCGCCTTTGTCAGCGCCTTCCCCGTCACCGAGACCTTCGGCCTGGATCAGGGCTTCGCCCACTTCGACGCGGAATTCCCGCAGGCGGACGGCGAGGGTCTGATCACCGAGGAGGGGTTCGTCAACACGGGCGCCAGTCAGCGGCGCGCCGACCTGACGACGGATCGGGCGATCGCCTGGTTGAACGAACACTGCGCATCAGACGAAGCTGCACCGTTCTTGCTCTGGGTGCACTACTTCGATCCGCACGACCCGGCGCTCAAGCCGCCGGAGCGCGAGCTGCAGCGGATGCTGAAGCAGGACTTCGTTCCGCATTCGCGCGGCCAGAGGGACATGCTGCGCGCGATCTACGATGCGGAGATCCGCTACATGGACTTCCACCTCGGCCGCTTGCTGCGGGCCTGCATGCGCAGCGGGGTTTGGGACGAGACGATGGTCGTGATCGTGGCCGATCATGGGGAGGGACTGGGAGATCACGACTGGTGGACGCACGGCATCCTCTATGAGGAGCAGATCCGCGTGCCGTTGGTCGTTCGGCTGCCCGACATGGAGGCGGGGTTGCGCGTCCCCTCGCTCGTGCGCACGATCGATCTGGTCCCGACGATCTTGGATGTGGCCGCCGTTCCGCGCGCAGAGTGGCCGCGCGTCGACGGGGTCTCGCTGACGACGGCGATCGAAACGGGGCAGACCGAGACGCCGCTGCTCGGCTACAGCGACTCGATCAACATGCTCAATTACCAGCGTCCCGGAAAGGGCGAGCGGTGGAATCGCAAGGACGACAAGCTCTACTGCCTGACCGAGGGTGATGCGAAGCTGATCTATCACCAGCTGAATCCCGAGGAGACCGAGTTCTACGACTTGAGCACGGATCCCAAAGAGACCCACAACCTTGCCGATCGCCACCCTCCGGCGATGGTGCGCCTGCTGCGTAAGCTGAAGCAGCTGGGTGCATTCTCCGACATCCTGCCCGGAATGACGCCGAGCGATCCGGAGCGCGTGGCGCGCCTGCGCAGTCTCGGCTACGTGGAGTAGGGTGGAGGACTGGACCTAGGTGCTACGGAACGGCGGGACGCGGCGTGGCCCGTCAGCCGCCGTGGGCCAGGTGGAAGATGGTGAGTTCGGCTCCATCGGGCACCCTTGTCGTGGCGTAATCCTCTTTCTCGACCAATGTGCCATTGAGCGTGACCGTGATGAGGGCGTAGCTGTAGCCGAGCGCCGCCAATACATCGTTGACGGTCATGCCCGGCTTCCAATCGAGCTGCTCGCGGTCGTTGATTGTGATCATGCTGTCGGTCGACTCCGTGGTGGTGGGTGAGCGGGCATCCGGTCCATGAGCAACTCGATGGCGAGATTGGCCTGCATGTGGGCGACGAGCGCCACGCGCGCCGCACAGAGCCCGAGTGCCATGTCGGAGACGCCGTCCCCGCAGAAGTGGATCTGGCCCGAGCTGCGCACACGCAGCTCGTTCGTGCGGCCGTAGCCGCCGATTCCGCTCGCCGCGACGATCGGGCGATCGGGGTAGGCCCGGCACCAGGCTTCGATCAGCCACTGCTTCGCCTCGGCCTGGTCGAAGGCCTCGACGAGTAGATCGGCGGCTGCGAAGCGGGCCCCGACGTCGTCGCGGCACAGCCGTTCCTGGTGGACCGCGACCGCTACCCCGGTCCCAATCGCGGCGACCTGTTCGCGCAGCGCCACGACCTTCGGGCGGCCGAGGTCAGACTGGAAGTAGCACTGACGGTTGAGGTTGGAGGCGTAGACGATGTCGTGGTCGACCAGGATCAGGCGGCCGATGCCGGCGCGTGTGAGGGCGAGCGCGACGTGCGTGCCGAGCCCGCCACAGCCGGCCAGGCCGACCGTCGCGCGCTGCAGCCGGTCCCGCATGCCCGGCACGTTGCGAGCAAAGATCGAAACGTTCATCCCGCGCGCATTGTGCGCGAGATGCGGCCGATGCGCAACCGCCGGCCGGTCGGCGGTTGCGCGCCGCAAGAGCGAATTGACCCCGATGGCCCGAACCTGCTAGGCTCCGCGGTCCTTTTGGCCGGGGATGATCAGGGTAGACGCGCCGTACGGAGCGACCCCCCAGGGTCGGGAGAACCATGTTCAAGGATCTCAGTCTGGTCCGCAACATCGGGATCAGCGCCCACATCGATTCGGGCAAGACGACGCTGACCGAGCGGATCCTCTTCTATACCAAGCGCATTCATGCCATGCGTGAAGTTCGCGGGCGTGACGGCCATGGGGCCAAGATGGACTCCATGGAGCTCGAACGGGAGCGCGGGATCACGATCGCCTCGGCCGCGACCCACTGCGTCTGGGAAGGACGCCACATCAACATCATTGACACGCCGGGCCACGTCGACTTCACGATCGAAGTCGAGCGCGCGCTGCGAGTGCTCGACGGCGCCGTGCTCGTCCTCTGTGCCGTGGCCGGCGTGCAGTCACAGTCGATTACTGTCGACCGGCAGATGCGGCGCTATCGGATTCCGCGCATCGCCTTCATCAACAAGTGCGATCGTGTTGGCGCCGACCCGGGGCGTGTGACCGCGCAGCTACGCGACAAGCTCGGGCTTAACGCCGTGGCGCTGCAGCTCCCGATCGGGCTCGAAGCGCGATTCACCGGTGTCGTCGATTTGATCACGATGCGCGCGCTCTACTTCGAGGGAGCGAGTGGGGAGCAGGTGCGGGAAGACGAGATTCCGGCCGAATTGGCCGCGGCGGCCCGGCAGGCGCGTGAGACGATGCTCGACCAGCTCTCGCTCGTCTCTGACGAGCTGGCCGAAGCGATCCTGGAGGGGGAGGCCTCGGAAGACCAGATTCGGGCCACCTTGCTGCGGGGCGTGATCGAGCGCTCGATCACCCCCGTCCTGATCGGCTCGGCCTACAAGAACAAGGGTGTCCAGCCGTTGCTCGATGCGGTCGTCAACTACTTGCCCAATCCGCTCGAGGTCAGCTACGAGGCGCTCGATCTCGAGCACGAGGAAGCGCGCGTATCGCTCGAGGCACGCCCGGATCGACCGCTCGTCAGTCTCGCGTTCAAGCTCGAGGATGGCCCCTACGGTCAACTAACCTACCTGCGCACCTATCAGGGCGCGCTGCGCAAGGGGGATACGATCGTCAACGTGCGCACCGGCCGCCGCAGCAAGGTCGGACGGCTGGTGCGGATGCACGCCGACGAGATGGAAGAGATCGACGACACGATGGCGGGTGACATCGTAGCCCTCTTCGGCATCGACTGCGCTTCGGGCGATACGTTCACCGATGGCACGCTCCAAGTGGCGATGTCCTCGATGCACGTGCCGGAGCCGGTGATCAAGCTGACGATCAAGCCCGAGGACAATCGTGCCAAGGCGAACATGTCGAAAGCGCTCCAGCGCTTCTCGCGCGAGGATCCGACCTTTCGGGTCGAGGTCGACGAGGAGACGGGCGAGACGACGATTGCGGGCATGGGGGAGTTGCACCTCGATGTCTACGTCGAGCGCATGCGCCGCGAATACGGGGCTTCGGTCGCGGTCGGGCGCCCGCAGGTCGCCTACCGGGAGGCGGTGATGTCGCGCGCCGCGTTCGACTACACCCATCGCAAACAGACCGGCGGCTCGGGTCAGTTCGGACGCATCGCGGGCTACATCGAACCGGCCGAGGGCGAGGACTTCGAGTTCGAGAACCGCGTCACCGGTGGGCGCATTCCGACCGAGTACATTCCGGCGGTCGAGAAGGGATTCCGCGCGATGATCGAGAAGGGCGAGCTGGTCGGGTTCCCGATCGTTGGCCTGCGCGTCGTGCTCGAGGACGGCAAGGCGCACAGTGTCGACTCGTCCGATATGGCGTTCCAAGCAGCCGCCCGCGGCGCCTTGCGCGAAACGTACCGCAAGGCGCAGCCCCGCGTGCTCGAGCCGGTGATGAAGGTCGCTGTCGAATGCCCGCCCGAGTACCACGGGGACGTTCTGGGGACCCTGATGCAGCGCCGCGGCCTGATCGTCGGCAGTACCGAGGACGAGAGCTTCGTGCGTGTGGAAGCGGATGTTCCGCTGGCCGAGATGTTCGCCTATGCGACCGTGCTGCGTTCGGCGACGCAGGGCAAGGCGGAGTTCTCGATGGAATTCGGGCGCTACGCGCCGGCGCCGGCCGAGGTGGCGGAGGAGCAGATCAAGGCCTATCAGGATCGCAGAGCCGGCCGGAGGTCATAGCCGTAGCGCCGGCAGGAAGGCCGAACCGCGGGAGGTTCGCAAGGCCGAAGAGCCGGCGGGCCGGAGGGTCGGAGGGGCACAGAGCATGGTCTACAGCAGAGAGTGGCACGCGCGCAGTCCCCTGCGCGTATTCGAGAATTCGTTGCGCGGCGGCCTGGGCCGCGGCAACCTCGGGGTGGTCATGGCGCGGGCGGGCATCGGCAAGACCGCATTCCTGATCGATGTCGCGCTCGACGATCTGCTTCAGGGCCGCAAGGTGCTCCACGTCGCGCTGGAAGACAGCGTCGAGCGGGTGCGCAACTTCTACGACGTGCTCTTCGGAGAGCTGCGCCGCACGCTCCCCATCGAGGATCCCCTGCCGGCTCATGTGCGCATGGAGCGCCATCGCATGATCCATGCCTTTCGCCGCGGAGACCTGCCGCTCGAGCTGCTCGAGAAGAACCTCGACTTCCTTGAACTGCATGCCAATTTCGTGCCCCAGCTCTTGATCCTCGACGGGGTCGATTTCCATCAGACGAGCAACGAGGAGCTGGCCGGGCTCAAGTCGCTGGCGACGAGACGTGAGCTCGAAGTCTGGCTCTCGGCGCAGACCCACCGCGACCGACCGCCGCGCGATCCGCGCGGGATCGATGATCAGGTCGTGCGCTTCGACGACTACATCAGCGTGATGGTCCTGCTGCACCCGGAGAAGGAGGGCACGGTCACCCTCCAGTTGCTCAAGGAACACGACAATCCCGACGTGGGGGCTCTGAAGCTCGAACTCGATCCGACGACGCTGCTGCTGGCGCAGGCGTGAGCTGCGCCGCCGCGACGGCGCCCCCCGGCTGAGCGATCTCCTACGGGCGTCCGTCGTCGAGGACGGCGACGATCTCCGGCAAATCGATCCCGAGCTCCGCGAGACGTTCGCGCTTCGGCACACCGTGCCTGTCCCAGCCGCGACGCTCGTACACGACGTCGAGCGCCTTCTCGTACTGCCCCCGCCGGTATTCGCGCAGGAGCGCGATCTTCTCAGCCACCGACTTGCGGGCCGGATCGGTATGCAGCAGCTCCTTGATCTGCTTGTCGTAGCGATCGCGGCGCGATTCGTACTCCTCGGCCGTCACCGGGCCGACGGCGCGGTAGGGGGGCAAGTCGTGCTCGCGGGTGCCGCGCCCGAGCATGTAGGACATCACGCGCTGCAGGTTGTGCACTCGCGCCGATTGCCGGAGCATCGTCTCCTCATCGAGCGCGATGCCCGTCATGCCCTCGAAGAACTTGAAGTAGCCCTCGACATGGTCCGGGATCTTGGCCGCCGTGGGAGGATCGTACTGCTTGTTGGCGAGCGGGACGACGTCGTTCCAAAGCAGCTTGCAGAGACCAAGGAGACCGAACCAGGTGCGCCACAACGGGAAGTAGTAGAGCGCTTCAGCCTTGTCTTCGAAGGTCGGGATCTGGTTGTTGACCATGTCCATGAAGATCAGCCAGGCCTCGTCGTGCTGCGGGCCTTTGACGGCTCCGGTGTAGCCGATCTGCTGGGCCAACGACTCCTTCGAAACGTATTCGGAGTACTCGAGCCCCTTGGCCTCCATCCCGATGTCGTCGAGGAAGGCGCGATCGGCGCCGTACTCGCGCGACCATTTGTCCTTCAGCCAGCGAATACCCTGGCCGACATCGACTCCGAAGCCCTCGCCGCGGGCCATCTCGTGCAGGCACTCGAGCGCCGCTTCGGTGGCGCCGAACGGGAGCTCCTTGCCGCCGGTCTGAGCGGTTGTAATGATGCCGTTCTCGAAGCACTCCATCACGAACGCCATGCAGGTTCCAAAGGAGATCGTGTCGATGCCGTACGTGTCGCAGTAGAAGTTCCACTCGAGCACGAAATCGGGATCGAAACAGCCCATGTTGGCGGCCGCTGCAGCGGTCTCGTATTCGGGCCCATCGACGAGGACGCGCTCACCGCGATAGGGGCCGGTCTTGAGCTCGAAGTGCTCGGCCGCCTTGGCGCAGGCCATCGAGCAGCCGAACCAGCAACCGTCGGACTCGTGCTGCGTCAAGTAGTTCTGGCCGAAGACGTCGCAATAGATCTTCTTTGCGTCGGGATGAGAGCCAAACTTGTAGTTGTGACACGGCAAGAGATCATACTGGTCCATGACGTCGATGATGTTGGCCGTACCGACCTGCCGCATCCGGCACTGCTCGGGGTCGAGGCGCGCCATCTCGGCATTCACCTTCATGCCGGCGTCGCGGATCATCTGCGCATTGACCGGATGGTTGAGGTCGTCGACGATCTCGATCGCACCCGTCGGGCAGACATAGCCGCACGAGGTGCAGCCGACGCAGTGCGGGTCGACCTCGCCATAGGGCATCGTCATGTGACGCAGGATCCCGCGCCCGGCGAAGTCGAGCACACGCTCCTGAATGAACTCCTCGCAGGCGCGCGTGCAATGGGTGCAGAGCACGCACGCCGTGGGGCTCTCATCGGTGAGGTCGCTGTGAAAGCGCGACCCGTCGGTGACGCCGCAGCGCTTGGCGACATCGCGGATGAGCGGCACGTTGGGCCAGCGGCCGAGGTACATCTCGGCCAAGACGCGGCGATGTTGCTTGACCCGCTCGGATTCGGTCCAGACGCGGATCTCCTCGCGCACCGGGTAGTTGCACGAGGTGACCAATCGGCGTTTGCCGCGCGCTTCGACCTCGACGACACAGAGACGGCAGTTGCCGTTTGGCGCGAGGTCCTTGTGGTAGCAGAGGGTCGGCACGAAGATGCGGTTCGCCTGCAGTACCTGCAGCAGGTACGTGTCCGCAGCGACTTCGAGCGGTTGATCATTGACGATGATCTTGAACTTCTCGGCCATGACTACTCAACCTCCACTGCGTCGAAGCGGCAGACCTCAAAGCAAATACCACAGCGCACGCACTTGCTTTCGTCGATCACGTGCACCGCCTTGGGTTCGCCCGAGATGGCATCGGTCGGACATGGCTTGAAGCACGCATGGCAACCGGTGCACTGGTCGGGGTCAATGCGGTACTGGATCAGCGACTTGCAGACCCCGGCGCGGCAGCGCTTCTCCTGAATGTGCTCTTCGTACTCGTCGCGGAAGTAGCGCAGGGTGGAGAGCACGGGGTTGGGGGCGGAGCCGCCGAGCTGGCACAGGCTCGTTTCCTTGACCGTGTGGCAGACCTCTTCCAGAAACTCGAGGTCTCCCTCGCGCCCCTCGCCGCGGCAGATGCGGCCCAGGGTTTGCGAAAGGGCGTGGAGCCCTTCACGGCAGGGAGTGCACTTCCCGCACGACTCGTCGAGCAGGAAGTCGACGAAGTAGCGGGCGACATCGACCATACAGGTCTTCTCGTCCATCACGATCAGGCCGCCCGAACCCATCATCGAGCCGACTTCGGTCAGCGAGTCGAAGTCGACGGGCATGTCGAGCTTCGCGGCCGGGATGCAGCCGCCCGAGGGCCCGCCCGTCTGGACCGCCTTGAGCGCCCGGCCCGCCGGGACGCCACCGCCGATCTCCTCGACGATTTCGCGCAAGGTGATGCCCATCGGTACCTCGACGAGGCCCGTATTGCGCACATCGCCGACGAGGGCGAAGACCTTTGTGCCCGAAGATCCGCCCCACGGGTTTCCGGTCACGTCGCCGGAACCGAGCTTGGCGAACCAGTCACCCCCCCGCTCGACGATCACCGGGATGTTGGCCCAGGTCTCGACGTTGTTGAGCACCGTCGGCTTGTCGCGGTAGCCGTACTCGACGTTGTGGACGTACTTGGAGCGGGGTTCGCCGGCGCGACCCGACATCGAGGCCATCAGCGCGGTCGACTCGCCGCAGACGAAGGCGCCCGCGCCGCGGTGGATCGCAATGTCGAAGCTGAAGTCGGTGCCGAGTACCTTCTCGCCGAGGAGGCCATACCGGCGGGCCTGGGCCAGGGCACGCTCCAGGCGTTCAATCGCCAGTGGGTACTCGAGCCGCACGTAGACGAAGCCCTCGCGGGCGCCGACGGCGAAGGCGCCCAGCAGCATGCCCTCAATGACCGCATGCGGATCGGTTTCGAGAATACTGCGATCCATGAACGCGCCCGGATCGCCTTCATCGGCATTGCAGACGATGTAGATGTCACTCTCGCGGCGTTGCGATGCCTTGAGCGCCGACTCCCACTTGATCCCGGTCGGGAAACCACCGCCGCCCCGGCCGCGCAGGCCGGAGGTGATGACCTCCTGAACGATGTCGATCGGGGAGCGCTTCTCGATCGCGTCGCGCAGCGCGCGATACCCGCCACGGGCGATGTAGTGATCGATGTTCTCCGGGTCGATCAAACCCTTGTTGCGCAGGGCGAGCAGCTCCTGCTTCTGGAAGAAGCCGATCTCATCCATCTTGTGGTTGACCGCACCCGTCACCGGGTCGGTGTGCAGCAAGCGCTCGACCGGTTGCCCTTGTTGCAGGTGCTGGGTGACGATTTCCTCGAGGTCGGCTTCCTGTACGCCCTGATAGAAGACGCCCTCGGGCTGGACGACGATGATCGGCCCCATGGCGCAGAAGCCGTTGCAGCCGGTGCCGACGACCAGGTGGTCCTGCTCCAGTCCCTTTTCCGCAAGCACCTTCTGCAGCCGGTCACGAATCCGCAATCCCCCGGCCGCAACGCAGCCGGTGCCGGTACAGACCATCAACATGCTCTTGAACTGCCGCTGGCAGGATTGCTGCTTGCCCGCAATCTCTTCCAGCTCTTGGGGCGAGAGCTTGCGCGCCGAGAGCAGCTCGGCGCCCGTCGCGTCGCGTTCGGCGGCGGCGCTCGCGTGTTCGCTGGCGAGCAAGCGCGCGACGTCCTTGGCCTGGACATTGCCATAGACCGATTCGCCGATCTTGACCACCGGGGCGATGCTGCACGCTCCGAGGCAGCGCACGCCTTCCAGCGTATAGGCGCCGTCGGGGGTCGTCGCGCCATCCGCGACACCGAGCTCGCGCGAGAAGGCGTCCAGGATCTTGGCCGCGCCCTTGACGTGACAGGCGGTGCCCATGCAGACCTGGATCGTCGTCTCGCCGCGCGGCTCGAGGCTGAAGGCCTTGTAGAAGGTGGCGATGTGATAGAGGTAGGCGGCCGACGTACGGGTGGCGCTTGTGATCTCATCGATCGCCGTCTTCGGGATGTGGCGGAAGCGGCGCTGGATGTCCTGCATCATCTCGATCACGTATTCGGCGTCGTGATTCCACTTGGCGATGATTTCGCGTACGGCGTGGATGTCCGCCGGATCGGTGAGTTCCGAGATTGTGCGCGGGGTAACCTGCTTGGCGACCTTGCTCTCTTCGATTCGCCAGCCCGGAGTGATGCCGCGATTCTTGACCACGATCGCTTTCAGCTGCTTGTCGCGGAAGACGGAGCCGATCCCGCCGCGACCTGCCTGCTTGATGCGGGCCGTCTTCTTGCGCCAGTCGTAGAAGGAGAAGTTGAGCACGCCCATGCGCGAATGGGTCGCGCCCCGCCCGGCGCAAACGACCGAGATGTTCTTCTTGTCGATCTCGTTGTCGGCGTACATCTCCGTCAGCTCCTCGGCCAGGAGATGCGCGTCGATGCTTTCGTTCGGCGCGCGCTCGATCGTGATGCGGCCGGCGGCGGCGTCGATGACGACGATTGTTTCCTCGGGCGCCTTGCCGGTGACGACCAGCGCATCGAAACCGCAAAACTTCAAGTAGGGGCCAAAGTAGCCGCCGACGTTGCAATCCATGATCGAGCCGGTGCTCGGGGAGATCGACGTGACGATCGTCTTCCCCGAGCCGGGGAACGACGTCGTGCCGCCGAGGGGACCGGAGGACATGCAGATCGGATTGCGCGGGCTGTCCCAGGTCGTCTGGCGATCGATCTCCTGGAACATCAGCCAGAGATCGAAGCCCTTGCCGCCGATCCAGAGGTCCTTCATCTGCTGCGAGACCGGTCGCGTCTCGATCTGCTGCGTCTCGAGGTCGATGTGCAGCGTCCGGTTCGCATAGCCCTTGTCGATCGGGATCGGCTCGAAGGCGAACTCGGCCACGGTTTGATGCGCCTGCTTGAGCGCAGAAATATCCTGCATGCGGCGGATCCTCGCTCCTGATGGGTTCTCGCCTCGGCCCCGACGGTCGCCTGCATGCGCTCGCCGGGGGAATAACCTCTTACAAGGGCGCTTCTTGCACCATTCCCAACCGCCAGGGTCGGTTGAGAGCCTTCCAGTCTAATGATCCGTGGCAGAGGCGTCTAGGAGATTCGCGGTGGGCGGTCGAGTTGTGGAACGATATCGTCCGGCCCAGCCCCGCAACCGTCATGGGGGAATTCAGTTACACCAGCAGCAAGGGACTTCGCGCCAGCAAGATGGCAAGACCCGCGCACGGGAGGCGTGGGCCGCCCTGCATGCGCCCGCAATCAGGAGCCGAGCATCCGGCGCACCAGGAGCGCCGAGGCGACGCCCACCAAGAGGCTCGTCAGGGTGCCGATCAGGTAGTAGTCGGCAAACGGGCGCTGCTCGAGGTCCTTGTGGCGCGCGATCGACTTGGCGGTCAGGACCAGCCCGACCGAGAGCCACTGCTCGAGCAGGACGAGGCCGAAAACGAGGAACCGCTCCAGGGTGCCGATCACGCGGCCCGTGGCGTACAGGTCCTTCGTCGCTCCCGGGTCGGGCATGACCGTGGGGAACCGCGCCAGGAGGGCGCGCACGATCGCGTTGCCGCCCTTGGCATTGAACACGAATCCGGCGGCGAGCAGCGCGAGACGGGCAGCGGGCGGCATCCAGCGCGGATCGAAGGGGAGCCAGGCGCGGGCGACGACATCCGCCGAGCAGAGCCAGTACCAAAGAGCGATCACTCCCGCCAGATGAAGCGCTTGGTCGGCCAACAGCGCCGGCAGCTCCAGCTCACGCGTGAAGGGAAGGCGCGCGCGCAGAGCATCGAGCGTGATGTGGTAGAGCGCGAGCAGCAGCAACCCGGCGCAGAGTAGACGGCTCATGTAGGGCAGGACGAAGACGGTGTGTGTGGCGAACGTGAGCAGACCATGGAGCAGCATGACGCGCCCGCGTTCGCCCTTGAGGGCGGCGACGCGTTCGGTTTGCACGAGGAAGTCGGCGAAGATGTGACCGACGAAGAGCCCGATCAGCAACACGCCGGTCGGGCTGGCAAGCTGCGCGGGCGCGGGCAGCATCTCAGCAGGCCTTATCCGGCATCAACGGACCTCGTCCAGTAGCCGTAGCAGCGCTTCCTGAGCCTCGCGCACGGGCTCGTAGAGGGCGCCGCGCAGCGACTTGTGCACCGTGGACGTGGCGACTCCCCGTGCGGCGGCCACCTGCTTGAGCGTGGTGCGGGTCTGCATCAGGCCGACCGTCTCGGCTTGGGTCGGGGTCCACGTGCGGCGAACGGCGCCGATCAGACCGGCCACGCCATTGGCGATGGCGGCGGGGCGCGCTTCGAGCCCCGCCAAGACGAGCCAGCGGTCCTCTTGCTTCGCGCGCTTCATTGCCTCTCGGGCGACATGGAAGCAGGGCCCGTCCATCCCGAGCGCGCGTGGCTTCAGGGGCGTGCTCAGCCCGCCCCAGCCGACGGCGTAGCGCAGCCGGATGCCGCCGGCCAGGCGCGTTTCGAGCTCGAGAACCGCCCCTACGGCCGCCGCCGCCGAAGCGAAGAGGCCCTGGAACTCGTCTCCCAGGGTGAGTACGAGGCGGGACGCAGGTCGTGGCTCGAGCTCGCCGGAGATCGCCTCGAGGGCGGCCTCGAGCTGCTGCTGGAGCGTTGATCGGCGCTCCAGGTGGCGCGAGCCACAGATGTCGCCGATCAGGGCCGCATACTTCGATTCTGCTGAGCGGGCTGAATCGTCCATAAGTAGCCTCTATAGGCTAATTGTGCAGAGATCGCAAGCGCCAGCACAGCTCAATCGGCGGATTGCCGTCTGCCGACTGAGGGTGGCTGTCCGCCTGTTAGCCCATAAAGGCTAATAAGTTCAGCCTTAGGCTTTTCAGTCTCCAGGCCGGCCCCAGAGCCCTCCTTCCTCGGGGTCGTCACGTCTAGTGGCGGAATGCTCCCTTCAGAGCACCCCAGCTGGACTCTGCCGCGTCAACCGTGCCGCAGCCCGACCCGAACGCTCCAATCTGGCCGCAGGGGGAGTGGACCGAAGTGCACGGCGAGTCCTCCTGCAGGGTCCAGTTCTGATGCTCATCGGGAACGGGGGAACAGAACTCGGGATCGACACTGACATTGCAGTTGAAGCCGACCTCGCTGTCGATCGGATGAACCCAATCCCCGCCGGCGTTGCCGAAGATGTTCGTGTTCTGCATGAAGTAGGTCGGGGAATCGCAGGTCATCCCCGCGGCGCCGTCGGTATAGACCAGGAGTGTCCAATCGAATTCGAGGCTGGCATTGGCGCCGATGTAGACGGCACTGCCGCCCATGCAGGCGTTCCCGGAGAGTGTGCAGGAGTTGAACTCTATGTCGCCCGAGCTGTCGAGATAGGTTGCCCCGCCCTCGACCGCGGCATGGTTGCGGGAGAAGATGCAGGTGAAGAAGCTCATCTCACCACTGGGGCCGGAGAAGCATGCGCCGCCGTTGATGTCGGTATGATTGTCGATGAAGCGGCAGCTATACCAGTTCGATTGCCCTCCGTCGGTGTAGACGGCGCCACCGCCGGATTGGGCGAAGTTCTCGAGGAAGCGGCAATCGCTGGCGTCCACGTAGGCATCGCCGCTCGTTTGAGCGATGGCGCCGCCCCAACTGGCCTCATTGCCGCGGAAAGCGACTCCGCTGAGAGACGCCATCGATGCGCTGTGGATCTTGATCGCGCCGCCATGGTCGTTGTCGGCAATCCCGTTCTCGATGGCGATGTCGGCAAGAATCACGAACGCGTTGTTCTGGATGAGGAAGGCGCGCTTGACGAGACCTGGGACACCCTGGCAATCGATGCGGCAGTTCTCCGGCGAGCCGCTCTGGGATGCGATCGTCAGTGTCTTGCCGTCGATCAGGATGTTCATGTTGCCGGGGCCGCTGAACACGCCATCGGTCAACTCGATCGTGTCGCTGGGGCCGCAGACGGCAACGCAAGCCTCGATCGTTGCGAAGTCGCCGCTCCCGTCGGGGGCGATGACGTAGGTGGCGGCACCGGCAAGCGTGCCGCTGTTCATGGCGGCGAGCGCCGCCATCACGATGAACAGACGTACAAGCATCTCAGATCCTCCTTGTGGCTACTGCCCGAAGCTCCATTTGATCGCGCCCCAGCTCGTACGCTTGGTCTGGACGATCCCGCAGTCGGAGCCGTAGGCGCCGATCTGGCCGCCGGGCGAGTTGAGCGCCGTACAGGGCGAGTCGTCCTGGAGCGTCCAGTTCTGATGATCGTCGGGAATCGGCGAACAGAACTGCGGATCCGCGCTGATGTTGTTGGTCTGCCCGAGGAGTGTGTGAATCGGCGGCGTCCAGTCTCCGCCGCCGTTGCCGAACAGGTCGCAGTTCTCGATCGTGATCGTCGTCGTTTGGCAATCGATCGCCATCCCCTCGATGGAGAAGGCGATTAGCGTGTCGTAGATGTGGGCGCCGTTGGTCGGGCCGATGTAGAGCGCGCTGCCGCCGGCGCAGGAGTTGCCGCTGAGCGTGCAGCCGTACATGTCGAGATCGGGGCCATCGTCGAAGATCGCGCCTCCTTGCGTCCCCGCCAGATTGCGTGAATAGGTGCAGGAAGAATAGCTCAATTCACCGCTGGGGAACACGCAGCAGGCGCCGCCGATTCCCGTGGTGCTGTTGTCGCGGAAGAGGGAGTTGATCAGATCGGTTTCCCCCGCAGCGCAGCAGATCGCGCCGCCGGCCGATCCGCCGACGTTCTCGAGGAAGCGGCATTGATCGACTTCCACGAAGATCGTGCCTGCCTCCAGTGCGAGCGCTCCGCCCATGTCGGCGTAGTTGCCGCGGAAGGCGACGTTGAGCAGCTCGAGCGTGCCGGCGTTGTGGACGAGAACGGCGCCTCCCGCGTCATTTTGGGCGTAGCCGTTTTCGATGGCGATGTCCTGGATCTTCAGGCCCCAGGTGGGCGTGTTCTCGATGACAAAGGCGCGCGTCGTCGTCCCCGGCCCGCCCTCGCAGTTGATGCGGCAGTTGATCGAGGAGCCACTCAGGGAGCGAATCGTGATGATGAGATTCGAGATCAGCACATTGGTGTTCCCGGGTCCGGTGAACATCCCGTCGGCGAGGACGACTTCGTCGCCGTCGACGCAAGCGCCGACGGCGGCGGCGATGTCGGGGTAGTCGCCGCTTCCGTCGGGGGCGACCAGATAGTTGGCCCCCAGCGCCGGGGACGCAGTGAGGATCAGCCAGGACAGAATCGCCAGCGGTATGAAGTGCACGGTCCTCATGAGACACCCCCTCGGGCGGCCTCCGCTGCGCTCGTCTCCTCGGGAAGCCCGACTATACGGCGTCATCGGAGCAGCGCAACCTGGATCGGTCAGGAGGTGCCCGGGGGGGTAATGGATTGCGCAGCATTGGGCTATGGGAGAGGTGCGACTGGAGTTGCGGCTCGCGGCGCGGGGTCGACCGGCCGGCCGGCGGCCCCGCGCCAGCGCTGATCTAGCGGAAGACGCTCTTGATCGCACCCCAGGTCGTTTCCGTCGCCGGGGTGCTCCCCGACCCGTACCCGGCGACCGTCATCACATAGAGACTGCCGCACTCGACGCCGGAGAAGTCCTGCGGACCGACCCAGAACCAGTAGACGCCCGGGGCGAGGGTGTGAGTCAGGGAAGCTTCGTCCGGGAAGATGTCCGCCATCGCGCTGTCGAGGATCAACGGGTCGTCGCAGCCGCTGTTTCCGTCGATCATGAAGATCAACAGTGGGAACTCCGCCTTGCACTGAAACGTGATCGTACTCTCTTCGGTGACGACCAGCTCGTACCAATCCGTGTCGCGGTAGTTCTGATTGTCGTTGACGAAGGTCCCGCTGGTCCCGCAGACATCGAACGGGATGCCCTCGATCGATCCCGTCAATGTCTGGAAGGCGGGCAGTTCGCTGTTGCAGCCGCCGTTGTAGGAATCGACGTAGCCGTCGTAGCAGTCCTCCTCGTTTTCCAGCTGGGCATTGCCCGGGCACTCGAGGATTTCGAAGATCGGCAGCGTCACCATCAGGACGTAGTCGCCGCAATCACCGCCGTAGCCGTCGACGACGATGTAGTACGTGTGACCGGCCACGAAGAACAGGTCGAGACGCGACTGGTAGCCGCTGTAGCCGCAACCCGCATCGTCGTTGCAGCCCAGGGGATTCGAAAAGCCGTATCCGGCCTCGAAGTCATAGACGAAGACCTTCGTGTCGTAGCTCGACTCGCACAGGTCGATGCGTACGTGGGCGCTGTAGTCGGCGTCCAAGCGATAGACGACATCCGGAGACGATGAGCCGTAGGGGCAGCTCTCTTCGTAGTCGTCGCCGAATCCGCAGTTGTTGCCCGTCTCGTAGAAGGGGAGGACCGGAATAACGAAGGGATTCTCGATCGTGTCGCCCTGCGTGAAGTTGCCGTCGTAGACCGGGCCGTCGATCGGGCCGTGAGTCTTGGGAAGGAGATTGGAGGGACTCGGCGCGAGCGCGTCGGGCGCCGCCAAGCAGGGGAGTATCAGGACCAGTGAGATCGACAGGATGCTGCGCATGTCCACCTCCAGCAGATGTCCCCAACCGCATGCGTTACCATGCCGCAGTATACCAGACATCGCCGCGGCGGGCTGCGCCGATATGCTGGGACGAGGAGTGCGGCTCGCATCCGGTGTACAGCAGTTCGCCGGCTCACGCCTCAGCGAGGCGCTTGAGCAGCAGGAGCGTGACGTCATCCCCGGCCGGAGTGTCTTGCAGGTGGCGGGTGACGTCCTCCAGCAGCCCGTCGGCGATGGCCGCGACCGGCTGGGAGTGGCGGCGCCTGAGACTGTCGAGCAGGCGATCCTCGCCGAACAGCTCTTCACCGCGTTCCGCCTCGGTGATGCCGTCGGAGTAGAGACAGAGCATCGACCCTGGGGCGAGTTCGACCGTGCCGCTTTCGTAGGGGGAGACCGGCAGCATGCCGAGCGGCAGGCCCGTGGCGTCGAGCGTGCTCACGCTACCGTCCGCGGCGAGGATCAGCGGCGGATTGTGTCCGGCGTTGACGTACTCGAGTCGGTGGGTCTGCAGGTCGAGCAGCCCCAAGAAGAGCGTCACGAAGCGCAGCTCGTCCGATGACTGAAAGACCTCGCGGTGCAGGCGCTCTGCCAGGTGGCGAGCTCCCACATCCTCTTGACAGAGCACCCGCAACCCCGCCATGACGTTCGACATCAGCATCGCCGCCGCCAGGCCCTTGCCACAGACATCGCCGAGGACGACCATCACCCGGCCATCCGGGAGACGGCCGACGTCGTAGAGGTCTCCGGCGACCTCGAGGGAAGGGATCTGGCGCGCATCGAGTTGGTAGCCGGACACGTCCGGGAGCGTGCTCGGTAGCAGTGTCCGCTGCACCTCCGCCGCCGCGGCCATCTCCTGTGCGATGCGTTCCCGCTCGCGTTCCATCTCCGTCAGCCGCGCGTGGGTGATTTTGACTCCGATCAGATTCGCCATCAGGGCGAAGGCGCGGAGTTGATCGCGATCGTACGACTGGAGCGGGTCGTCGCTGTCCGCGTAGAGGAGGCCGATCACACTCTTGTTGTCGAAGAGCGGGGCGACCATGGCCGAGCGGACATTCTGGAGGATGACGCTCTCCTGCGCCGCGAAGCGGGGATCGCTGCGGATGTCGTTGAGCAGCAGGGCTTCGCGATCCTCGAGTACGGCGCGCGTGATCGTGCGGCTCAGCATCAAGTCACTGCCCGCGGCGTGCGCCGGTCGCACGGCACGCACGACCGGATCTTGATCGGCATCGTCGCGGGTCAGTAGGAACACGCGCCGCGACGGCGTGATGCGCTCGACCATCGCCAGCACCTGGTCGAACGTCTCCTGCAGCGGGCGATTGGCGGCCAGAACCTGCCCGGCCTCCGTCAGAACGCGCAGGAGCATGCGTCCCGCCTCGGACTCGGGCGCCGTGTCTCCGCGCGCCTCCGAGAGACCTACACGGGCGCGGGTGTTGAGGCTTTCGGGTGGCGCGAAGGCGAGGGCGGTCGCATGGGCACCGGCCGGTGACGCCGCGAGCGAGGCCTGATCGTCTCCCGCGGAGGTCGCCGCCGGGTCGTCGCCGTTCGCCGGGTCCAGGTCTTCGACCCGCAGCTCGACCGTGCCGAAGGTCACGCGGTCGCCTTGCCGCAGCTGCGCGTCCTGAACCGACTGGCCGTTGAGGAAGGTGCCGTTGCTGCTGCCGACATCGCGTACCCGCAGGTGCGCTCCGTCGAACTGCAGCTCAGCGTGCTGGCGCGAAACGGAGCGATCGGCGACATGGATGTCACGATCCTTGGCCCGGCCGAGGGTGCTGCAGCCTTCCGGCACGGGGAAGCGACAGGCGCTTCCGGCGACCACTCCAGACAGGTACGGCATGGTTGAACCTCTCGTTGGGGCGGTGGCGGCGCGATGAGGATAGGGGATCGACGGGAGGATGTCATCCGTGAAGAGCGTGTTGGGGGCGCCGTCGGCTCACAGGAACATGGCCACGATGAGCACCAGGACCAACGGCGGCAGGACCGCATGGTAGCGGGACGAGCGAGTGGCAGCCGCCAGCGTGAGGACCGTCGCGGTGACAAAGGTCAGGACCCAATCCGATGGTGTCATGGTCTCGCCGAAGAACGCGGCGCCATGCTTGCGCGTCTGCACGGCGCTGACCGCCAGGTACATCAGCGCGTAGCCCGCCCCGATCGAGAACACCCAGGGCCGGACGCGCTCGTAGTGCTGCCCCAGATCGATCGGACCGCTCTCGGGGAAGCGGGGGAAGAGCAGCGCGCACATCAGGAAGAACAGCGTTGGTTTGACGAGCATCAAGAAGAACTCGAGCACGTAGTAGCTGGTGAATCCGCGCCAATCGAGCATCGACCACCACTCCAGAGCCCCCAGGATCACGAAGAGGCAGCTCCATGCGAGGAAGGGCCAGCTCCAGGTGACGCGCGCGCGCTGCTCGATCAAGGTCGCCAAGCCGATCAGGTTGCGCGAGACCGCCAGCGCCAGGATCAAGGAGACGTAGACGGAGAGGTAGGAGAATACGTCCATGGAATCCCCTCTTGGCTAGCGATGGCGGTTCTTGAGTGCGCCCCAACTCGTTGCCCGGGGCGCGACTGTCCCGCAGGCGCGGCCGTAGGCGCCAATCCGCATTCCGGCGCCCGAATTGAGCGCGGTGCACGGCGAGTCTTCCTGCAGCGTCCAGTTCTCATGGTCGTCGGGGATCGGTGAGCAGAACTGCGGATCGGCCTGGATGTTGTCGTCGACGCCGAGAGCTCCGGCAAGCGTTCCCGTGTAGTCGCCGCCGGCGTTTCCGAAGAGGTCGCAATTGACCAGAATCGTCGCCGCCCCATCCCAGTGGACCGCCGTGCCGGCCGGGCTGTGCGCGACGAGCGTGTTGTGCACCCGCGGCGTCACCGAGGATTCAAACTGGATCACGGCACCATTCTCGCAGGCGTTTCCCGAGAACGTGCACCAGATGATGTCGGTCGATCCGCTGCCGTCGGGCTGCAGATGGTAGTAGGACTGGG
>Ga0180429_10001405_pt1 | contig 20539 bp, 17 predicted proteins | sample SS_ome_FD_132428 | JGI IMG/M metagenome (GOLD analysis project Ga0180429, IMG submission 132428) | Hypersaline lake sediment archaeal communities from the Salton Sea, California, USA - SS_1_S_1 metaG | ecosystem: Environmental > Aquatic > Non-marine Saline and Alkaline > Hypersaline > Sediment ...
GCCGTGCTTCGGCGTCACCGCCAATCATCTGGCGCATCAGACCGAGATCGAGCCCGGCACAGAAACTCGGGCCCTGCCCGCTCAGCACCACCACGCGCACTTGCGGATCGCGGTGGATACGCTCGACCGCCGCGGCGATCGCCTCGAACATCTCGAGCGAGAGCGAGTTGTGTTTCTCGCCGCGGTTGAACGTGACCTCGGCGATGCCCGCTTCGAGTTCGACGGTGACCAGGTCGCTCATGCGGCACCTCCGCCCTGCTCGATGCGCCAGCGGATCAGGTCGATCCGGTCGTTGCCGAAATACATGTCGTCGCCATCCAGGAACAGCGTCGGCGAGCCGAAGCCGCCGCGCGCGATGAGCTCATCGGTCGTCTCACGCAGGCGATCCTTGTACGGCTGGCTCGCGATGGCGGCGAAGAAGGCATCGTGATCGAGCCCGGCGGCGGCGACCGCTTTCGCCAGCACGGCGTCCTGCGAAATATCCTCGAGATCGCCCCAGTAGCTGGCGAACACGGCACGCGCATAAGGTACCAGGGCATCTTGTTCGAGGGCGAAGAAGGCCCCGCGCATGGCTTTCACACTGTTGACCGGGAAGACTTCCGGCCAGCCGATGTCGAGGCCGACGAAGGCCGCCCAGTCCTGCAGATCCTTGCGCATGTAGCGGGCCTTCGGCACGACGGGCTTCTCGCGCGAGACGTAGACGCTGGGATTGACGGTGTTAAAGATGCCACCGACCAGGATCGGCTTCCAGGTGATGACGAGGTCGAGGTCGGCGAGGCGGCGCTGCGCATACTCGAATGCCAGATAGGTCCAGGGACTGGAACAGTCGAAGTAGAACTCGAGACGATGACTCATCGAAGCCCTCCGCGAGGTGTGGCCGTGACTGGGACCCCGCGCGCGGGGCCGGGGCACGTTAGCATGATTCGGGTACCGCTTCGGCGCGGTCTCGGTCGGCGCCGGCGGTCTCCACCACCACGCGCCCGATGACGCGCCGCGCGGCGATGTCGTCGTAGGCCTCGACCAGCCGCTCGAACGGCAGGCGCCGGCAGACGTGCGGGCTGACGGCACCGTCGGCGGCGAGCGCTTCGAGCGCACGATCGACCGCGGCGCCGGCCACCGGGTCGATGCGTCCGTGTTCGCCGGCGCGCACGCCGATCACCGAGTACTGTTTGATCAGCACGTGGTTGACGCGCACCTCGGGGATCCGCCCGCTGGCGAAGCCGATCACGAGCACGCGCGCGAACGGCGCCACGCAGCGCAGCGATTCGTCGAACACGTCGCCGCCGACCGGGTCGTAGACCACATCGACCCCGCGCCCGCCGGTGAGCGCCTTGACCTGCTCGCGGAAGGCGCCATCGGCATAATCGATGACGTGGCTCGCGCCTTGCGCGCGCGCCGCCGCGAGCTTCTCGGCACCTCTCGCCATGGCGATCACCGTGGCGCCGCGGGCGCGCGCGAGGTCGACCGCGGCGAGGCCGACGCCACCGCCCGCGCCATGGACCAGGACGGTCTCGCCGGCAACGAGGTGGCCGCGCACGACCAGGCCCACCCAGGCGGTGCGGTAGGCGACGAGGTAGGCCGCGCCGCGCGCCCAGTCCCACGCCGGCGGCAACGCGAAACAGTGCGCGGCCTGCGCGGTGACGCACTCCGCGGCCGCGCCGAAGCGTACCGAGCCCATGACCCGTGTGCCGGGTGCGAAGCGCGTCACGCCGGCGCCGCAAGCGAGGACCTCGCCGGCGAACTCGGCGCAGGGCGTGAACGGCAGCGGCGGCCTGAGCTGGTAGCCGCCCTGCACCATGAGCATGTCGGGAAAGCCCGGCGCGAAGGCGCGCACGCCGACCCGCACCTCGCCCGCGCCCGGCGCACGGCAAGGCACCGGCTCGAGGACGAGATCGTGGTAATCTCCGTAAGCGTGGCAGCGCCACGCAAGCATGCAGTCGTCACTCATTCCGCGTCCGTTCCAGTGTCCTGTTCGATCGCCCCGCGCCCGCTCACCGTGAGCTGTTCGTCCGCCTGTCACGGCGCGGCGCGTCGACGCATGCACGCACCGCGCAGGCAGCCGCGGCACGGCCGCCGGCGTGTCGCATCATAACCGCACCCCGCCGGAGTCAACGCCATGAGCCTTGCCCTCGAAGTACCCCACGAGCTCGCCGCGACACTCAAATCGCGCCGCCAGACCATCGGCGTGGCGGAATCATCGACCGGCGGCCTGGTCAGCGCCGGCCTGCTCGCCGTGCCGGGCGCCTCGGCCTACTTTCTCGGTAGCACCGTCATCTACACGCTGCGCGCGCGCCGTGACCTGCTCGGCCTCACCCAGGCCACGCTCGATCGCCAGGAGCCACTGACCGAGAACTACGTGATGCTCTGCGCCGACACCATACGGACCCGCCTCGGCGCAACCTGGGGACTGGCGGAGCTGGGCGCCACCGGACCGGCCGGTACGCCTTACGGACACCCGCCCGGGATCTGCGTCGTCGCGGTGAGCGGACCGGTCTCGCTGACGCGGCGCATCGAGACCGGCGCCGCCGATCGCGAAGGCAACATGGCGGTCTTCACCCGTAGCGCCTTCGAGCTCCTCGGCGAGGCGCTCGCGCAAACCACCTGAGAACGCGATGGAACCGGACTTCTGGCTCGACAAGTGGGCCTCGGAACAAATCGGCTTTCATGAGGCCGCGCCGCATCCGCTGCTGGTCGCGCACTGGCAGGCCCTGGGCCTGGCGCCGGGCGCCCGCGTGTTCGTGCCGCTGTGCGGTAAATCGCTCGACCTGTGCTGGCTGGCCGAAGCCGGCTGCGAAGTCGTCGGCGTCGAGCTCGCCGGCGTCGCCGTGGGCGACTTCTTCGCCGAGCGCGGCCTCAACGCACGGGCCGACGAACGCCGCACCCTGACCCGTCACCGCGCCGCGCCCTACACCCTCTACCACGGTGATTTCTTCGCCCTCGATGCCGCCGAGCTCGGGCCGGTCGACGCGATCTATGACCGCGCCGCGCTGATCGCGTTGACGCCGGAGCAACGGCGCGCCTACGCCGCGCACCTCGCGACACTGGCCGGCCCCGGCACCCGCATGCTGCTGATCACGGTCGCCTACGACGAACGCACGATTCGGCCGCCCCCGTTCGTCGTACCGGCAGACGAAATCGATGCGCTGTTCAGCGGCGACTGGCAGGTCGAGACGCTCGCCGAAGCGAGCGCCGAGGTCAAGGGCGAGCCGGCGCGAGAATTCGTCCATCGACTCGACAGGAGGTAGCCCATGCAGGGCGAGGAAGGACGCAACGCCGTCCAGCGGGGCGGCTTCGATCCGCACACCGTATTCGAGAAGATCCTGGCCGGCGAGCTGCCGGCGACGTTCGTCTACCGCGACGAGCTCGTCGCCGCGTTCATGGACATCCAGCCCATCACGTCTGGCCACACGCTGGTCGTACCGCTGGTCAAGGCGGCCACGCTCGCCGAGCTGCCGCCAGCCACCGGCGAGCGCATGTTCGCCGTCGCCCAGCGCATCGGCGCCGCGATCCGCCACACCGATCTCGCCTGCGAAGGTATCAACCTGTTCCTCGCCGACGGTGCGGCCGCCGGCCAGACGGTGTTCCACCTGCACCTGCACGTATTCCCGCGGCACGCCGACGACGGCTTCCGCTGGAAGCTTCCGGATGGTTACTACACACCACCGCCGCGCGAGGAGATCGCCAGCACGGGCGCCGCGATCCGCGCCGCGCTGGACGCGCGCTGAGCGCGAAGCGCCAGCCGCCTGTCGGGCTCAGACGTGCCGCTGCGCGCGCAGGTACAGGTTGTTGGCGATGAGCGCGGCGACCACCAGCGCGGCACCGGCGATCTCGACCGCGGCGAAGCTGCGTCCCTGCAGCGCGCGGTAGACAAAGGTCACCACCGGCATGCAATTGATGAACAGCGTGGCGTTCAAGGCGCCGATACGCCGCGTACCGAAGTTCCACGCCAGCATCGCCGCAAGTACGCCGACGAAGGTCAGGTAGGCGAGTTCCCAGGCGACGCTGGCAACGGCTGCCGGCCCCGGCACGGTAAGCACGCCCAGCCCGACCAGGCCCGCGGTGATCAGCGAAGTCATGATGGCGCCCGGCAACATGGTCAGCACGGTGATACGCCATACCGACCAGCCGGACAGGCGTCCCAGCCCCATCGTGTAGGCAACCCAGCACACCGCGCCAACCAGGACGATGAGATCGCCGAGCAGTGCGCGCGGAGACTCCACCAGCGTCAGGCTGCCCTTGGTCACGACCAGCAGCACGCCGGTGAAGGCGGCCAGGATGCAGGCCACCGTGACCGGCGCCGGGCGCAGCCCGCGCAGGATCCACAGCACCAGGGCCGCGATCATCGGCTGCATGGTGACGATGACGACGGCGTGCTCGGCGCGCGACATCGACATGCCGATGAAGGTCAGCAACGGCGAACCGCAGATGCCGACGACGCCGAGCGCAGCGGCGATCCAGCCGTGACCGCGATAGCTCAGCGCGCCCCAGCCCTCGCGCACCACCAGCACGACCGCCAGGCACAGCGCCGCGACGAGGTAGCGCGTGGCCGTGATGTGGAAGGGGTCGACGGCGCCGAAAGCATCCTTGGCCAGCGGTAACTGCACGCCCCAGGTCATGGTGGCAAAGAGGGCCGCGGCGAGGCCGAGCCCGAATTGAGGCTTCATCGACGAACGGGATCCTGTACTGGCGGTCGGGCGGCGGCGGAAGGGGGCATATCACCGCCGCGGCGGACCGGGTGCTGGCGAGCGCGCATTGTACGCGTCCGTGCCACCGGCCGCTCGCTCAGGCCGCGTCGGGCAAGCCCTCGCCGCGCTGCGCGGCGCGCGCGCGCGTGAGCAGGAACAGCACCACCGACAGGTTGACCAGGTTCCAGCCGATACCGTGCACGAAGGCCACCGTGTAGGACCCGGTCCAGTCGAAGATCGCTCCCGACGTCCAGCCGCCGAGCGCCATGCCGGCGAGTGTCGCGAGGATGATCTGGCTGAGCCGGCTGGCGGCCTCGGACTCCGGGAAGAACTCGCGCACGATGAGCGCATAACAGGGCACGATGCCGCCCTGGAACAGGCCGAACAGGGCCGAGACCAGGTACAGCGAAGTCAGCGTGTCGGCCGGCAGGAACAACACCAGCGCGATGCCCTGGGCCGCTGAACTGATGAGAATGGTGCGCAGGCCGCCGAGACGGTCGGAGACGAAGCCGAACGCGAGGCGGGAGACGATACCGCAGCCGAGCATCAGCGAGAGCATCTCCGCGCCACGCGCCGCGCCGTAGCCGCGATCCCCGCACAGCGAGACCAGGTGTACCTGTGGCATCGCCATCGCCATGCAGCAGCCGAGCCCGGCCACGCACAGCAGCCCGAGCAGACCGTTGGGCGTCAGGCCGAGCGTGGCCGGCGTGCCGGCGCTGCCGCCGCTGCCGGTGATGCGATTATCGCCGACCGGGCGACGCCTGAGCAGCAGCAACAAGGGCAGCATGATGCCCGTACTCACCATGCCGATCGTGATATAGGTCTCGCGCCAGCCGCTCTCGGCCATCATGTCGACCATCACCGGTGGCCACAGCGCGCCGGCCACGTAGTTACCGCAGGCGCAGATGGCGACGGCCAGGCCGCGCCTGCGCGTGAACCACTTGGAGATGTCGGCGATGAGGGGCGCGAACACGATCGCGCAGCCGAAGCAGCCGATCTGCACGTGCGCGAGATTGAACGCCAGCATGCTCTCGCTGAGTCCCGCCTGCGCGTAGGACAGGCCGAGCGCCACGGCCGAGACAGCCAGTGGCAGCACGACACCGAAGCGATCGACCAGGCGTCCGGCGACGATGCCGCCAATGCCGAAGCCCGCCATCACCATCGTATAGGGCACCGAGGCGCCGGCGCGGGTGATGCCGAGATCGAGCTGGAAGGCCGGCATCGCCACCACCACCACGAACATGCCGGCGCCGCCGACGGTGGTCAGCGCGAGGCAGGTCGCGAGGCGCAGCCAGGCGTATCCGGAATCGATCGACGCGGTCTTCATGGGCGGAACGGACGGCAGGCGGAGCCGGCACGATACGCGATTTCGGCGCGGGTGGACATCAATCCCCCGTGCGCGCGGCGAAAAGCCCGTACCGGTGCAGCAGCGCCGGCATCACGAGCAGGTTGAGCAGCGTCGAGGAGACCAGACCGCCGACGATGATGGCGGCCATCGGTCCCATGATCTCGCGCCCCGGGTTGTCGCTGTCGATGGTCAGCGGCAACATCGCCAGCGCGGTTACCAGCGCCGTCATGAGGATTGCCGGCAGCCGTTCGCGCGCGCCGCGCAGCACCGTCTGCAGGTTCCACGGCGCGCCTTCGACGCGCACCAGGTGATCGTAGTGCGAGACGAGCATGATGGAGTTGCGCACGGTGATGCCGAACAGCGTCACGAAGCCGACGATCGAGCCGACCGACACCACGCCGCCGCCCAGCATCACTGCGAGCACGCCGCCGAGCAGCGAGAACGGCAGGTTGAACAGGATCAGCACGAGGTAACGCAGGCGCCCGACCGCCATCAGGATCAACAGCAGCACGCCGACCGTGCAGACCAGCGCGTGCAGCACCAGTTCGCGCCGCGCGCTCGCCTGCTCGACCGCCGCACCGGTGAACTCCGCGTGCATGCCCTCGCCGAATGCGATCTCGTCGAGCACGCGGTCGCGGAGCTCCTCGAGGAAGCCCCCGAGGTCGCGCCCGGCGACCTCGGCCGTCACCACCTGCAGGCGCTGACCGTCGCGATGCAGCACGTTGTAGCGCCCCGCTGTCTGGCGGATGGTAGCGACCTCGCCGAGCGTCACCGCCGCCGCAGCGCGCCGGGCGACCACCAGCCCGGCCAGCGCCTCGACCCTAGCGCGCGTCGCCGCCGGCAGCATCAGGGTCACCGGCACGCGACGATTACCACGGTGGATCTCGCCCACGTCGTGGCCGGCATAAGCCGTTTCGACGGCGGCCAGCGCTTCGGCCGCGCTCACGCCGTGCCGCGCGAGGCGCGCGGCGTCGAGCGCGATGGTCACGTTGGGCGTGGTGTGCGCGGCGCGCAGGCGCACGTTGCGCGCACCCGGCACGCGCGCGGCGAGTGCCGCGATCTCCGCGCCGGTGCGATCGAGCGCATCGAGGTCGCGCCCGAACAGGTTGACCACCACCGGCGCGGTGTAGCCGGAGATGGTCTCGTCGATGCGTTCGGTGAGAAAGGTATTGGCCTCGAAACTCCAGCCGGCATGCGCGGCCAGCACGCCGCGCAAGGCTTCCAGCACGGCCTGCTGGCGCGGCCCGCTCATCGGCTCGAGCGCGACCTCGTACTCGCTGTAATGACTGCCGTAGGTATCGGCCCCGCGCTCGGCGCGCCCGGCCCACTGCGACACCGAGCGCACCCCGTCGATGGCGAGAAAGGCCCGCGTGACGTTGCCGCCCATGCGCAGCGACTCGTCGAGCGAGGTTCCGGGCAGGGCCGTCGTGTGCACGATGAAGTGGCCCTCGCGCAGGTCCGGCAGGAAGCGCGCGCCGAAACCCGGCATGATCGCGACCACGGCCAGGGCGCAGGCCGCGCTCGCCGCCAGCGCCAGTCCGGGTCGCCGCGCCAACGCGGCCACCGCGCGTGCGTACCACGGGTTGATTGCACGGAACACCGGCGCCTCGGCGCGCTGCCCGGTGCGGCCGGCGAGCAGGGCCACGCACAGCGCCGGCGTCACCGTGACCGCGACCACCAACGAGGCGATGACGGCGAGGATGTAGGCCAGCCCGAGCGGCGCGAACAGGCGCCCGCTGACGCCGCCGAGCAGCAGCAGCGGCACGAACACCAGGGCGACGATGAACGTCGCGTAGACCACCGAGCCGCGCACTTCGAGCGAGGCGGACAGCGCGACCTCCTCGAACGAGGTGCCGGGGCGCGCGGTGCGCAGGCGGCGATAGATGTTCTCGGTGTCGATGATGGCATCGTCGACGACTTCGCCGAGCGCGATGGCCAGCCCGCCGATCACGAGCACGTTGAGATTGACCCCGCTCTCGACCAGCACGACCACCGCGGCGAGCAGCGACAGCGGGATGGCGAGGGCCGAGATCAGCGCCGTGCGCCAGTCGTACAGGCCAATCAGCAACACCAGCAGGACGAGCGTGCCGCCGACCAGCAGGTGGCGCGCGATCTCGCCGATCGCGGTCGTGATGTAACGCGCCGGTACGAACAGCTCGCCGTGCAGGGTCACGTCCTGCTGCGCGAGCACCGGCGCGAGATCGGCGAGCGCCTGCTCGAGCGCATTGGAGACGGTGAGGGTGTTGGCGCCGAGCTGGCCGATGACCATCATCACCACCGCCGGACGCCCCATGATCTGCGCCGCGCTGATACGTGGCAGGCCGTCCCACGAGACGCTGGCGACGTCGTCGACGTGGATCCGCTCGAGCCCGCGTGCACGCACGATGGCGCGGCCGAGACGCCGCGGATCGAGCTCATCGCCGCTTGCCGTGATCGCGATCTGCTGGATTGCGCTTTCGACGATGCCGAGCCCCGGCCGCGCCGCGGCGCGGCGCACCGCCGCAGCGAGTTCGTCGAGGCCGAGCCGGTGGCGGGCGAGCGCGTGGACGTCGGGGGCGACGACCAGCGCGCGTTCGATGCCGCCGAAGACGTTGACGTCGGCGACACCGGCGACGCCGAGCAGCCGCGGCACGACGACCGTCTCGGTGATGTCGCGCAAACGCATGAGGTCGTCGTCGCTCACTGTCAGGCCGATGGTGCGCACGGTCGCCGACGACGATGCGAGCGGCGCAATCACCGGCTCGTGCGCCGCGGCCGGCAGGCGCGCGCGTGCGCCGGCGAGGCGCTCGGCGACCTGGGCGCGGTTGCGGTAGGTGTCGCTGTGCTCGTCGAACACCAGGGTGACGATGGACAGGCCCTGAATGGACTCCGAGCTCACGTAGGCGAGGTCGACGAGGCCGCCGAGCGCGGCCTCCAGCGGTTGCGTCACGCGTGCCTCGACCTGCTCGGCAGTGAAGCCCGGCGCCTCGGTCTGCACCACGACCAGCTTGGGCGCGAACTCGGGGAAGATGTCGAGCCCGGCGTCGCCGAGGCGCACCAGGCCGTAGGCGATCAGCGCCACCGCCAGCGTCAGCACGACCGCGCGGCGTTCGATCGAAAAACGGACGAGCTGGCTGAGCATGACGTCGAACGGGAACCGGGCCGCAGCGCCTGCGCCGGCTCAGTCGTCGTCCTCGTCGGGTATCGCGCCGCGGAACTCCTCGGCGAGCAGGGTCTGCGCACCGCGCGTGACCACGCGTACGTCTTCGGCCTGCGACGCCGGCAGGAAGGCCGCGGACAGGCCCGGCGGCTGCGCCGGCAGTGCGACGCGTTCGAACAGCGCCGCGTCGCGCGCGACGAAGTACCAGCGCCGCCCCCCGTGCCAGACCACCGCGTCGTCCGGCAGCAGGGCGCCCGTGAGCGCTTCGTGCGCGCGCGGGACCCAGACGTCGACAGGCATGCCGTGGCGCAGCCCCGGCGCCTCGACCACCGCATGCCAGGTAGCGCGATTGCTGCCGGCGAGCACGGCCTGCGCGGCGGCGACGACCCGCGCGGCTTGCGCCTGTTCGCGCACGCCATCGACACCGACATGCACCTCGGGCGGCGGCTCGCCGCCGGCCGCGAGCGCGAACGTCACCAGCGCCGTCTCGCCAGCCGCGAGCGCCGTTGCCAGCGCGCTGCCCGCGGTGGTCTGCCGGACGAGGTCCCCACCCCATTGCGTGAGCAGCGCCTGCTCGGCCTGCGCGACGCGCTCGTCGAGTTGCAGCGTCCGCTCGTGCTCGCGCCGGACGGCGAGCTCCAGCTCGGCGATCTCGCGTGCCGCACCGAGCTGGCCGCGGTCGCCCAATGCGCGCAGTCCGGCGAGCCGTTCGCGCACCACGGCGAGGGTTGCCGCCTGGGCGGCGCGACGTTCGCGCGCCCGCGCCAGCGCCGCCTGCTGCGCGGCGAGCACGAGGTCGTCGGCAACGATACCCACGACCTGCCGTTCGGGGCTCGTAGTCATCGCCGCCAGGCGCTCGCTGACAACGCCGGCGAGTGCCTGCTCGTCCGCCTCCAGGCGCACGTAGCGCCGCCCGGCGACGGCCACGACGCGCTCCGGCACGTCATCGTCGTCGCCATCGTCCCCGTCGCCACCGTCCTCATCCCCATCGTCGCGAGCACCGTCGTGCAGCCGTTCGTCAGCCGCGGCGCGGCGCCCATCAGCGCCCGGCGCCGCCACGCCGGCGTCGTCGAGCAGGCCCATGCGGATCGCGCCCAGCGCCAACAGGAAGCCGCCGGTGACGCCGAGCAGCAACAATATCGCGCGATTCATCGAACCTCCTCCGCCATGCGCGCGCCTTCGTGGTAGAGGGCGTGCAGATAATCCGCAAAGCTGCCGCCGTCGAACGGCAGCGCGGCGGCACGCTCGAGCGCGAGCAGCGCTCGCCGATAGCCCGCCTCCACCTCGACCGCCCGCAACGCGACCTGCGCGCGCTGCAGCTCGGCGCGCTTCAGCATCAGGCCATCGCCGAGGCCGTCGGCCTGCTGGCGCGCGATCGCCTCGATACTGTCCTCGACCGCCGCCGCGGTCTGCGCGAGCGCGGCGCGCAGCGTACGCTGCGCCTGCCACGCCGCGTACGCCTGCTCGACACCGGCGACCAGCTCGCCCTGCACCTGCTCGACCGCCGCCCGCGCAGCGTCGCGGCGCGCGGCCGCGGCGGCGATGGCCGCTTTCTGGGTCGCGAACAACGGCACGACGATGCCGCCGACCAGCGACCACAGGTGATCGCCCTGGTCGAAGAAATAGCCCGGCGAAAGTTCGATGTCCGGGTACTGCGCGGCGATGGCGAGCTCGAGATCGCGCTCGGCCTCGTCGTAGGCCGCCAGCGCCGTCAGCATGCGCGGGTGATGGCTGAGCGCGTGGGTCTGGATCGCGGGCGCCGACGGCCACGCGCCGGGATCCGTGCGCGCCGCGAGATGCACGTCGCCGAGTGCGGCGGGCGCCAGCGCGAGCGCAGCGGCCAGCTCGGCGCCGCTGATCGTGACACGGGCGAGCCGATCGAGACGATCGAGCCGGGCACCGTTGGCCTCGAGGCGCAGTGACTGCCATTCGAAGGCATCGGCGAGGCCGGCGCGGGCCCGCGTCTCGGCCAGCGCGACGGCCTCGTCGAGCAGCGCCACCTGCGCCTCGCGTGCACGGTCGGCGTCACGCGCGGCGGCGAGTGCCGTGGCCGCCCGGCAGGCGCGGTCGCGGGCCGCCCAGGCCGCCTCGAGCAGCGCGCTGCGTGCCGCGACGATGCGCGCGTCGGCCTGGCCGACGCGGATGCGCCGCCGATCGACCGGGCTCCACAGGTAATCGAAACCCGGCCCGATCCCGTAATGGTTGTCATCGCCGGGATCCTGGTCGGAGTTGTAGCTGACACCGACACTGACGCGCGGGTTGGGCCGTTGGCCGGCCACTGCGCGCTCGGCCTCGCGTGCGGCGAGTTCGGCCCGCGCGCGCGCCAGTGCGCCGGAACGCGCCGCGGCGACGAGACCGAGCTCGCGGCACGACCACTCGCGCGGCGGCCACGGCGCCTGCGGTGCGTGCCGCGCCACGAGCGCACCGTGCGCCGCGTCATCGAGGCGCGCCGCGGCGCGCGCCGCGGGCACCCGGCGCGCATCGAGTGGTGCCGGCTCGTAGCGCTCGTAGGCGCAGCCGGCGAGCGTCACGACGATCGCTAACGTCGACAACGACAGCGCAGGCGGAACGACGCGGCGGACTGACGGCACGCGGAAGCTCATCGGCGCTGCGGGTTGATGGCGGGAACGGACGGCGGAGCGGGACGGTGACGCGCCCGATTATACCCGGTCCGCCGCGGGGCCCGATCAGCGCTCGTCCCGATCGAACAGCGCCGGAGCGTCCTTGCCGACCTTGGCGCCCTCGGTCCAGTAGCGGCGCGCCCAGATGCCCTGGTAGGGCTCGTCCTCGACCGGCATGCGCCAGGAGCGCACCTGGGCCTCGGCCAGCAGCACCGAGCACAGCGCGCGCGGCTGATCGTCGGTGCCATCGACGTAGGCATTGGCGTCGTCGAGCGGAATGTAGCGCTGCGCGATGCGCCGGTAGCGATCGCGCCAGGCATCGTCCTCGCCGACCTCGTGATCGATGGCGGCACGGCCGCGCACCACGACCTTGCGGTAGGGCAGCGCCGGCTCGTCGATACTCAGCGCGACGCGATTGTCGTTGCGGATATGGCGCAACCACTCCGAATGCTGGCGCGGCGTGAACCAGATGCGCCCTTGCTCGTGGATGAACCAGATCGGCGTCACCAGCGGCGCACCGTCCTCGTCGACGGTCGCGATATTCATGATCATGCCGGGTTCGTCCAGGAACCGGTCTCGTTCGCTCTCGCTGAGCTTGGGCATGGCACTCCTCCCCTCTTCGCAGCGGCGGCGCACGATGCGCCGCCCGAGTGCCGATTAAAACCGATCCGACGCCGCGCGCCTACGCGCACTCACTCGCCCGGTCCGACTTCCCATTCCTGCCGGTCCATCACCTGCCCCATGGTCTTGCCCGGCTCGAGCTGGCCCTGGTAGATGAGATAGCGCCCACCGGGCTCGTCGTTGACCGCCGGGCTCTCGACCCAGATCCACAGGTGTCCGGAGTAGGTATCGAGGATGAGGGCTTTGTCGGTGCCGTACTCGAGACCGCTGTCGATGGCGATTGCCTGGAAGCGGCCTTCCTGGGCGTGGAGCAGGCCCGGCACGGCCAGGCACAGGCAGAACAACAGACGGGCGACACGCGATTTCATGACGGGCATCCTGCGTTTCAAGGTGACTCGGCCGGCAACTCGGAGCGCACCGCGTAGAGCAGCGGCGCAGGGGGCGCGATCGCGGTGGCGAGCACCTTACCGGTTAGGCGAGCGCGTATCCAGGGCAGCGCGGTCGCGTAGACGGTCGGGTAGCGCGCCAGGATGGGCGCGTTCACCGCGACACCGCCACCCTCGCGCGTCGCGGCCAGCGCGCCGCCCGGCGCACGCCACGCGCCGCGCTCGAGCAGGGCCCAGTCGAGTTCGTGGCCGGCGCGGGCGTGCGCGTGCAGCGCCGCGGCGAGCGCCCGCACTTCGGCCAGTACGCTGGCGCAGGCGCGATCGAGGAGCTTGCGATGGCGGCCGTCACCGCGCGCGCAATCCAGGCCGTCGCCACCCGCGGGCAGCGAATCGACCACGCCGTCGGCCCGCACGGGCGCGCGGTGCGGCTTGAGTGCGCGCGTATCTTCAGCGCCCGTCGACGCATCGACGAGCGCGCTACCGATCGCCGCCAGCCGCGGCAGTGACGGCTGCGGGGCCGGCACCGGTGCGTTGCAGTCGACCTCCATGCACAGGCGCGCGAGCACGTCGCGCTCGAGCGCGCGACGCTCGGACGGGCGCGGCGGGACGAGCGCGAACTGGCGCGCCGGACGCTGTCCGACGATGACGCGCAGCCCCTGCCGCGGATCGTTGATCAACAATACGCGCGCGCCGCGCCGCGCCGCCGCGGCAGCGGCTTCGAGGCGTGCGATATAGCCGCGCGTACCCTGCGACCAGGACGGGTCCCGCCCGCTGTCGTGCAGCAGCGCGCGATGACGTGCGGCGAGCGCGCCGACGGCGACTTCGACGAAGCGCGCGCGCGTCGCCGCGTCCGCGGCGCGCAGCGCATCGAGTGCGCGCACCAGCGGCGCACTCGGGTCGATGGCGGCAGCGGCGGGAAGCGTGACGACGAGGAACACGCACAGCCCGAACGCGTGCCGGGTACGGAAACGGCGTCGTAGCATGTCCCTCGATAGCGGCCACGGCGCGCGCAGGTTGACCCGCGGGACCCGCCGGCAGCGCGGGAACCGAAGCATCGGCGACCCGTCGCCCCGCCCGCGGCCGCGCTAGCGCCACCTGCCTCAGGGCAGGCCCGCCATCACCTGCAGGATCGCATAGTGATCTTCGAACAGCCGCGCGGGCGTGAGCCTGCCGCGCGCGACCCAGGCGGCGGCGCTGGCGTCGTCGCCCCCGGCGACGGGCGGGCGCTCGGGTAATGCGCTCAGGTCATAATGAAAGGCGTGGGTGATGGTACGCCCGCGCAGCGAGCGCTGCGGCGCGTCGAACACGCGGCTCGCGCGCAGGGTGACAGGCGCGGCGACGAGGCCGGTTTCCTCGGCCAGCTCGCGGCGCGCGCCGGCTTCGAGGGTCTCGTCAGGATCGATGAAACCGCCCGGGAGCGCCCACAGGCCCTTGCCCGGGGCGCGTTTGCGCTCGATCAGGAGAATCTCGTCACGCCAGGTGACCAGGGCGTCGACCGTCACGAACACCGGCGGGTACGGCGCGCTTGCCCAACTGCGGCGAAAACGACGGATGAAGTCTGCCTCTTCGCGCAGCCGCCGTCCCGCGGCGCTCTCGTGCCAGGCCAGCAGGGCCGCGAGCTGCGCCGCGCTGACGTGCGCGGCGAGCGCCTCGCGCTGCGGCGCCGTCGGCGCCAGCAGGGCCTCGCGCACGATGCGCTCGCGCGGTGCGAACCCGGCCGCCCCGTCCAGCCGCTGCCAGTCGGCGGGCCACGGCGGCGCGGCGTCGCCGACGACACCGATACGCGCCGCGGTGCCCAGCGCGGCACCGGCGGCGGCCGCAAGCGCCGCCTGCCAGCGGCTGCGATCGTAGGGCACGTCACGCACCGTGAGCACGTCCGGCGCGGCCTGCCGCGGCCAGTCGGCCAGGAGCATGTCGATACGCTCAGACGCGCTCCACGGCGTGTTCAGCGTCGGCGCCGCCGCGGCGCCCAGGATCAACGCGAAGACCGGCGCGCCGTGGGCAGCGGCGGCAGCGAGCGCGGCGCGATGCCCCGCGTGCGGCGGCTGCATCGGCGCGGCGACCACCACGGCATCGAGCCGGATCATCGATCAGACCCCGCGCCGGGCACGACGCGCGGGCCGGAGGCGGCCGCCGCACCGGGCTGCGGATGCGCCGTGCGCGGCATTGCCAGTCAGCGTGCGTGCGCCAGCAACGCCAGCGCCTGTTGGTGGAGGACCGGATCGGCGGCCGCGATGGCGCGCCCACCGGTGCGCAGCGGCCGCCCGGCCCAGTCGCTGACCACGCCCCCGGCCGCTTCGACGATCGGCATGACCGGGGCGACGTCGTAGTAGCCGAGATTGGCCTCGACAACGAGATCGACGTAACCCGCGGCGAGCAACGAGTAGCCGTAGCAGTCGGCCCCGAAACGGGTCAGGCGAACGCGCGCGGACAGCGCGTCGAAAGCCTCGGCCTCAGTTCCCGCGGCGAACATCTCGGGCGTGGTCGCAAACAGGGTCGCCGCATCCAGCGGCGTGCCGCGCCGGCAACGCAGCGGCGTGACGCCGTCGGCGCGCACCAACTCGGCGCGGCCGCCTCCGCCGATGAAGCGATCACCGACGAACGGCTGGCTCATCATGCCGAAGCGCGGCACGCCGTCCTCGAGCAGGCCGACCAGCGTGCCCCAGGTCGGCATCCCGCACACGAACGAACGCGTGCCGTCGATCGGGTCGATGATCCAACTATAGGGACCACGCGCGGGCTTATCGGCTTCTTCCTCGCCGAGGATGCCGTGGTCCGGATAACGCGCCGTGATGGCCGCACGCAGGGCGGCCTCGGCGGCGCGATCGGCGACCGTCACGGGGTCGAAGCCACCGGCCGCGTCCTTGTTGTCGATCGCCACGCCGGCGCGGAAGCGCGGCAGCGTCTCGGCCGCGGCGACGGCGGCGAGTTCGGCGAAGAATGGCCATAGTTCGGAGGCTTCGAGTTGCTTCATCGCGGGCGAGCGGCAGGTGACATGAGCAGCGCGCATGATGTCATCGCCCGGGCGAATTTTCCAAAGCCCGCACACACCGTCACGGCACTGCGCCGTCCTGGATAGTGAGCGCTCCGGGTTCACGCTATGATGGCGCCCCGCTGATGCGCGGCCCGTGCGGCGGACCGCAGGGCACCGGGTGTGCGGCGCTGCGTGCCGCGCCCGGATCACGCCGCACGACGGTACCGCGGCGCCGCGCTCCGCCGGGCAACGCGTACGTCCGACCTGGCCGGCGCCACCACGACAGGGAACGATCCCGAGACCGCTGCGAGTCACCATGAAGAACCTGATTGCGTCCGTCTACGAGCGCGCCATCCTGCGCCACCCGCTGCTCACCCTGCTGGTGCTCGCCGCCATCCTCGCCTTCTTCGCGCGCGGTCTGCCGCAGTTCGACCTGGACGCCTCGGCGGACGCGCTGCTGCTGGAGAGCGACGAAGACCTGCGCGACTTCCGTCAGGTCAGCATGCGCTACGAGACGCGCGAATTTCTCTTCATCGCGATCGTGCCGCCGGACGACATCCTCGCGCCCGCCACGCGCGAACTGGTCGCGCAATTGCGCGACGACATCGCACGCATCGAGCAGGTTCACGACATCAACTCGATGCTCGACGTGCCACTGGTCACCAATGTTCCCGGTTCGCTCGCCGACGTCGTCAACAACTTCCGCACGCTGCGCCAGGAGGACGTCAACCTGGCGCGTGCGCGCGAGGAACTGACGCAGAGCCCGATCTACAAGAACCTCGTCGCCAGCGCCGACGGCAAGATCACGGCGATGCAGATCTTCCTCGACGATCACCCGGAACTGCCGCGCCTGCGCCGCCTGCGCGACGAACTGCTCTATAAGAAAACGACCACCGGCCTGAGCCCGCAGGAAGCGCTGGAGCTCGAGCGCCTGCGACCCGAGTACGAGCAGGCCAAGGAAGAAGCCGAGGCGCAGACCCACGCCGCGATCGAACAGATCCGCACCGTCATGGATACCTACGACGACAGCGGCACCGAGCTCTACCTGGGCGGCGTCCCCATGATCGCCGACGACATGGTCACCTACATCGCCAATGACCTGACCGTCTTCGGCGCCGGCGTGTTCCTGTTCCTGGTCGTGATGCTGACCCTGATCTTCCGCGAGGTGCGCTGGGTGGTACTGCCGTTCGCCACCTGCATCTACGCCAGCGTGGTGATGCTCGGCCTGCTCGGCCTGGTCGGCTGGAAGGTCACCATCATCTCGTCGAACTTCATCGCGCTGATGCTGATCATCACGATGTCGATGAACATTCACCTCGTGGTGCGCTACCGCGAGCTGTTCCGCGATCACCCCGACGCGAGCCACTACGAACTGGTACGGCTGACCATCCACCACATGGTGCTGCCGTGCCTGTATACCGCGGTCACCACCATCATCGCCTTCACTTCGCTGGTCGTCTCCGACATCAAGCCGGTAATCGATTTCGGCTGGATGATGACCATCGGCCTGTCGGTGGTCTTCGCGAGTTCCTTCTTGCTCTTCCCGAGCATCCTGCTGCTGACCAGGAAGCGCGCGCTGCGCCGCCCCGAAGGCGACAGCTACGCCTTCACCGCCGCGCTGGGCCGCTTCACCGAGAACCACGGTCGCGTGGTGCTGGTGCTCGCGCTGCTGCTCGCCGTGATGGGCGTCACCGGCATGCAGCGGCTCGAAGTCGAGAACAGCTTCATCAGCTATTTCAAGGACGACACCGAGATCTACCAGGGACTGAAGCTGATCGATCAGAAGCTTGGCGGCACGACACCGCTGGACATCGTGCTCAAGTTCCCGGAGCGCGCAGCTGACAGCGACCTGGGCGATCTCGACGACGACCTCGCGGCCATGTTCAGCGAAGTCCAGAGTGAGTCGGCCAAGGCCGATTCGTGGTTCACACCGGAGAAGATCGACCGCATCAAGGCGGTGCACGATTACCTCGATGCGCGCCCCGAGATCGGCAAGGTCCTTTCACTGGCATCGACCCTGCGCGTGGCCGAGGAACTGAACGGCGGGCGCGAGTTCACCGCGTTCGAACTCAACGTCATCTATAAGCGTATCCCGCCACCGGTGCGCGCCGCCATGATCGATCCCTACGTGTCGATCGATCACGACGAAGCGCGCATCGCCGTGCGCATTCACGACACCCTGCCCGAGCTGCGCCGCAACGAACTGCTGAAGGAAATCAACCACGATCTCGCGACGCAGTTCGGCATGGAGAGCGACGAATACGAAGTAACCGGCCTGCTGGTGCTCTACAACAACGTGCTGCAGAGCCTGTTCCGCTCGCAGATCATGACGCTGGGCGCGGTCATGATCGGCATCATGCTGACGCTGATGATCCTGTTCCGCTCGGTCACCGTGGCGCTGGTCGGCATCATCCCCAATGCCATCGCCGCGGGCAGCATTCTCGGCTTCATGGGCTGGATGGGTATCCCGCTCGACATCATGACCATCACCATCGCCGCGATCACCGTCGGCATCGCGGTCGACGACTGCATCCACTACCTGTACCGCTTCAAGACCGAGTTGCCGCGCCTGCAGGATCCCATCGAGACCATGCACTACTGCCACGACAACATCGCCAAGGCGGCCTACTACACCACGCTCACCGTAACGGTCGGCTTCTCCATCCTGGTGCTGTCGAACTTCATTCCGACCATCCTGTTCGGCGTGCTCACCGCGTTCGCGATGATCATCGCCCTGCTCGCCGCGCTGACCCTGATGCCCAAGCTGATCCTCGCCTGGCGGCCGTTCGACGCGCCGCGGGAAGAAGACTACTGAGCGGCTTCGCAGCCGCGACGGCGGCAAGCGGCGACTTCCCCACCGCCGCGTTGCCACTACACTGAAGATGGCGCATCAGATGCAGCCTGCATATGTGCATTTGTTATTTGCTTATGACTTTTCGGTCTAATATGGTGCAAAGACCGGTCGGTCACACCACCGTTCACTCGAGGAGGTCGGTCATGCGTTTCAATCATTCTGTTCGGTCACGCGGTCACGCGGGTTTCGCCGCGGGGCTGATGCTCTCGCTGGCGCTGTTCGCGCAGTCGGCATTCGCCGACGAGACCTGCAACTCGCCCTACATGGCCAAGATCGTCGGCCAGGAAGACTACGTCTACGTCTGGACGCTGGGCATTCCCGGCCTCGGCGACGAGCAGGACAAGCTCGTCACGATCGACGTCAACCCCGCCTCCGAGCGCTACGGCACCATCGTGCACACGCTCTCGGTCGGCGGCCGCAACGAGGCACATCACTCGGGACTCTCCGACGATCGCCGCTACCTGTGGGCCGGTGGCCTCGATACCTCGAAGATCTTCATCTTCGACATCGCCACCGACCCGGCCAGGCCGAAGCTGCACAAGACCATCACCGATTTCGTCGACAAGACGGGCGGCGTGGTCGGCCCGCACACGACCTACGCCCTGCCCGGGCGCATGCTCGTCACCGGCCTTTCCAACCACGAGGACCATGGCGGCGTGACCGCGATGGCCGAGTACACCAACGAGGGCGACTACGTCGCGACCTACTGGATGCCGAAAGACGGCGCGCTGCAGGGCGCGGTCAAGACCGGCCAGTTCGCCGACGGCTTCGGTTACGACGTGCGCGCGCTGCCGCGCTTGAACGCGCTGGTCAGCTCATCGTTCACCGGCTGGAACAACTACATGATGGATCTCGGCAAGATGATGGCCGATCCGGAAGCGATGAAGCAGTTCGGCAACACGGCGGTGGTGTGGAACCTGCACACCCGCCAGCCCAAGGTCGTGCTCGACGTGCCGGGCGCGCCGCTCGAAGTGCGCTGCGCCTGGGGGGCCTCGCACGATTACTGCTTCACGACCACCGCGCTGACCTCGAAGATCTGGCTGATCTACCACGAGAACGGCGAATGGGCGGCGAAGGCCGTGGCCGACATCGGCGACGCGTCGAAGATCCCGCTACCGGTCGACATCTCCATTTCGGCCGACGACCAGCTCCTGTGGGTCAACACGTGGAACGATGGCATGACGCGCCTGTTCGACGTCTCCGATCCGCATGCGCCGAAGGAGATCTACACCAAGAAGATCGGCGACCAGGTCAACATGGTTTCGCAGAGCTGGGACGGCAAGCGCGCCTACTACACCTCTTCCCTGCTGGGGAACTGGGACAAGAAGGAAGGTGCGCCGGGTGACCTGCAGTACTTCAAGGCCTATACCTGGAACGGCGAGCAGCTCGAGCAGAAGTTCGCCATCGACTTCCTGGCGCAGAAGCTCGGCCGCCCGCACCAGATGCGCTTTGGCGCCCGCGCCCTCTACGCCGATGCCGAGGACGATGCCACGCCGGCGCTCGCCGCCAACGACTGAGCCACTTCAAGCCGTGGCAGACACAACCCGGGCGCGTCACCGCGCGCCCGGCCTGCGCGTCCTGGCACTCTGCGCGGCCCTCGCCGGCAACGCCCAGGCCGGACACCCGCACGGCCAGGGCGATGCCGCGGTGCTCGCCCCGGGCTACGGCGCCCTCACCTACGAGGCCCCGCAACCCGGCAGCTACCAGTTGCCACCGCTGGGCGCGGCCAGCGACGGCGCGGTGGTCGACTCGCACGGCCAGCCGCACACCCTGCACGAACTGTTCGACGGCCGGCTCACGCTGCTCGCGTTCATCTACACGAGCTGCAACGATGTCAACGGCTGCCCGCTCGCGACCTTCGTCATGGGCCAGATGGCCAAGCGACTGCAGCGGGACCCCGCCATCGGCGAC
>Ga0180429_10001408_pt1 | contig 20513 bp, 16 predicted proteins | sample SS_ome_FD_132428 | JGI IMG/M metagenome (GOLD analysis project Ga0180429, IMG submission 132428) | Hypersaline lake sediment archaeal communities from the Salton Sea, California, USA - SS_1_S_1 metaG | ecosystem: Environmental > Aquatic > Non-marine Saline and Alkaline > Hypersaline > Sediment ...
CACTCTCCAACCCAGCGGAAACCGACAACCAAGAGTAGAAAGAAGGAGGGTCCCTCATGTATCCCCTGCTTTTTGAACCGATTCGGCTCGGCAAGATCGAGTCAAGGAACCGCATCTTCATGCCTGCCATGGGAACCCTGTTCTCCATGGACCAGAAGCTCAACGAACGACACGTTCGCTTCTACGAGCGGCGGGCGGAGGGGGGCGCCGGCATCATCATTGCCGGCCCGGTAGGAGTAGACTTCGTCGGCTCCGGGGCCATCGCGCTCTCCCTCATGGACGACGCCTACATTCCGTCCTTCAAAGAGCTCGCCGACAGGGTCCACGCGCCCGGCGCCAAGATCATGGTACAGCTCTTCCATGGGGGCCGGTACACCTTTTCCTTCATGATCGAGGGCCAGCAGGCCATCGCGCCCTCTGCCGTGAGGTCTCGATACACGGGAGAAGAGCCGAGGGAGATGACCCTGGAGGACATCGAGAAGGTGCAGGACGCCTTTGCGCAGGCGGCGCGCCGGGCCAGGGAAGCCGGGATCGACGGCGTGGAGATCATCGGCTCGGCAGGCTACCTGATCAGCCAGTTTCTCTCCCCGGTCACGAACCAGCGAACCGACGAGTACGGGGGCTCCTTCGAGAACCGGGCCCGCTTTGGGGTAGAGACGATCAGGAGAGTCCGGGCGGCCGTGGGAGACGACTATACCGTGACGATCCGGGTGGCCGGAAACGACTTCGTTCGCGGGGGCAACACGAACGAGGAGTCGGCCCGCTACTGCCGGCTCTTCGAAGAGGCGGGCGTAGATGGGATCAACGTGACCGGAGGCTGGCACGAAGCCTTTGTCTCCCAGCTCACCATGGAGGTGCCCCGGGGAGGATACGCCTACCTGGCGGGCGGTATTCGCGATGCCGTGAACGTTCCGGTCATCTCCTCCAACCGGATCACGGACCCGGGGACCGCGGAGAGAATCCTGGCCGAGGGAATGGCCGACATGGTCGCCCTGGGCCGCGTGCTGATCGCAGACCCGGACTGGCCACTGAAATCGAAAGAGGGGAGGCCCCAGGAGATCCGTCCCTGCGTCGGGTGCATGCAGGGCTGTATGGACAAGATCTTCACGGGCCAGCCCCTGTGCTGCCTCGTGAATGCGGAGGCGGGCCTGGAGGGGGAGCGAGAGATCAAGCCGGCCGAGCAACCCAAGAAGGTCATGGTGGTCGGCTCCGGTCCGGGCGGGCTGGAGGCGGCACGGGTGGCGGCCAAGGCGGGTCACGATGTCGAGCTGTACGAGAAGGCGCCGAAAATCGGAGGCCAGCTATCGGTTGCGGGGGCTCCACCGGGCCGGGGCGAGTTCCTCGGGCTGGTGGACTACTATGAAGCGCTCCTGCCCGCGCTCGGCGTCAGGATCCACACCGGTGTGGAGCTGGATGTGGAGGGAATCAAGAAGAAGAACCCGGAGGCCCTCATCGTGGCAGAGGGGGCGGAGCCGATCATGCCGAACATCCCGGGGGCGGACCAGCCGTTCGTGATCAACTCCTGGGAGTTTCTGACGAACCACACGGCCGTGGGCAAGAAGGTGGCCATCATCGGCGGCGGCGCTGTCGGCATGGAGGTAGCGATGCAGGCGGCCCGGATCGGGACGATGCACCCGAACGTGCTGGAGTTCCTCATGTTCCACAGGGCGGAATCCGACGAGCGGCTGCACGAACTCGTGCGGAAGGGCACGAAGGAGGTCACCATCTTCGAGATGCTCCCCAAGGCAGGGCAGGATGTGGGGAAATCTTCGCGATGGGTCTGGCTGCACGACCTGCGAGAGCGGGAGGTCCGCATCGTCACCAGCGCCAAGGTGGAGGCGATCGAGCCGGACGGAGTCGTCTACACCGTGGAGGGAGACACCCGGAAGGAGCCCTTCGATTCGGTCATCATGGCCGTGGGCTCGAAGCCCAGGACCGTGCTCTCCGAAGGGCTCAAACAGGCGGGCGTTCCCTTCCGGGCGATCGGAGACTGCAACCAGCCCCGGCTGATCATCGACGCGGTCCACGAGGGCTACCTGGCTGCGGTAGACCTCTGAGAGGCATACCTACCAGAGCAATGGAACGAGCCGGTAGCGGACTCTCCTCGTATAATCTGCGTATCCCGGGAGGGTCTCCTCGAGGGTCTTCTCCTCAACCCTGATCCGCGCACCCATGAATACGAAGGGCACCAGCAGGCCGAACACGCCCGCGCAGCTCTCCAGCCAGAGTGCGAGACCCACGAAGAAGAGGAGAAGCCCCAGATAGAAGGGGTGCCGGATCCAGCCGTAGAGACCGGAGTCGATCAGCACCTGACCGCATTCGGCCTGGTCCTTGACAATAGGTGCGGCGAAGGCATTTTGAAAGAGTGTCGACCAGACGGCCGCATATCCGGCGACCGAGAGGACCACCCCGAATACCGACACCCCTACCGCCGGTGGCGGAAGGAGCCCCAGGCGGAAGACATCAACGGGAATGAAGGCGAACCACGCAAGAAGCGAGACAAAGAACAGGGGCGTGACGATTCGATCCGCCATCGGCTGGCTCTTCGACGACGGCGATGAGAGCCGAGTCTCCAGGCTGGCCGGCGCCAGTCGCGCCAGTGCGACGATCGAGACCGAATTGACGAGGCCATAGACCACCAGGAATTGAATGGCGCGCGGCCACTGCCAGGTACCCGCCGGTATCAACAGCAGGGCCCCTATAACCAGAAGCTGGCACAACCCGCCGAAAAGACCCCTCAAAGCTAGCATCGGCTCACCTCATGGCCTTTTTCGAAAACTCTCAACCGAGCATTGATTCGGCCCCTAAGTGGCCATCAGAGCCCCCAAATCTTCGAAAGGAGAAACCCCACCTAACCATCCAACCTCATTGGACAAATTAGGCGTTGGTTCGTATAGCTACATGAACTATTGAGTCTATGCTGTAGCGTCAGAGTCCATTTCATTTGGGATTCGTATGTGGTACTTCTGAGATCATGACAGACAACCGAGCACTGAGAAGAACAATCTCCAAAATCGGGCTGATCGTTGTGTCTCTCTGTCTCAGTCTCACTTTGGTGGGGGCTGTATATCTCGCTCTACTTCATTCGATTCTGTTGATACTGGAAAGACTCATGTCTAATTCAGGGTCAGCAGCGGTGATTTTCATAGTTCTGTCAATAGCCTGGATGGTTTTCGGCTATATCACATGCTTTAGGTGGGTGTACGGCTTCTTTAAGAAACTCCTCAGCAGTGAAACATTCCGTTTATAGGCATGCACCAATCATGATCGATGCCAACGTGTTGCCATTCTTCGTCGTCGGCTTCTTTACCTGGATTATCGCCTTCTTGGTGATTGCCGGCTTATGGGCGAGTGCTAAGGGAGACCTTGAGACATACTTCAGAAGAGAGTTTCCCTCAGAGTATTCCAAGTTGCAGCCACGATTATCGAGCATGGAGATGTTCTTCGGGGATCCCAAGACTGGAATTGACCAGAGAAAGAAGGATATGATCCTGTTCGGTGAAGAGATTCCGTTCGATGAAGAAATGATTTCCCTACAGCGGAAGTATAGAAGGTGGACTATAGTATTTGTCGGTTTCCCCGTTGCGACAGTATCCATTATCATCGCTACGGTCCAGTTTTCCTGAGCCTCATTTGAGCAGATCGTAGGAAACCCCTGCAACTCAACATGTACCGCACAAAGTGTCTCCTGGGACCGAAGATCTCCCTTTCAAGGTTTCTGATTCAGGCAAAATAGGGGACGGTGAAGCCTAGTCAACCTCTTTGAGCCGCTCGGCGATCCAGACTTTTATCAGGGACTGTCTGGGCACACCCAGACGACTGGCTTCCCTGTCCAGTTTCTCGACGACCCAAGTCGGGAAATCAACGTTGATCCGCTTCAGGTCGGCCATCGGTTTTCTCGCCTTGGAGAGATCCAGGACCTGAGAAACGTCGTCCCCCTTGTCAAACTTTTTGTCGAACTCGCGCGCTTTCATAAATTGCTATCTCCTCCGGGCGTGAGCGGCGCACCGAGATGATCCGAACGGTTCCCGCTCTGTAAGTAATTACCGCCGACCAATGTGCATCCTTGAGTCTTCCAATTACGAGAAATCTTGGCTCATCGACCGTCCTCGCCGGGATCTCCAGCAACTCCGGGTCACTCCAGAGTCCCTGAGCCTCCCGGAAATCGATACCGTGCTTGGCCTTGTTGCTTCTGCTCTTTTTCGGGTCGAATTCAATACGCATTGTAGTATAGATTTTACTCTTTTTCAGTATATTTTTGCAACCGTGATATCCACGGTTCGTCGGCGATTCCCGCGACCGGAAAGGAAACGGTCTTTCTCAGGTTCCTGGCTATGGCCCGGTTTGAGTGCCCGCCTTTGACAAACCCTTTGGGCCTTTTCGCGTGGATAGGCTGGAATCCGCGGTCTGCCAAGCTTCTTGCCTTTCCTATTGGCATTCTCAAGGCCGGCTTCCAGTCCTTTTGAGGATTCCGGTGCATCAAAGTGGAAAGAACTTGCCCACTCTGCCTTTGTGTTTCCCATGGAGTGCAAGCCTCTTTTCCGTGTAACTCGTTGCGGTAAGGGGCATTCTTCTCGTTCCCGGCAGAATGGCACGCATCTTGTGTAAGAGGGTGAACAGGAATCCTCCACACAGGCCTTGAATGAGCAACGAAGAGGGGGACGGCAAATGATCCATCGAGAACCGCCATGGCCGAACGGGGTCCGCACAAGGAAGAAAGATACGGAAGCCATCGACCTTTTGAAGGAAGTCTTCGTGTGTGTAAGCGTCCCGGTCGTGGCCTTCGCGTTAGCCTACATCACCCTGGACACCTTTGCGCGCCTGTTCCTCGGATAGACTCGGCCCGTGCAGGTCAAAGCGCAGCTCGCAGAAACCGCCCCGTATAGCTCCCTTTCGCCTTGACCACCTCTTCGGGAGGGCCCGCCGCCACGACATTCCCCCCTTCCGCGCCCCCTTCGGGTCCGAGGTCGATGATCCAGTCCGCCGTCTTGATCACGTCGAGGTTGTGTTCGATGATCACGACCGTGTTGCCGGAATCCACCAGGCTCTGCAGGACCCGGAGCAGCATCTTGATGTCGTCGAAGTGGAGCCCTGTGGTCGGTTCGTCGAGGATGTACAGTGTGCGGCCCGTGTCCCTCTTGGAGAGTTCCCTGGCAAGCTTGACCCGCTGCGCTTCCCCCCCGGACAGGGTCGTGGCGGACTGCCCCAGCTTGATGTAGGAGAGCCCCACCTGCTTGAGGGTACCGAGAATCGTGGCGATCCTCGGCTGATGGGCAAAGAGATCAAAGGCCTGGGCCACGGACAGGTCCAGCACGTCCGCGATGGAGTGGCCCTTGTATCGAATCTCGAGGGTGGACGCGTTGAACCTCCTTGCCTTGCACACCTCGCAGGGCACGAAGACGTCTGCCAGGAAATGCATCTCGATCCGTATGTGTCCGTCCCCCTTGCAGGCCTCGCAGCGGCCGCCTTTCACGTTGAACGAGTAGCGGCCCTTCTTGTAGCCCCTCGCCCTGGACTCCGGAATCAGGGCAAAGAGATCCCGGATGGGATCGAAGACCTTGGTGTAGGTGGCCGGATTGCTGCGCGGGGTCCGGCCGATCGGTTTCTGGTCGATGTTGATCACCTTGTCGAGGTTCGCCAGCCCCTGGATGTTCCCGTGTTTCCCCACGGAGAGCGTCGAAGAGTGGAGCCTTCTCGCCAGGGCGGGGTACAGGATCTGGCTGACCAGGGTCGATTTCCCCGCCCCTGACACGCCTGTGACCGAGACGAGCAACCCCAAAGGAATCTCCACCTTGATTGACTTCAGGTTGTTCTCCGAGGCCCGGGTGATGGTGACCCACTTGTTCCCTGTCTCCTTCGGCGTCCTCCGCTCTTCCGGCGTCTCGATTCTCTCCTTCCCGCTCAGGTAGCGGCCCGTCAGGGAGGCCCTGTTTCGGCGGATCTGTTTCGGGGTCCCCGCAGCGACCACCTGTCCCCCCAGGTGTCCCGCTCCGGGACCGAGGTCCACGACCCAGTCCGCCGTCTCGATGGTCTCCCGGTCGTGCTCGATGACGATCACCGTGTTGCCGATGTCCCGAAGGTGAGAGAGCGTGGCGAGGAGGCGGATGTTGTCCCTCTGGTGCAGCCCGATGGAGGGTTCGTCCAGCACGTACAGCACCCCCGTCAGCTCGGAGCCGACCTGGGAGGCGAGACGGATCCGCTGAGCCTCCCCTCCGGATAGGGTCGGCCCTTTCCGGTCCAGGGAGAGGTACCCCAAACCCACGTTCGTCAGAAACCCGAGCCGGTTGGAGATCTCCTTCTTGAGCTCCCCGGCGATGAGTTTCCGGTTTCCTTCCAGCTTCAACTCCCGGAAGAACTCCCGGGCTTCGACAACCGTCATGGCGGTGACGTCCATGATGGACCGTCCTTCCACCCTTACATGAAGGGCCTCCGGCTTGAGCCTCCTGCCTCCGCAGGCTGTGCAGGTTCGTGCGGTGAGGAACCTGGCGTACAACGCCTTGGCCGCCTCGGACGTGGTCTGCATATAGCGGCGCATCATACCGTTCAAAAGGCCCTCGTACTCGGTGGTCACGGCTCCCTGGATCTTCTTGGACTTCCAGTTGATGACCATCTCCTCCCCACCGGAACCCCACAGACAGAGATCGCGCTGTTTCTTCGGGAGCTTCCTCCAGGGCGTGTCCAGGTCCAGTCCGAACTGCCGCTCCAGGGCTTCCACCTTGAGTTTCCCCCAGGATCTCTTCCCGCTTCCACCCGGCCCGAAGTAGTTCTTCCAGGGAAGCACCGCGCCCTCCCGTATGGACAGGCTCCGTTCCGGGATCACCTTGTCCTCGTCCATGGCGAGCACGGTACCCAGCCCGTTACAATCGGGACACATGCCTCGCGGGGAGTTGAAGGAGAAGAGGGAGGGTTCCAACTCCGGAAAGGCGAAGCCGCAGCAGGAGCGGGCCTCACTCATCCGGATGTCCTCACGATCCATTACGTGGACTACGATCTGCCGCGCCCCAAGGGCGAGGGCGGTCTCCACGGAATCGGTCAGCCGCTTTCGGAAGGAGGCGTCCGTCTTGACGACGAGCCGGTCGACCACGGCCTCGATGTTGTGCTTCTTGTGCTTGGACAGACTCTGGACATTGGAGAGTTCCTGCACGACCCCGTCGATACGCACGCGACGGAACCCATCCATTCTGAGCGCCTCCAGCCTGTCCCTGTGCTCGCCCTTTCGGTTCTCCACGATGGGCGCGAGCACGAGGATGCGTGTCGATGGAGGAAGGGTGAGAATCTGCTCCACCATGCTCTCGGCGTCGCCCCTGCCCACTTCCTTGCCGCAACGATGACAGAACTGTATGCCCATGCGCGCATAGAGTACCCGGAGGTAGTCGTAGATCTCGGTAATCGTCCCGACCGTGGAGCGGGGGTTCGTGCCCGCAGACTTCTGCTCGATGGAGATGGTCGGGGAAAGCCCTCGGATCGTTTCGTATCGAGGTTTCTCCATCTGGCCGATGAATTGCCTCGCGTAGGCGGACAGGGACTCCACGTACCGTCTCTGCCCCTCGGCAAAGATCGTGTCGATGGCGAGACTGGACTTCCCGGAACCGGACACGCCGGTGAAGACGATGAGCTTCTTCTTGGGCAGCTCAACGTCGATGTTCTTGAGATTGTGCTCCCGGGCCCCCTTCACGACGATGCGGTCGAGTTCCGCCGCACCGGCCGGTTTCTTGCCCCGTACTTGCTTGCCGCCCATCTTCGTACCCTTGTTCAAGATCAGATCCGTGGAGGCTCCAAGTCTAGCCATACCATCGTGTGGATTCAATATTCGTGTGAAGGTGGGCTGCTGCCCTGTTTGGGTATTAGGCATTAGCTCCGCGCCCTTGCCACCACCAGGGCTCCCTGTCGTCCTCGTCCTCCTCCTCGTCCTCGAATGGATGGGAGAGGGGTGGGCTAATACCTTATACCTAATACCTAACAGCCAGAGCCTTACAGCGCGAAAAAAAAGGCCTGGAAATAATCCAGGCCTTTTTTCAACAAGACTTATTTCTTCGATGCTTAGAACAGTCCGCTGACCTTCCCTGTCTTCGTATCCACATCGATTCTTCTGAACGCCGGATTGGAACCGGTTCCCGGCATCAGGCTGATCGTTCCTGCACAGGGGCAAAGGAACTTGGCGCCCGAGTAGATCAGAACGTCACGAATCGGCAGGGTCCATCCCTTCGGAACGCCCTTGAGGGTAGGATCATGCGTGAGGCTCAGGTGCGTCTTCACCATCATGGTGGCAAAATCAGCGTACATGGGATCATCCTCGAGCATCTTGGCTTTGTTCTCCGCCTCAGGGCTCCAGGAGACGCCGTCTGCACCGTATACCTCTTTCGCGATCATCGCAACACGGTCACGCAGCTTCATCTCGAGGGGATACAGGAATTTGAATTCGTTCTCTTCCTTGCATGCATCGATGACCGCATCGGCAAACTCGAGCGCACCGTCTCCGCCCTTTTCCCAGTGTTTCGACTCGGCGCAGCGAGCACCGGCAGCCTCGGCAGCCTTTCGCACAATGGCACACTCGGCGTCGGTGTCCGTGTAGAACCTGTTGATACAGACCACAGGATTGATGCCGGACTTGCGGATCACGCCGATCATGTGAACCATGTTTTCGATGCCCTTCTCGACAAGCGCGAGATTCTCCTTGGTGTACTCATCGGGCAGCGCGATTCCCGCAACGACCTTCGGCCCGCCACCGTGCATCTTCAGCGCACGGATGGTCGTGGTGAGAACGGATACGTGGGGCTTGAGGCCGCTGAACCGGCATTTCACGTTCCAGAATTTTTCGAACCCGATGTCCGCTGCGAATCCTGATTCCGTTACATGGTAGTCGAACAGCTTCAGCCCCACGCGGTCGGCAATGATGGAGGACTGTCCCACGGCGATGTTTGCAAAAGGCCCGGCGTGTACCATGCAGGGGTTGTACTCTGCAGTGCACATGAGGGTCGGGTTGATGGTGTTTCTCATGAAGGCGGTCATGGCCCCGCCCACTTCGAGATCACCCGTGGTCACGGGCTTACCGCTCTTGTCGAATGCCACGGTGATCTTGTCCAGGCGCTCTCTCAGGTCGGCAAGATCCCGGATAACAGACAGAATCGCCATACACTCGGAGCCAACAGCGATACCGAACTTGGACTGCATGGTAAACCCGTCCGCCTTGCCGCCGATGCCGATAATGATATTCCTCAGCGCCTGCGCGCAGAAATCCATGATCCACCCAAGCTCGATACGGGTGGGATCGATGTTGAGGCGCGGCATTCCGGTCAGTCTCTGCAGCTGTTCATCGTTGTAGTTCCGCTCATGCTGCATACGAGCGGTCATGGCCACCATGGCCAGGTTGTGCGAGTTCATGATGTCATTGATGTCACCGGTCAGTCCCAGCGAGAACTCGGTCATGGGGATGAGCAGGGAGTTACCGCCACCTGCAGCCGTTCCCTTGACGTTCATGGTGGGGCCGCCCGAAGGCCGCCGCAGGGCGCCGCCCACGTTGACGCCACGCTTGCCGAGGCCCTCCATGAGGCCGCACGAAGTGGTGCTCTTCCCTTCGCCCAGGGGGGTCGGGGTGATGGCCGTCACTTCGATGTACTTACCGTCCGGCTTATCCTGGAGACGATCGATGATCTTCAGGAAGTCCAGCTTTGCCAGCCGGCCCATGGGAAGCATCTCTTCCTTTTCGAGCCCGAGTTTCTCTCTCCACTCATCGGGCATGGGCATGTTCTTTTCCGCTTCCTCGGAAATCTGCCAGTCTTTCAGCTTTACCGCATCGTACGCCATTCTTAAATTCCTCCTTTAAATGAATTGTCTAAACGCTCGGGTTACAGATGTTTTAGGCCCAGTTCCTTCTTTGCATGAATTCTTTGATTGCAGAACTTATGATGAACAGACGGTGATGAATCGCCTGGTAGAAATCCACAGAGGTTTTTTAAAGAGAGGGACTTTATCACGACAGGGGAAATTTCGCAAGATATCCCGGTGCAAACGAATCCGAGGCGATGCGAATAAAGCCCTTATAAAAGAAGGGGCGATCGGGTCTCTTTTCATTGACGCGGGATTCCCTTCTTCAGTAGACTTCGCTCATCTCAAAGAGACTTCCTGCTGCTGCGAGAAAGGAAAAAGAGATGAAACAAGGGGCCACACAACATGACCCCGGAGAACCGGGCGACCGCAACTGGCACAGGTCTTACGCACCCGGAGTCCCGAGGTCGATCGATTTCGAGAACATCACCCCGCCGGAGGTCCTCTCCCGAACGGCCGGGAAGTTCCCAACGAGGACCGCACTTCTCTTCATGGGGAAGAAGATGTCCTACGCAGAACTGGAGCAATCCGCCAGCCGCTTCGCCAACGCCCTCCTTGCCCTGGGGGTGAAGCCGGCGGACAAGGTGGCCCTGCTCCTGCCCAACATCCCGAATATCGTCATCGCATACTATGGCATCTGGAGGATGGGGGCCGTTCCGGTTCCGAACAATCCCATGTATACCGACCGGGAACTCGAGGCGCAGCTCAACGATTCCGGCGCCACCGTCCTCGTGACCCTGGACCTCCTTGCGCCCCGGTTGCTCGCTCTCCGACCGAAGACGAAACTCAAACAGATCATCACTTGCCACATCAACGACTACCTCCCGTTTCCGGCAAAACCCCTCTTTCCCGTCGTCAAGAAGGAGATGTATCTGAAATATGAAGAGGCGCAGGACTACTATGAATTCCTCCCCTTGATGGGGCGCGCTTCCCCTGAATTCAACGGTCTCCCGCCCTCTCTCGATGACATTGCCCTGATCCCGTATACCGGCGGGACCACCGGCGTCTCCAAGGGGGTCGTGCTCACCCACAGGAACGTGACCTGCAAGAACCAGATGCTGGAAGCCTGGTTCTCCGACATGAAGGATCTGCCCGAGAGGGAGCTCGCCATCTTTCCCTTCTTTCACCTGGCCGGCTTCACGGCCGTCATGACATTCGCCATAAGGATGGGCTGGACGGACATCCTCGTACCCCGGCCCGAAGTGCGCACGGTGCTGAACATGATGATCAAGCACAAGCCGACCGTCGTGCCCGCCGTCCCCACCATCTATGTGGGGCTCCTCGGGCTCCCGGAGTTCAAGAAGGCCGACCTTTCCTTTGTCAAGGGCTTCTTCTGTGCGGCGGCCCCCCTTGCCCTCGAGACCATCAACGACCTGAAAGACGCCACCGGCGCACAAATGGTGGAGGGCTACGGGCTGTCCGAGTCGACAGGGCTCGTCACGTTGACCCCGTGGAGGGGTGTACTCAAGCCGGGGAGCGCGGGGGTGCCGCTTCCCGATACGGACATGAAGATCGTGGACCTCGAAACGGGAACGACAGAGCTGCCGGTGGGGCAAGAGGGGGAGATCATCTTCCGTGGCCCGCAAATGTGCCGGGGCTACTACAACATGCCGGAAGAGACTGCGAAGGCGATCCGGGACGGGTGGTTCCACACCGGCGATATCGGCAGGGTGGACGAGGACGGATATGTCTATATCGTGGACAGGAAGAAGGACATGATCATTGCAGGGGGGTACAACATCTACCCGAGGGACATAGACGAGGTCCTGTTCGAGCATCCGAAGGTCCTGGAGGCGTGTGCCGTGGGCGTGCCCCATGCGTACCGGGGCGAGACCGTGAAGGCCTTTGTGGTCGCCAAGCCCGGGGAAACGCTCACCGAGGAGGAACTCGATGCATTCTGCAGGGAAAATCTTGCGGCCTACAAGGTGCCGAAGGCTTACGAGTTCATGGAATCCCTGCCCAAGTCGTCGGTGGGCAAGGTGCTGAGGCGGGAGCTGAGGGAAGCGGAGCGGAACAAGGGAGGTGCTCATTGACCGGAACTCTTCAAGGCAAGAAGGTCGTCGTCGTGGGAACGGGAATCGGGGGCGCCGGCGTGTCCGCACTCCTGGCAAGAGAGGGCGCGGATGTGCTGGTTCTCGAAAGAAGCGGATTTGCAGGAGGAAAGGCCGCCAGCTTCGACCGTGACGGTTTCGTCTATGATTCGGGGGTGCACTGGCTCGCCAGAGGGGAGAGAGGCCCGTTGGGAGAGATCGCCACGGAGACGGGGGCGGAACTCAAGTTCCGTTCCATGGAGGAAGGCGTGCAGTTCAGGCTGGGGGGCCGTACCGTCACCCTGCCCACCGCCATGGACGACGAAACCTCCATGAAGGCCTTCTTGCGCGAGCTGGGGGTGGTCCCCGCGGCAATCCCCGACGCGTGGGCATTCTTCGGAGATGTCATGCGGGAGAAGTCCCCGCCGGAACTCGACGAGCTCGACCGTGTCTCCCTGTCCGAGTACGTGTCTCGATTCGTCTCGGACGAGCAATTCGACAGGCTCATCGAGGCCTTCGCAGGTATCTACCTGGTCATCGGCCCGCGCCAGTCCTCGGCCGGGGAGTTCATCCTGTGCCTGTCCACACACATGCGGGAGAAGTGCCTCTCCTATCCTCTCGGAGGGATGCGGGCCGTACCGATGGCCTATCTGAAGGCCATGGAGAACCGGGGCGGTGAGGTCCGCTATTCCTCTCCGGTCCAACGCATCGTGGTCGAGGGAGGCCGAGTCAGGGGAGTCGATGCGGGAGGGTTCATTGCCGCAGACATGGTCATAAGCAACACCGGTATAAAGGAAACGGTGGAGCTTGCGGGACGCCGAAATGTGCCGGGCACTTATCTCGAGATGATCGAAAACCTCAGGCCTTCCTATGGGGCGGTAAGCGTCAAGTACGCGCTCGACGCCGAGGTCGTAACACCCCACGTCATCTTCTACTATCCCGACACGTCGATCGAGAAACTCGCAGAGAGGCAGGCGGCCGTCTTCATACCGGTGCCTTCGGCAGCCGATCCCTCCCTGGCGCCGCCCGGCTGCCAGATGGTGCTTGCCGCATGCCTGGTCCCGCCGGGGCTGGAGAACCCGGAAGAGGCGGACAGGATCTGCGAAGCGGTCACCGGCCGCATAGAGAACACGATGCAGGACCTCTTTCCCGATATCGAAGGTCACGTGATCTGGAAGTTGAGAACCAATACCCGCTACGTCGCAGAACTCTCGGGACGCCGGACCGGGGAGGTCATCGGCCTTGCCCAGAATCGCCACCAGGTCGGCAGGAACAGGCCCGAAAACAAGACACCGGTGGAGGGCCTCTTTCTCGTGGGGGCGGATACCGGAGGACGAGGGGTCGGCACGGAGATGGCCGCCGACAGCGCGTTGACCCTCTGGCGGATCCTCAAGGACTAGGCGCCATTCATTTGGCAGCGCAGCGGGTTTGGGGGGTCAGGGATCAGGGTACAGGGATCAGTGCAGGCACCCGGGACAGGGGCGTAGCACTAGAAACGGGTGTGGTTGATCAGCTTGGTAACGTCCCCTTTCCAGGGGCCCTTCCAGAGATCAAGAATCTCCCTGGCGGGGCAATTCCAGCCCTCTTGAAGGCGTTCCTCGAGGGGCTCGAGGTACACGGACTCATCCCGCCCGTCCGCATTCCGTTGGTTCTGTCGCTTGAGCCCCTCCCGACTTGTTCGGACGAGTTCGACGATCCTCTCCCTCGCTGAGCCTCCGTCGATGCGGGCCTCGCAACCTTTCCGGCTGATGGTCAGGTAGAGGGCCTGTCGTGCGACCTTGCTCCAGGGTTCCACAATCTCCCAGGCCTCCGCGCGGGCCTGGACGTCATAGAGGATTCCCTTGACCAGGGCCGGAAAGGTCATCTCCATGCCGGGCAGGGGGCAGTCCGCTCCGCGCACCTCCAGATAGGGCTTGAACCTCGATTCCGTGAAGATCGTCGAGAGGTGAAGGAGCCAGTCATCCCAGGTGGGGCGGCAGTCCTGATAGCCGGATTCCATGTATTGTCGGAAGGTGATCGCGCCGGCGATCTCGATCCAGTTCCCGTCCCGCTGCACAAAAAGCATCGGCACGTCCAGGGCATATTCTACGTAGTCGGAGAAGCCTGCATCCGAATGGTAGAGTCTCTCGATGAAGCCGCATCGCGCGGGATCCGTGTTCTGCCAGATGTAGGCACGTCTGGTCAGGAACCCGTTGGCCCTGCCCCCGGAGATGCAGGAGTTCGCATAAAGGGCGGTGAGGAGGGGAGACAGGGCCATGGAAAGACGAAACTTCTCCATGGCGTCCTGCTCGTCCTGGTAATCGAGGTTCAACTGGGTTGCCGCTGTCTCGCGCATCATGGCCAGGCCGAGTTCGCCCTGGCTCGGCAAATAGCGGGTCATCATGTCGTATCGCTTCTTGGGGAGCAGCTCCATGTCTTTCCACTCAGACACCGGCTGATTCCCCAGGCCGATCCATGCCTCCTTGTCCGGATCGGAGACAGCCCTCAACTCTTCAAGGTGAGTCTTCACCTCCACCGCCATCTCGTGGAGGGTGTGATGCGGCGCACCGCTCAGCTCGAACTGCGCACCGGGCTCCAGGGTAATGCGGCAGGCCTCCCGCTCGAGTTCCAGCAGCCTTCCTTCCTTGAAACACGGGGCCCAGCCGAACTTTTCGGCCAGTCGGGAGAGGACCTGCTCCACGCCGTCCGGCCCGCTGAAGGGGAGCGCCTTTCCGGTGGCCGGATTCACCCCGAGCTTCTCGAACTCGATCCCCATTCTCCAATCATCCATGGGCTTGAAGGCGTCCAGGAAGAATCGGGCCAGTTCCTCCTTCGAGGAGATTGGATGGTCAGGCATTTCCATGCACCCTAACGCGGCGAAGCCGCAGGTAAAAGGTAAAAGGGTCAAAGTGAAAGAAGAGGAGGCCAGGGGTCAGCCCCGGTGCCCGTGTGAAAGCCCGAGTCCGAATTCGAGGACAAGGACGAGCGATAGTCTTGGTGGGAAGGCGCGGCCTTTCCCCTTTGACCTTTCACCTTTCGCCTTGTTCAATTCGCCGATATAGAGGTTCTCCGATGAAAGACTCTAACAATATGGACTCTTCCCGTCGACTTGGTCAAGAAGAAGCCCAAGAAAAGGGGTGTACAAGGGAGGCCCCCGGTTTGACCCGCTCCCCGCCTCTCGGCTAAGAATAAACGGGAAGATACGATCCATGACCGTCTGCGACGGAACAACGGATCGCACTCGAGTGGGAGACAAGATGGACCCTTCCTCATTCTATGACGCTTACCTGGACGTTTACTCGCCGGAGCGGTTCGTGGAGTTCTACACTTCCCTCGAAGAGGAGCTCTTCCTTCGGGCGAATCCGTCCCGCCCGATCCCCTTTTCACAGGTTCCCATCGTGCTGGCCCCGGAATTCGAGTCCCGGTTCGTCCAGATGGTTTCCCTCCTGTGGAAAGTCCTGGGCAATCCCGTCTACCAGGAGCTTTCCGCACAGAGCATCCCAGAACCCCTTCGCCCCCCCTCGGAGCGTGCAAACCCTCCGGTGATCCCTTTCGATCCGGACCACAACATCGGCTGCATCGACTTGCACCTGGATGGGAGTGCCCTGCGGATGATCGAATTCATGGTCCTGCCTCCCGGGTGCGTCGGGGTCTATCCGGGCATGCTCGAACACTACGGATCTTACCTGAGTACCGTGCTCCCGGACCGGGAGCCCACCAGCTTCCGAGCAGGCTGGGACCGGGAACGTTGCGAGGAGGTCATGGTCTCGCAGATCGTGGGAGCGGGCGAACCCGAACGGGTAGCGATCATCGACTGGGAGCCGAAGAGCCAGGTCACCTACGGCGAGTTCTGCTATACCCTGGACATGTTGTGGAGAAAAAGAGGCATCCCCGGCGTGATCGCCGACCCGCGAGAGATCAGAACGCAGGACGGAAGAATCCTGGCCAAGGACCTGCCGGTGGACCGGATTCTCAACCGGCTTACCCTGCTCGACTGGGGAGCCCGCCACGACGAGATCGAGCCCTACTCCCGCATCTTGTGGGAATCTCCGGAGGTCTTCGCCTATCACCCGTATCTGTGGTACCTGGGGGACAAGGTCTCCCTCACGCTTCTCTCAGATCCCGCAACCCTGGGGAAGATGGGGCTATCGTCCTCGGAGGTTGAGCGGATGACCTCCCTGGTCCCACGCACCCAACCCCTTGCCTCCTTCTGCCGCGACGGAGCCCCCCTGGTCGACGCGGACCGTCTGCTCGAGTTCTTCGGAAGCCCCTCGAGCATCGTCTTGAAGCCCCTGTCCTCGCACGGCTCGAAGGGGATCATCTTCGGCCCCACAGACACGCCCACGAAGAAGGCCCTGGAACAGGCTTTATTGCGAATCGACCCGAACGAGTACGCAGCCATGGAGTATGTGCCCACCCCTGAGATAGAGGTGCCGCGAGGGGGGGGGGAACGGGAGACATGGCACAGCGACCTGCGGATCTTCGTCCTGAACAGCCACTACGTGTTCCCAGGCGGGCGGGTCTACTTCGGGGACTACACGAACCAGGTCCCGTGCAGGGGGTTCGCCCCCCTCTTCTTTGCTTGAGGGAGGCTGTCGAGAAGGGGCCACCTGCGGCGTTGCATTCATCCCCCCGCCTTCGGCGGGGCAGGTTCCGTCACTGGGGCGTAGGCTGTGCGCCTCGTTCGACAGGAAGCTGTCGATAAGTTTCCCTCCCAGAGCTCGAGTGGTTCGGTTCTGTCCCGGGTTCCCTCGGAGATTTGTCCCGGGCGACTTCGGGGGAGGGAGAGACGGAGCCCAATCAAATCGGAGAGGGAACCCGGGACAGTATCGAACGGCGAGCCCCCCGGAAACATAGCAACGGCTTCCTGGTCGCCCCGCTAGTAGCTACCTGATGCTTCGAGCAGGGAAACCACTTCTTCGTCCTCAAGGTCGTACCACTCCCTGTACGCATCGGCAACGGCGAAGACGGGGCCTCCCCTGACATTCGAACAAACCAGGACATCCGTCGCCGGCTGGAGGAAGTGAACCGTTCGCTGGGAGGCCGTGGGTACGGCCACGATCACCTGGCGGGCCTCCTTCTGCCTTGCATAGTCTACGGCGGCCATCATGGTGTATCCTGAAGCAAGCCCGTCGTCCACGAGGATAACCTGGCGATCCTTCAATTCGGGCTGAGGCCGGCCTCTTCGGAACACCCTCTCTCTCGACTCCAATACTCGCTGCGTTTCGGATACCTGGGCCTGGATTTCCTTCTGGCTGAGACGAAGATCATCAACGATCCGTTCGTTCAGCAGCACCTCGCCATCCGGCCCGATCGCGCCGAACCCCGCCTCCGGGTTGTCCGGGATCTGGATCTTGCGGACGATCAACACGTCGAGCAGGAGGCCGCACTGCCTTGCAACGGCACAGGCCACGGGCACGCCCCCGGCCGGAATGGCCAGGACCACGCCTTTCGGGTCCGCAACCCCCTCCAGCAGTGAGGCAAGCTTCCTTCCTGCTTCTTCGCGGTCTGCGAAGACCCGCTTCTTGCCCTTCAGCTCTGCGTCTTCAATCAGGTTGTCCATGGGGGGCGGCCTGCTCGAACCGTTCGTCTTCGTATGGAATGATTCCTGCAGCTAGTCGGCCAGGACCGCCCGGAATGCCCCGTTCGGCATACGATCCAGGCGGAAACGGGCGCCACAGGCCGGACAGGTCTCGATCGCACCATCTTCAACTTGTTCCCCGAGCTGCATCTGGAACTTGCAGATCGGGCACAGGGCACCCAAGGCACTCGATGCCTGGAGGCGGGGCAGGAACATCTGATCGAGAACCTTCTTGTCGCATTCATCGGCCTTCAACCCTTTCCGGATCCAGCCCTCGACGGCCCCGGCTTCGCTGGCATCGCCTATGAACACCGCTCCGACCACCTTCTGGTCCTTGTAGACGATCTTCTTGTAGATATAGGGCATTTCATCGTAAGGGTAGTCGCCGGACTCCTCCTTGACATCCTGCCCCTGCGGGTCACTGAGGCCGAGGCAGACCACGTCCAGGTCGAAGGCCTTGGTCCGCACGGATGGGAAGCCGCTGTAGGTCGCTTCCTGCCCGACCATGTTCAGGCCGGCCATGTTCCCCTGTCTCCACGCGCTGAGCCACCCGGGCTGCGGGAGCACCTCGCCCGTGTGCGCTGCCGGCACGGCGGCGACATCGCCTGCGGCGAAGATGTTCGCGTGTTTCGTGCGAAGGTTCTGGTCGACCCTAACGCCGTTCTTCCCAACCAGGTCGCTGCCCTCCAGATAATCGAGCCGTGGGTCCTGCGGCGTGGCCACCACGAGCAGGCCAGCAGGTATCTTCTCTCCCTTCGAGGGGATCACGCCCTTGAGCTCCGCGCCCTCCCAGGCCAGGTCCTTGATTTCCGTCTGTTTGATCAGGGTCACGCCTTCCTGTTTCAGGCGGTCTTCCAGGATCTCGGAGGCGATCGGGTCGAGCACGCCCTGCCAGAATCTCTCCTCCGGAAGAACAAGTGAACAGTCTATACCGCGGGCACGAAGCCCCCGAACAGCGTTGATGGCCTGATAACTCGACCCGTAGACCACCGCATTGCGGGCGGAACCGAAAAGAGAGGCCATGTGAAGCGCCTCGGGCAGTGTGTCCAGATAGACAATCCCCCGGCCCTTTCCGTCGTCTCCGGCTATCTTCTCTGTCCGCATGCCCGATGCGATCAGCGCCCTGTCGAAGGAGAGGTGTTCCCCATTGCCCAGGACAACCTCCTGCGCCTTGGGGTCGAGCGAGGCCACCTGGGTCCCGGAAAGAACCTTTACGCCGAGTTGGGCGAGCCTCTCCTTGTCCCGGCCGATGATCTGCTCCGGACCGAAACTTCCTGCCAGAAGCTCCCCCAGCATGGGCCGGTAGTAGAACGCCTCCTCCTGCTCGTCCACGATGACGACCTCGGCCTCTGCATCGCGTTTCCGGATGATCTCTGCCGCTCTCCTTCCTGCGACGCCCCCTCCCAAGATGACATGCCGATTCATGACGTGTTGCCCTCTCTATTCTTTCAGGTTGAACTGATAGCCTTCGATCCGGTCTCGAAGCATTCCTTCATGGCAGTGGGATGGCTCCGGATGGCCCCCTTTTCATCCACCTCCCCGTACAAGAGATTTCCGGCATACTCCACGTCGATGGCATCGAAGAAGTAGCGCATCGTTTGCAGGGTCCCGTCGAACAAGCGCTTCCCCTTGGTCGCTCCAACACCGATGAAGAAGCCTCTCCGGTCCCGACCCTCTGCGGCGCCCCGTCCCGTCTCCTCGCGAATGTACTTACGCGTCCAGAGGGCCTGCGTCCGGTCGATGACCGCCTTGGCTTGGGCCGGCACATTGTAGAAGTAGATGGGAGCGGCCAGGACGACACGTTCGCTTTTCTCCAGGGCCTCGTATATCCCCTGCATGTCGTCTTCCACCACGCACCGCCCCGTCTTTTCGCAGCCACCACAACCCCTGCACCCGCCTACCTGGAGTCGAGTCACCCGGATTCGCTCACAGGTCGCGCCCTTCTCCTCACAGCCCCGAAGGAACTCGTCCAGAAGGATGTCCGTGTTGCCTCCCTTTCGGGGGCTTCCGTAGAGGCCCAGAACGCGCGTTTTAGAAGAGGTTGAATCAGGTATGGCTCAGTCCTCCTTGTAGACGACCTCGTCGTATTCTCGCTCCAGCTTGAGCTTATGGTACGCTTCTTCCTGGGCAAGCACATCGAAGATCTTCTTTATGTCGGGAATTGCGGTGTAAATGCGCGACAGGTCCGTGTAAAGGTCAAAGGCCGCCTTTTCCCTCTTCGCCGCGAACAGGACGATGTCCTGGTACGTTGCGTCCGGCGTCAATTCTACGTCGACCAGGTAATCGGCGATCTTCAGGTCTTCCGGCTGCTTCAGGTTCTGTGAGGAAAAATAGCCCATGTCCAGCTTCTCGAGCTTTGTCTTGTGGCCTGTTTCCATGTCGGCCAGCTCCTTGAACAGGATCTTGCCCGACGGACTCTGCGCGCGTTCGGCCAGGTCGCTGTACATCTCAACCGCTTCCTGTTCCTTATGGATCGCAAAAGCGATGATCTCGTTGTAGGTTTTCTGCACTCCCATCTTCCTCCAACCTCCTTTCTAGCGCGTTAGATGCCGGGGATCGTCTTGAAGATTTCGCCCACCAGGTAAAACGACCCACAGCAAAGGATACAGTCCCTCGATCCGCTCCGGCCGCGGACATCGTCCAGGGCTTCCGCTACGCTGCGGGTCACCCGGCTTTCCGCCCCCGGCGCCACCTCCTCCAGGATCTCCTGGAGCCTCTCCGGTTCTTCGATTCGCGGGAAATCAAATTTCGTAAAGGTCCATCTCCCGGCCGCGGGCGCAAGCAGGGAAATCATCTCCCTCACGTCCTTGTCCTTGGAACAAGCGAACAAGACGTGAAGATTGTCGTAGCTCAGCTCTTGCTCAACTGTCGCGAGGAGGACCTCCATTGCAACCGCGTTGTGGGCCCCGTCGACGACGAGCAACGGGGCATCCGAAAGCTTCTCGATCCTTCCGGGCAGGCGCGTTCGGGCCAGGGCCTCCCGCACCCGATCAGGGTCAAGGGGGACTCCCTTCCCCTGCTCCATGAAGACCGCGGCCGCGGCAATCGCCACCGCCGCATTCATCTGCTGGTGCCGGCCCAGAACCGACAGCGTGAGG